>JRYF01004177.1_pt1 | contig 16587 bp, 17 predicted proteins | sample 235331 | NCBI WGS metagenome assembly JRYF01 (sample SAMN03074217, study PRJNA261475) | activated sludge metagenome | biome: Wastewater Treatment Plant; feature: Wastewater; material: Activated sludge; isolation source: activated biomass of a wastewater treatment plant treating hydrocarbon... ...
CTTTTTCAAGACAGCTTCTGAGATATTTTCACGATTTAAAATTTCAATAACAGCCTGTCTTATTATTTTGATAATGTCGTGTCATTCTCAAGATAATGAAAATGCAAGCCATCACTTATTGTTAATTCCTATAAAAGATTCAAGGCCGATTGACTATCAGGATTTTGACAATCGATTAACTCAGATAACTCATAAACCTCAAACGACTGACAACTCAAATGAAGTTGACAACCCTTTGTTTATTATATCTCAGATTTGGTCTGAGCCATACTCCAGGAACACCGTCGCATCAATAGAAAAAACCACAGGTGATTCTTTTGATACTTATACCGCCATCCTAATATTTGATGGCATCCCGGATGATGATTCGGTAAGCGGTTACCGTTATGATATCAAGTTGAAAAAGGATGCTAGGGGTGTATGGCAAGTCACTGAAGCCAGAAAAAGCTGGCGTTGCTGGCAAGATCGAGGGCATCGGTATTTTGGTATTGAACCGTGCGCCTGAGAAACCAAACCTTTATCATGGTAAGGCGTTACGCAAACGCTGCTTTTTGAAGACAAAGCCGGTACAAGCCGGCTTTTTTGTTGGTCCGCTTCGATCCTCGATCCGTCACCGCCGCAAGAGAAACGCCAGTGGAATATGCACCCGAGCCCGCCAGGCACGCTCGGAATGCTCCGCGCCGACAAATTTCCGCGTGACCCAGTCCTGTTCGGCTTCATAACTCGCCGCGCGCAACCAGCCATCCATCCGCTGCTGGTACGGTTCGTAGGCCGCGTCCAAAGTCTCGGTGCCGAAATCGAAATACAACCGATGCCGACCTGCGCGCGGCAACGCCGCGCCGAGCGCATCCACCAGCGCCTCGCGCCCGATCGACCAGTGGGTCGACAGGCAGCCGGCCCCCCCGAAGATTTCGGGATATTCGATCAGCGCGTACAGCGAAATCAGACCGCCCATGCTCGAACCCATCACCGAGGTATGCGACGGCTCCGGCAAGGTCCGGTACGTCGCATCGACGAAGGGTTTCAGTTCCTCGACGAGGAATCTGAGATAGGACTCGGACAGGGGTTCTCCGTCGGCCTCCTGGATGAATTCCGCCCGGAGACCCCACGCATCCGGATTCAGGAGTGGTTTGTCGGGCATGTATTCCCGTAACCGCAGCGGACTATTCCAGATCCCCACGAGGATGGCACCCGGCAATCTTTCGTCCCGAATCACGCGCCGTATGGCTTCGTCCAGGCCCCAATCCACGCCGATGAAGGACGAGGCCGGATCGAAGAGGTTTTGCCCGTCGTGCAGATAGATCACCGGATAACGAACTTCAGGCGCCACTTCATAAGCGGGTGGGAGCCAGATATCCACGTGCCGACTTAAAACATGCCACGAGGGGAAATCGGCGTACCGCGCCAGCATGCCGGTTCCACCCACAACAGGAATCGGGGTCACGGCGCGACTTGGGGCTCGTTGAGTTTTATTCCGGCTCGACTGGTTGATCTGGGGTCTCCTCCTCCGGAGAGACATTGCTCTTATCCAACTTCCGTTGTTTTTTCTCTTCCTGTTTCTTTTTCTTGGCCAGGTCTCTCTGGCGTTTTTCATACTGATAGTTGGGCTTGGCCAAAGTGGTCTCCTTTCGGTTGGGTGGTAATGGTAAACAGGTTGGTTCATGGCGCATTTCAGCGTGCGACCGCCGACCTTGAAGCAGGTACTCAAGATCAGCGCATGACGCTCGAATACGGGGTTATTGCCGCCCTTTCAGCGCCGCGATCCGCATCCGCAGGGCGTTGAGCTTGATGAACCCTCCGGCATCCTGCTGGTTGTAGGCGCCCGCGTCGTCCTCGAACGTGGCGATATTCATATCGAACAGGCTGTCGTCCGACTTGCGGCCGGCCACGATCACGTTGCCCTTGTAGAGCTTCACCCGCACCATGCCGTTCACTGTTGCTTGCGAAGCATCGATCAACGTTTGCAGCAGCTTCCGCTCGGGACTCCACCAGTAACCGTTATAAACCAGATTGGCGTAGCGCGGTATCAGGTCGTCCTTGAGATGCGCCACTTCCCGGTCGAGGGTCAGCGACTCCATAGCCCGGTGCGCCTTGAGCATGATCGTGCCGCCAGGCGTCTCGTAGCAGCCGCGCGATTTCATGCCGACGTAGCGATTTTCCACCAGATCCAGCCGGCCAACGCCGTGTTTGCCGCCCAGCTTGTTGAGTTGGGTCAGCACCGCCGCCGGGCTCAGGGTTTCGCCGTCGATCGCCACGATGTCACCCTGCCGGTAAGTCAGTTCGAGAATCTTGGGCTTGTCCGGGGCTTTCTCCGGCGATACCGTCCAGCGCCACATCTCCTCCTCGGGTTCGCTCCACGGATCTTCCAAAACACCGCCTTCATAGGAAATGTGCAGCAGGTTGGCGTCCATCGAATACGGCGACTTCTTGCCGCGCTTCATTTCCACTGGGATACCGTGTTGTTCAGCGTAAGCCAGCAGTTTTTCGCGCGACAGCAAATCCCACTCCCGCCACGGCGCGATGATCTTGATGTCCGGCTTCAGCGCGTAGGCGCCCAGTTCGAAACGCACCTGATCGTTGCCCTTGCCGGTGGCTCCGTGCGCGACGGCGTCGGCGCCGGTCGCCACCGCGATATCGATCTGCCGTTTGGCGATCAACGGCCGGGCGATGGAGGTGCCCAACAGATACTCGCCCTCATAGATCGCATTGGCGCGGAACATGGGGAACACGAAATCCCGCACGAACTCCTCGCGCAGATCGTCGATGAAGATGTTTTCCGGCTTGATGCCCAGCTTGAGCGCCTTCTCCCGCGCCGGCTCCAGTTCCTCGTCCTGCCCCAGATCGGCGGTGAAGGTCACGATCTCGCACTGATACACATCCTGCAACCACTTCAAAATCACCGAGGTATCCAAACCGCCGGAATAGGCCAGCACTACTTTTTTGATGTCGGACATACTGGTTCCCCGTTGCCAATCGTTCGTGCGCGAAACCGCGCCAGTTCCCGCCTCGGAAATCAAGAGCGGTCCGAACCATCCACAGTCCGGACCGCCATGCTTCCCTAGCTTAAGGCTTTGCCCCCGCGCGTCAAGGCGCGTCAGCGTACAATCCACCATTAAACCATCCAAAACACACGGGGAACCCACCATGGATACCCTCACCCTCACCCTCACCCGCCCCGACGACTGGCACCTGCACCTCCGCGATGGCGCGGCCCTGCGCGCGGTCGCACCGCACAGCGCCCGCCAGTTCGCCCGCGCGATCATCATGCCCAACCTGCGCCCGCCGGTGACCACCACCGAACAGGCCCTGGCCTACCGGGCGCGAATTCTGGAGGCGGTACCGCAAGAATCGGACTTTCAACCGCTGATGACCCTGTACCTGACCGACCATACCCCGCCCGCCGAAATCGCTCGCGCCCAGGCTTCCGGTTACATCCACGCCTGCAAGCTCTACCCCGCCGGCGCGACGACCAACGCCGATTCCGGCGTGACCGACCTTCGTAAAATCCACCCGGTGCTGGAGGCGATGCAGGCGCGAGGATTGCCATTGCTGGTTCACGGCGAGGTCACCGATCCAGACGTAGACGTATTCGACCGCGAGGCGATCTTCATCGAACGGGTGTTGATCCCGGTGGTTCGCGATTTCCCGGCCTTGAAAATCGTGCTGGAACACATCACGACCCAGGACGCGGCGGACTACGTGCGCGAGGCGCCGGTCACGGTGGCGGCAACGATCACCGCCCATCATCTGCTCTATAACCGCAACGCGATTTTCCAGGGTGGCATCCGGCCGCATTACTACTGCCTGCCGATTCTCAAGCGCGAGCGCCACCGCCAGGCGCTGCTCCAAGCCGCCATTAGCGGCAATCCCAAATACTTTCTCGGCACCGACAGCGCGCCTCACCCACGCCAAGGCAAGGAAACCGCCTGTGGTTGCGCCGGCTGCTACACCGCTCATGCCGCCCTGGAACTCTACGCCGAGGCGTTCGACTCGGTCGGAGCGTTGGACCGACTGGAAGCCTTCGCCAGCTTCCACGGCCCGGACTTTTACGACCTGCCGCGCAATGCCGACACCGTAACCCTGCGCCGCCGATCAACCCCGGTCCCCGACCGCTTCCCGTTCGGCGCGGACGAACTCATTCCCCTGCGGGCCGGGGAAACGCTCGGCTGGCGAACGACTTGAACGGTAGGGTGTTCGCTCTAATTATCGTTGCTACAGTACGTTCCAACAAAAGCTGAAATCCGCCGGCAACCAAGAAAACCGGCATCACAATCAAGACCTTGTGTCGAGGAGCGTCATCATGACCAATACCGCGCTGCAAAACATCATCGAAACCCCAACGGCCACCAACATCCGCGAGTCGGCCAATCGGATCTGGCTGGCGGGACTGGGCGCCTTCGCCAAGACCCAGGAGGAAGGCGAGAAGCTGTTCCAGTCGCTGGTCAAGGAAGGCGAGAAAGTCGAGAAGCAGGCGAGGAAAGCCGCCGAGGCCCGCATCGCCGAAGCCCGGAATAAAGTGGTCGAATTTCGTGGCAAGGCCAACCAGCAAATCGACCGGCTGGAAGAACTGTTTCAGGAGCGGGTCGCCCAGGTGCTAAACCGGCTGGGCGTGCCGAGTCAACAAGATATTCAGGAACTGTCCCGGCGGGTCGAGGCTCTCAATCAGAGTATTCTAGCGCTGAAGAAGTAAGTACCCGCTTCCGAGCGGTTTGAACCAGACAGACCCTGCGGCGCCCGGCCGCGGGGTCTTTTGTTAGGACGCCTGAAAGAATCAAGGACCGCAACCGCAGGGTCCGGTCATGGTATGTTCCCTTTGAAATACTCTGCCTTACGAGGTCATGTTCCACCGAGGTCCCGTTCCCAAGGAGTCATCGGCCAATGAACAACAGCACGAACCCCGTTGTCCCTTCTCCGCAAACGCCCCTGTGGCATACCCTCGCCGTCGAACAGGTTTTGAACGAGCTGGACACGGCGGCCGGCGGACTGAACAATCAGGAAGCCGCCCGGCGTTTTGAAGTGTATGGCCCCAACCAACTTCCGCCCCCCAAGCGCCACGGGCCGATAGTCCGGTTCCTGCTCCAGTTTCACAATATCCTGATCTACGTCCTGCTGGTCGCGGCGGTCGTCACCGCCCTGCTGGGGCACTGGGTGGACACCAGCGTGATTTTGGCCGTGGTAGTCATCAACGCCATCGTCGGCTTCGTGCAGGAAGGCAAGGCGGAGTCGGCGCTGGCGGCCATTCGCAAGATGCTGTCGCTGAAGGCCACGGTGCTGCGCGACGGTCACCGCCGGGAAATCGCCGCCGAGACCCTGGTTCCGGGTGACTGGGTGATCCTGCAATCCGGCGACAAGGTCCCGGCCGACATCCGGCTGGTCGAGATCAAGAACCTGCGAATCCAGGAAGCCGTGCTGACCGGCGAAGCGGAAGCGGTCGAGAAAGCCGTCGCCCCCGTGGCGGCGAAGGCGGCGGTCGGTGACCGCACCGGCATGGCCTATTCCAGCACCCTGGTCACCTACGGCCAGGGGGTTGGCGTCGTGGTGGCGACCGGCACGGCCACCGAAATCGGCCGTATCAGCACCCTGCTGGAACAGGTGGAAGGTCTGACTACCCCGCTGCTGCGGCAGATGGAGCAGTTCGGACGCTGGCTGAGCGCGGCGATCATCCTGGTGGCCGGACTCACCTGGCTCGCCGGCGTGTTCTGGCGGGGATTGCCGCTCGATGACATGTTCATGGCGGCGGTCGGTCTGGCGGTGGCGGCGATCCCGGAGGGGTTGCCGGCGATCATGACCGTCACCCTGGCCATCGGCGTCCAGCGCATGGCCGGGCGCAACGCGATCATTCGCCGGCTGCCGGCGGTCGAGACCCTGGGCGCGGTGACCGTCATCTGTTCCGACAAGACCGGCACTCTGACCTGCAACGAAATGACCGTGCAGCGAGTCGTCTCCGCCGAGCGGATGTTCGAGGTCGGCGGGGTCGGCTATGCGCCGATCGGCAAGTTTCGCGTCGATGGAGGCAACCCGATCACGCCCGACGCAGCCCCGGAACTGCAAGCTATCGCCCGCGCCGGGTTGTTGTGCAACGATGCGGTACTGCGCGAAGAGAACGGCGAATGGATCATGGAGGGCGACCCCACCGAGGGTGCGCTATTGACCCTGGCCGGCAAGGCGGACCTGGACGCCGACGTGGAAAATACCCGGCTCCGGCGCGTGGACAGTATCCCCTTCGAGTCCGAACATCGGTTCATGGCTACCCTGCACCAGCAGGAACCCGGCGAGGGGGTCATTTATCTCAAGGGCGCCCCCGAGCGAGTGCTGGGCATGTGCGCGCAGGAACAGGGACCGGACGGCGCGCGGCCGTTGCGCCCCGACTACTGGAGGGAGCGGGTCGAGGAGCTGGCCGAACTGGGCCAGCGCGTTCTGGCGGTGGCGTTCCGCCCGACCCATGAAACCCACTACGAACTGACCTTCGAGGATGTCGAGGAGGGGCTGATTCTCCTGGGTCTGCTGGGCATCAGCGACCCGCCGCGGGAGGAGGCAATCCGTGCGGTCCGTCAAGCCCGGGAAGCCGGAATTCGGGTCAAGATGATCACCGGCGACCACGGCGCCACCGCGTGGGCCATCGCCGGCCAACTCGGCATCGGCGACGGCCGCCCGGCGCTGACCGGGCCAGAACTGGAGGCCATGAACGAGACGGCGCTGCGCAAGGTGGTGGTGGAGACGGATGTCTACGCCCGCGCCAGTCCCGAACACAAGCTGCGGCTGGTGGCGGCCCTGCAAGCCAACCATCAGGTCGTGGCGATGACCGGTGACGGGGTCAACGACGCCCCGGCCCTGAAGCGGGCCGACGTCGGCGTGGCGATGGGCATGAAGGGCACCGAGGCCGCCAAGGAAGCCTCGGAGATGGTGCTGGCCGACGACAATTTCGCCTCCATCGCCCACGCCGTGGAAGAGGGGCGCACGGTCTACGATAACCTGCGCAAGGCCATCCTGTTCATCCTGCCGACCAACGGCGCGCAGGCCCTGGTGATCATCGCCGCCATCCTGCTCGGCATGACCCTGCCGATCACGCCAGTGCAAATCCTGTGGGTCAACATGGTGACGGCAGTGACTCTGGCCCTAGCCCTGGCTTTCGAGCCCACCGAAGCCGACGTGATGCGGCGCCCGCCGCGCCGACCCGGCGAGCCGCTCCTGAACGGGTTCATGCTCTGGCGTATCGGCTTCGTGTCGGTGCTGCTGGTGATCGCGCCACTGGGGCTGTTCCTGTGGGGAACGGCGCAAACGGGCATCTCTCAGGAGGAGGCGCGCACCATGGCGGTGAATGCGCTGCTGGTGGGCGAGATTTTCTACCTGTTCAATAGCCGCTACATCCATCAGTCGTCACTATCGTGGGAAGGTCTGTTGGGCAGCCGCCCCGTTCTGATCACCATCGGCATCCTGCTGGTGCTGCAATTGTCCTTCACTTACTGGCCGCCCCTGCAACAGTTGCTGGGAACCGCGCCGGTGAGCGCCGCCAGTTGGGGGATTTTCGCGCTGGCCGGTTTGGCGGTGTTCCTGCTGGTGGAGGTGGAAAAATCCGTCTGGCGCCGGTTGACGAATCTCGCGGGGCATTCGCGGGAGAACTGATGAATCTCAAAAGGCAGATCGACTGTCGCTGGCTGCCAGCTCCCGCAAGAAAAAATTGGTTTTTGAATGAGAGGTAAAACCATCATGATCGAACCTCTTATCCCTGAAGGGGAATCCTTGCGCCGGGCGTTCCAGTGGCTCGCGGATCAGGGAGGACATTGCACCCTTAAAATGGTCGAACAAGCCAGTTTTCTGTTCGACCTCAATCCGCGAGATGAAGAGTTCCTGTTGCGGCAGTTCGTCCACCATCGGGGCGCGACCAGCGATACCTCAGAATCAAGGCAGTAACGGATACCCCGTTAACCGCCGGGCAAAATTGACCAGCATGGCGGCGGTCGCGCCCCAGATGAAGCGATCCTGATAGGGAATGACGTAATACCGCCGCTGCTGGCCTTTGTACAACATGCTGCGGTGCTCGTGATGGCGCGGATCGAGGATAAACTCCAGCGGCACCTCGAACGCCTCGGCAACCTCGAACTCGTCCAGTTGCAAATCGAACGGCGGTGTCACCAGGCCCACCACCGGCGTGACCAGGAAGCCGGTCACGGTCTGATACAGATCGAGAAAGCCGGCGATCTCCACCACATGCCGGCGTTGCAAGCCGATTTCCTCCTCCGCCTCGCGCAGCGCGGTCTCGACGGGGCTGGCATCCCCCTCCTCGGCGCGACCGCCGGGAAAACTGATCTGCCCGGCGTGGTGTTCCAGATGCGCCGTGCGCTGAGTCAACAAGACGGTATAGCCTTCCAGGCGCTCGACCAACGGCACCAGCACCGCCGCCGGGGTCAGCATTCGCTCCTCGGCGGCCATGCCGGCCACCGCATGATCGCCAGTAATGGTTTCGATTTGATGCGTGGAATGCAGGCAGCGGCGAATTCGATCACGTAGTTCCGCGTGGTTCACGTCGCCTCTCCGCGCACGCCAAACAGCCGCAGATAATTCGTGGTCGTTACGGCCGCCACCTGTTCGAGCGACTCGCCGCGTAGCTGGGCCACGAATTCCGCCACATGCCGCACCCAGGCCGGCTGGTTGGGCTTGCCGCGATGCGGGGTCGGCGCCAGATAGGGCGAGTCGGTTTCCACCAGCAGGCGTTCGGCGGGCACCCGGCGAGCCACATCCTGAATCTGTCTGGCGTTCTTGAAGGTCACGATACCGGAAAACGAGATATGGAAACCCAGTTCCAACGCCCGTTCCGCCATGACCCAGTCCTCGGTGAAACAGTGCAGCACTCCGCCCACCTCGGTCGCGCCCTCCTCCTCCAGAATGCGCAGGGTATCCTCGCGAGCGTCGCGAGTATGCACGATCAACGGCTTGCCGCATTCCCGAGCGGCGGCGATGTGAATGCGGAACCATTCCTGCTGGCGCGCCATGCTGGCGTGGCCATAATAGTAATCCAGACCAGTTTCCCCGATGGCGACCACCCGGGGTTCGGCTCGACCGAGCTTCACCAGTTCCGCCACCGTCGGCGCTCGGCTACCTTCCTCGCTGGGATGCACGCCCACCGATAATGCGATTTGCGGATACGGCTCGGTCATCCGGACCAGATTCGGCCAACTTTCCAAATCCACCGCCACGCTCAACAGATGGCTCACGCCCCGAGCTGCGGCGGCTTCCAACACCTCGGCCAAGCCGTTGCTGAAGAGATCGAGATCGAGTCGGTCCAGATGGCAGTGAGAATCGACCAGTATCATTCGTCCGTCAGCCCGTCACATGGTATTGGTGGGTTGGTCGGCCCGCGTGTAGCCCGCCATCAGGGAGGCGATTTTTTTCTGAAGATTCGCGCCTTCCACACCGCTAAATTGAATGCCAACTCCCATCTGCCGACCACCAGGGGTGGTCCGGGAATTAATCCAGACTACCTTGCCGGTAATCGCAAAACGTTCCGGATCGTCGATCAAAGTAAGCAACAGGAACACTTCATCACCCAACTCAAAAACCTTTTCGGTCGGGATGAAGATGCCCCCCCCCTTGATGAAAGGCATATAGTTGGCGTGCAACATCGCCTTGTCCTTGATGGCCAGGGAAATGACACCTTGTCGCGGAGCCGCCATAGCATTCAACCTTAATAATGCATTACAACCAGAAAGGATGACGAGGAGAGCATCAACTTTCAGTCATCGCCCCTTCGCTCAGAAACGCTTCCAACAGCAACGACGTATTGACTTGGGTGGTCGTACACCAGGAATGCAGGCGAACCACCGCGTCCAGTCGTTCGAACAGGGCATACGATGATTGCGAATCAGCCCAGCGCCGCAGCACGGAACGCAGATCAGGATTGCTTAGATGGATGGACTGTGGATTCATCTTAAGCCGAATCAGGTCGGTATGCCAACCGATCAACCAGCGCAGGTTCTCGGCCAAATCGCCCTGTGTCCAGTTTTCCGCCGCGCGCACCGGGTCGGTCCGACCCATCAACACCTGTTCGTAATGCTCGACCAACTCCTGACGGCGTCGCCAGCGTTCGCCATCAGCATAAGCCAGCGCCGCCAGCGGTGCCCCACCGGCGATATCAAGCAGGACTTGCGGGTCCGGTCCACCGTTTACCCGTGCCGTCAGCCAGATCCGCGCCACCGACACCGGAGGTGGAACAAAACTCACCTTCTGGCACCGGCTGCGCACGGTAGCCGGCAGTCGCGCTGGATGAGCGGTCACCAGCAGCAGCAGGCTGTCGCCCGGCGGTTCTTCAAGGGTTTTCAGCAGGCTATTAGCCGCATTGAGGTTGAGCCGGTCGGCGGGCTCCAGCAGGGCGATCTTGTAACCACCGTATTGGGCGGTAAAACCAAGAAAGGCACACAACTCGCGGATTGGGTCGATCCGGATCGCTTTACCCTCCTCAGCCGGTTGCTCCATGCGGTAATCGGGGTGGCTACCGGCCTGGAACAAGCGGCAGCTCCGACAACGCCCGCAGGCATCGCTTTCGCCATCGGGCGTTTCGCACAGCAGCGCCCGCGCCAGCCGCCGGGCGAAGATCAGTTTGCCCAGCCCGGCCGGACCCGCCAGCAGCAGGGCATGAGGCAAGCGACCCGCGGCACGACTTTGCTGAAGTTGCCGCCACAACGACTCATGCCAAGGCAAGCGTTCGTCCATCAAGCTTGCTCCAACCAACCGGCGAGAAGGGTTTCCACTTCGGCGCGAACCACCTCCACCGGCCGGTCGGCGTCCACGATCCGGTAACGGCCGGGCTCTCGGTTCGCCCGCTCCAGGTAAATCGCGCGCACGCGCTCGAAAAAAGTCCAGTCCTCTCGTTCGAACCGGTCCGCCGCGCCACGGCGTCCGGCCCGTGCCAGCCCGACCCCGACCGGCAGATCGAACAGCAGCGTCAAATCCGGCCGCAAGGAACCCTGCACCCAGTCCTCCAGCACCGCGATCCGCGCCGCCGACAGGCCACGCCCGCCGCCCTGATAGGCATAAGTAGCGTCGGTGAACCGGTCGCACAGCACCCAGCGCCCCGCGGCCAAGGCCGGCCGAATGACCTGCTCCAGATGTTGGGCGCGGGCGGCGAACATCAGCAGCGTTTCGGCAAACAATGTCATGCCATCGTGGCGGTGGCCCAGCAGCAAGGTCCGGATCTCCTCGCCCAACGCCGTGCCGCCCGGTTCGCGGGTCAGCAGCACCCGGTGGCCGGCCCGCTCCAAATAGTCGCGCATGAAGGTCAGTTGCGTGGTCTTGCCGGCGCCCTCGCCGCCTTCGGCGGTGATGAAATAGCCGGACATGTCACTGGGTCCGCTGCCGATAGCGACGCACCGCCCGGTTATGTTCTTCCAGGGTTCGCGAAAAGACATGCCCTCCGTCGCCATCCGCCACGAAATATAGTGTATCGCCGGGCGCGGGATCGACCGCGGCCTTCAATGAAGCCGCGCCCGGCAGGGCGATCGGCGTCGGCGGCAGACCCCTGCGGATATAGGTGTTATAGGGGGTATCGGTCGTCAGATCGCTACGCCGCAGCACGCCATCAAACCCCTCGCCCAGCCCGTAAATCACGGTCGGATCGGTCTGCAACAACATGCCCTTGCGCAGGCGCCGCGCGAACACGCCGGCCACTTCCGGCCGTTCCGTCGCCAGACCGGTCTCTTTCTCGATGATCGAGGCCAGAATCAACGCCTGGTAGGGATCGTCGATGGGAAGGTCCGGGGCGCGGCTGTTCCAGGCATCGTCCAAGCGACGCTCCATCATGGCCAGGGCTCGCCGTAGAAACGCTTCGTCTGTAACGCCCGCTGGAAAGTGGTAAGTATCCGGAAAAAACCATCCCTCGGGATGCAACCCAGGCCGACCGAGCCGCGCCATGATCTCGGCGTCGCTGGCCTCCCCCAGAGTCTGGACGATCTTGGGGTGGGCCTCCAGCACCCGACGCAACTGGGCGAAGGTCCAACCCTCCACCACCGTCAGCGGATACTGAATGACCCGCCCAGCCGCGATCCGTTCGAGCAGCACGCGTGGAGTGAGGCCAGCGGTGAGCGCGTATTCGCCGGCCTGCAAGCGGGGGGCGAGTCCATTCGAACGGGCGTGGATTTGCAGATAATAAGACGCCCTTCGCGGCAGAACGGATTGTCGCCGCAGTTCCTGGGCGATGGCGGCCACGCCCATCCCGGGTTTCACTTCCAGCACCAGGCCCTCGGCGGAGACGTTGAGGGGCGTATCGAGGAATCTTTGGTAGTCGGCATAAACCCCATACAACGCCAGCCCGATAGCCAGCGCCAGCGCGATCAGGGTGATTGACAACCGCCGCCCGAACCACATTGGCAAGGATCGAAATGGTACATGGCAGGTCTCGCTTTCCCTTCCCCCTCTCGTGCTCGAACGAGGGGAAACAACGAGCGGTGCACGCTTCAATCCAGGGCGCGAAAAATCACCGTGCCGTTGGTGCCGCCGAAACCAAAGGAATTGGACAGCGCCACCCGGATGCGCCGCTCCTGGGCCTGATGCGGCACATAGTTCAGATCGCAACCCGGTTCTGGTTCGTCCAGATTGATGGTCGGGGGCGCAACCTGGTCGCGGATCGCCAATACGGAAAAGATCGCTTCGACACCCCCGGCCGCGCCCAGGAGATGGCCCGTCATGGACTTGGTCGAACTCATCGCCAGTCGATAAGCCTGCTCGCCGAACACGGCCTTGACCGCGTCGCTCTCGATCTTGTCACCGGCCGGCGTGGAGGTGCCGTGGGCGTTGATGTAGTCCACCGCCTCCGGATTCAAGCCGGCATCGCGCAAGGCATACACCATCGCCCGGCGCGCGCCGTCGCCGTCCGGCGACGGGAGGGTCATGTGGTAAGCATCGCCACTCATGCCAAATCCGATCAGTTCGGCATGAATGCGCGCGCCACGTCGCCGGGCGTGTTCGTACTCCTCCAGCACCATCACGCCGGCGCCGTCGCTCAGCACGAAACCATCGCGGTCCTTGTCCCACGGCCGGCTGGCCTTCTCCGGCTCGTCATTGCGGGTGGACAGCGCCCGCGCCGCCGCGAATCCGCACAGACCGGTCGGCGTGGTCGCCATTTCCGCGCCACCAGCAATCATCACGTCGGCATCGCCATAGGCGATTAACCGGCCAGCCAATCCGATGCTGTGGGTTCCGGTGGTGCAGGCCGTGACCACCGCCAGATTCGGGCCCTTGAGCCCGTACATGACGGACAGGTTGCCCGAGACCATGTTGATGATGCTGCGCGGCACGAAAAACGGCGTCAACTTGCGCGGTCCGCCCTTGAGAAACGCCAGATGGCCTTCTTCGATTCCCGGCAAGCCGCCGATGCCGGAACCGATATAGGTCCCGATCCGTTCGGCGTTGGCTTCGGTGATTTCCAAACCTGAATCCTGAATCGCCTGCATCGCGGCGCCGATGCCGTAATGGATGAAGGTATCCATCTTCCTGGCTTCCTTCAGGTTCAGGTAATCCTCGACCCGAAAATCCCGCACCGCTCCTCCGATACGAACCGGATAGCCGCTGACGTCGAAGGCGGTGACCGGTCCGATCCCGCTGCGGCCAGCCAGAATGTTGGCCCAGGCTGTCTCCACGGTACTGCCGATCGGGGACACAATACCCATGCCTGTCACTACCACGCGCCGCTTGGCCACAAAATTATCCTCTGCTGCGCCGCCCTGACACAAAAAAGCCACGACTCCTCAAGAGGTTAGCCGCAGTGGCTGCTCTCCATCCGCGCCGGACTGACACGTTTACCCCAGATGCGACGCAATGTAATCGATTGCCTGCTGCACCGTGGTGATTTTCTCGGCGTCCTCGTCGGGGATTTCGAGTTCGAATTCCTCCTCCAGGGCCATCACCAGTTCCACGGTATCCAGCGAGTCGGCGCCAAGATCATCGACAAAGGAGGCTTCATTAGTCACCTGCTCCTCCTTGACTCCCAGTTGCTCGATGATGATTTTTTTGACGCGGGCTTCGATATTGCTGATGTCGGTCATGATGGCTAGCTTCCTCGTGGTGAACTTAGACGACCCCGGTGTTGATCGTGGGGTATTGTATGGAAAACCCAAGCGCCAATCCACCGCCGGTGGTGGCGCAACTTAGCGTGAATCATGGAAAATTCTGAAATGCTCCCAACTTGGGCGATTCCGGGGCCGCCGTCCCTCCGCCACTCCCATTTTTGAGAATCATCAGGTCATGTACATCCCACCGTTAACATGCAAGGTCTCGCCGGTGATGTACGATGCCTCGGGCGAAACCAGAAAGGCCACGGCGTTGGCAACATCTTGCGGTTCGCCCAAGCATTGCAGTGGAATCGCGTCGATCATGGCCCGACGCTGTCCCTCCGGCAATCCTCGGGTCATATCGGTATCGATCAGTCCCGGCGCCACGGCGTTGACGGTGATGCGGCGCGAACCCACCTCCCGCGCCAGCGACTTGGTGAAACCGATGATGCCGGCCTTGGCCGCCGCGTAGTTGGCCTGACCGGCATTGCCGGTGGCGCCCACCACCGAGGTGATGTTGACGATGCGCCCCCGCTGGGCCTTCATCATCCCCCGCAGCACCGCTTTGCTCAGCCGGTAAACCGAGGACAGATTGGTGTCGAGCACCGCCGCCCACTCTGCTTCCTTCATGCGCAACAGCAGATTGTCACGGGTGACGCCGGCATTGTTGATCAAGATGGTCGGCACCCCGAATTCCTCGGTCACCGCCTTGACCGTCGCCTCCACGGAAACAGGGTCCGTCACTTCCAACCGCAGGCCGCGACCCTTCACGCCCCCATCGCGAAAATCCTGGCTGATCGCCTCGGCGCCAGAATCGGTCGTGGCCGTACCGACCACCGTCGCGCCCCGCCGCCCCAATTCACGGGCGATGGCCTGACCGATGCCGCGACTGGCGCCGGTCACCAGGGCGATTTCGCCATCCAGAGTCATGCAGGGTCTCCCAATTACAACCTCAACGAGCCATTTGCATTCGGCCAGGTCACATCAACGCCGCGTTAATACTTCAGTAGCACCGCACCCCAGGTAAAGCCGCCCCCAAACCCCAACAGCAACAACGTATCGCCGCGCTGGATGCGGCCGTCGCGCACCGCCACATCCAAAGCCAGCGGGATCGAGGCCGCCGAGGTATTGCCGTGAATCCGCACGCAGTCCACCATCCGTTCCTCCGGCAATCCGAGCCGCTTGGCGGTGGCGGAAAGAATGCGCCGATTGGCTTGATGGGGGATGAACCAGTCGACGTCGGCGACCGTCAGGCCGTTGGCGGCCAGGATCTGCTCGGCCATTTCCTTGAGGGTGTGGACCGCCACCTTGAACACTTCGCTGCCGCGCATCTCCACGAAGGCGGCGTTTTCTCGGGTTTGTTCGTAGCCGCTGGATACGCCGGCGGGCACCCAAAGCAGTTCCTTGTAGCGGCCATCGGCATGCAACTGGCTATCGATGATGCCGGGCTGATCGGCTTTTTCCAGCACCACCGCGCCGGCGCCGTCGCCGAACAGGATGCAGGTCCAACGATCCTTCCAGTCGACGATGCGCGACATAACGTCAGAGCCGATGACGAGAGCGTGCTGGCTCGTGCCCGCCTGGATGAAGCTGAACGCCGTCGCGTACGCCGCCATGAAGCCGGTGCAGGCGGCGTTGACGTCGAAGGCGGTGGCGTGGCGGGCGCCGATCGCGTCCTGGATCGTCGAGGCGGCGGCGGGGAAGACGTCGCCGGTGCAGGTGCCGCAGACGATGAGGTCGATGCTGGCGGCGTCGATGCCGGCNNGTCGCCGAACAGGATGCAGGTGCCGCGATCCTGCCAGTTGATGATGCGAGTGAAGGTATCAGCCCCCACCACCAAGGCCCGCCGCGCCCCATCCGTGCGGATAAAACGATAGGCGATGTCCAGAGCGTACACAAAACCGGTGCAGACCGCCTGCACGTCGAAAGCGGCGCCGCCCCGGCAACCCAAGCGGTGCTGCAGCTGAGTGGCGACGCTCGGAAACACATGGTCGGGCGTGGTGGTGCCGATGATGATCAGATCGATATCCCGTGCTTCGACTCCCGCCGCTTCCAGGGCATGGCGGGACGCCTGTTCCGACAGGTCGCAGGTGGTCTCGCCTGAGGCGGCGACGTGGCGCTCCTCGACTCCGGTGCGCTCGACGATCCAATCCGCCGTGGTCTCAACCATCTGTTCCAGATCGACGTTGGTCAGCACTTTTTCCGGCAGATAGCTACCGGTTCCGACGATCCTGGCGTGGTTCAAAGCGCTTGCCTCGCAGCGTGAAGGGTGGCCAGATGGTTGTCGATGCGCCGGGGCACCCCTTGCTCGACTTCCAGGATCGCCACCCGGATGGCGTTAGCGAACGCCAAGGCATCGGCACCGCCGTGGCTCTTGATCACGGTCCCTCGCAGGCCAAGCAGGCTGGCACCGTTGTAGTGACGCGGGTCGATCCGGCGCCGGAACGCGCGCAACACCGGCAACGCAATCAATCCGGCCAGGCGAGTCAACGTATTTCGCTTGAATTCCTGAGCCATGTAATGGCGAATCAGCTTGGCCACGCCTTCG
>JRYF01008653.1_pt1 | contig 16553 bp, 8 predicted proteins | sample 235331 | NCBI WGS metagenome assembly JRYF01 (sample SAMN03074217, study PRJNA261475) | activated sludge metagenome | biome: Wastewater Treatment Plant; feature: Wastewater; material: Activated sludge; isolation source: activated biomass of a wastewater treatment plant treating hydrocarbon... ...
TAAAAGAGCGTTTTGTAGCCTTTGCCACCGTTATCGTCTATGATTTCATTCTCCAACTGGTAGAAACCGAACAGGAGGGCCTTGGTCGTTTTGGTGGTGGGAACGCTTGCCGAAAAGATGCCGTTTTCCTTCACGAGCGTCAGGTCTTGGGCTATTGGTTGATCGTTTTGGTCGAAATCGAAGAGAAATACCATTGCATCGAAGGAAGCTGCCTTTTCAAGAGGCGTACCGGCAGGGTCATAACGGACGGTCAGGGTTTCGCCGGGCAAAGGCTTTTCAGGTGTGAGGATGAAGTTTTGACCCATGAGGGTTGAAAAAAGAGGCGTGATCAGCCATGCAGCCAGGAAAGGGAGTAGTTGTTTCATGTCGGAGATTTTTTAAGGGACGATGAAAGAATAANGGTCGAAGTCTTGCGTAGCAGCGCTACGGAAGGCTTCGACCAACGCAGCATGAGCGGAAAAGAGCCGCATAAAAGGATGAACTTATTCTTTCATCGTTCCTAAGTGAAAAACAATGGAACGGAAACCACACCGGCTTCAACCAAAACAGTGCGATCAACCGTTTTCGTTAGTTTTTGCCAAAGGTAAAACATTGAAAATAGAAAACGAATGGGCTTGAAGGATTGTGCTTTGTTTTCTTCCTCATAACATACAGGAAGCAAAGTTGAATTGGGTGAGGTGGTTGCGAAGAACGGGCCATCCACTTGTAGCTGTCAAGCCTGCTCAACTGAGTTTCATCAAAATGTGGTTCCAAAGTTTTTCAAAAGGGAGAATTTCCAATTCGGTGATGAGGCCCCGGTAGAAGAAAGGATGCTCAACCAAACGGTTGTAGTATTTTTCGGTATTGGAAAGTGAAGCGATTTGGAAGTCGGCCCGGGCCAGTTGCTGCAACAGCCGGATGAACTGGATCATGCGGTAGTGCTCGTCTTTATCGAGTTGTTTGGAGGCATAGCTTTTCAGGCGTTCGATGCGCTCGGCTGCCTCTTGGAAGTTCTTCTTGTCGAGCAGGAAAAGAACCTGCGCAATGACCATGTGTATGGTGAAGGCCCTTTGTTCCCTGGGATAGAGGATGGGGTCGTTGAGGAAACGGGACAGGCGGAAATTCTTTTTGGATTGGGCCTTCAGGGCCTCCGATTGGTCGGTTTGTTCGATAAAATAGTTCAGATAGACCTCGTAAAGGTTCCACTTCTCTTTGGTGATGTTGTCCAGTTTTTTGATTTTCTGGTTGGCCCACGCCCGGTTGAAAATAGCCATCGCATTGATGTAATTATCGGTGTGGAAGGCCAGCAACAGGTAGTATTCCATGAACGTGAACCAGATGGGGCTGCCTTCCTGAAAGAGCTGGAGGCTTTTTTCTGCGGTCACTTTTCCATTTTTGAAATCCTGCAAATGCAGGTGGGCGGTCATTTTTTTCAGGTGAAATGCAGCGAGTTTGTCCTCTTGCAAATAGTCCGGGTTGTTTTCGATGTACTGCTCGGCCTGGTTGCAGACTTGAAGCATGGCAGTGTAATCCCGTTGCATTTCATACCGGAAAGTCCAAACGAGGTACATGTTGTAGTTAACGATGGGCGATTGGTATGTTTCGGACAAGCCAACGAGGGCATCGCAATAAACGAGGATTTTGTCGGTCAGTTCCTCGACGTTGCTGGCGGATAGCTTATAGGTGAGCATCGTGCGCTGAAAAAGCTCTTCCGAACTGATTTCAGCTTCGAGGATGTTGGAATATTGTTTCACCAAACCATCGTATTCTTCAAAGTCAGCTTCATTGCCCGCTTCGGCAGCATATTTCCGCAGGATGCGGCAACAGTTGACGATCACATCGGCAAACTTGAATTTCTGCGCAATCCCCAGGATTTGCTTGGCCAGGTATTCGGCAGTCAGATTGGCTTCATTGGAGATGAGGATTTTAACGAGCGTCCAATCTTTGTTGCTGGTGAAATAAGCCCGGTCGTAACCCGATGCACCGGGAACGTTCATGTCAATGAAAAACAAGGTGTTGAGCAGGCGTTTCCTGAAACGGGATTTCAACTGCCGGTACTTGTCATCGGTGGGGCTGCATCCATAAAGAAAGGAAGCTGCGTCGCGGTCGTTTTTGAACTTGTTGGCCGCCAGTGCCTCATAAAACTCGCTGAACTTGCTGTTCTTGGCTTCCAGCGTGGCACTGTCGAATATTTCAATTTTTCTTACCTTCTTCTTCGTCAGTATTTTAGAGACTTCTATCAGGTTTTTCATGCTCTTTTTGGTGTAAGGGACGAGGCGCCAATAAAATATACATCTTTACTGGCTCTTTTTCCTTCTAAAAAACATTATCAATAAGTCCGTAGCGCTGCTATGTACTGATTGATAAAGTTCTTTACAAGAAAAAATAGCTCACCCAATCTTGTACACTTTATTGATGCCTCGTCCCTAAAGTATATTTGGAAAGGCGCTTTGCTCGCAATGCAATCCGCTGGACAAGGATTGACGGAAAAGAAGCAAAATTAGCAAGAACTATTCCCTTTATCAAAAAAACCATGTCACAAGTTAAAATAAACGAAACAGCCCCGGCTGCCAACCTGTGGCAGTCGGGGCTGCATATCATTTTGAAAAAGCCTGGTTATTTGTTCAAAATGACCAGTTTTTGGGTTTCCTGCATCCCGTTGGCCTGCATTTTCACAAAATAAACGCCGGGAGAAAGGTCTGTGGCCCATGTCACAATTTGGCGGCCTGCTTGGCGCATGGCCCGCTGAGTTTCCAAAGCCTGCCGACCCTGCATATCCTGGATGGAAAGTTCCACTTGGGCGGCACGTTCCAGTTCAAATTCAAGGCGGATTTCCCCACTGGAGGGATTGGGGGAAAGCACCAACCCAAACGGTTGGCGCAGGGTTTCCTTGCTGTCGGTAAATTCAACCGGCTTCTCGATGCGTACATCGGTGTAAAGACGGTACTCTCCCGGCTGAAAATTCAGGGGGGAAGACACGCCCGCAACGTTGATACTATCGCCGGTGAAATACTCGTACCACCAGCCCGTGTGCTGAAAGTTCGGCGTAATGCTGGCGGCCTGCACGGCAAAATTGCCCAGAACCGTCACGTTCATGGTCGAGTGGTTCAGGTGGATGGTTTTCTGTGGCCCACCGGTATTCAGTTGAAAGTTGGTGGTGCGGAACACCTCATAATTGTTGCGCAGGTGCAGGAGCGAGCGGGTGGTGTTATAGACCGACAAACGGGCGGGATTGCCCATATAGTCCCAGCGAATGGGCTTGGGATCGAGGCGGCAGTTGGGCGAAACAGTCCCATTGGTGCAATGGTTGATGGAGTAATCATAGCCCAATTCACCGAATTGCCAGAGCATCTTCGGTCCCGGGATGGAATAGAAAAACGTGCTGGTCAATTCCGTGCGGGCCAGGGCCGTGTTCATGTTCTTCACGTTGTAGCTGCCGCTCGAATTGCCAAATTGAAGGTTTTTGTACATCATGCGCTCCTCGTCATGGCTTTCCATATAGACGATGAGGTGGGGGTCGTTCCAGTTCCGGCTTTTGTAGGAGGCTCCGCTGAAGTTGGAGTTCCAGCCCATGGCCGCTTCCTTGAACTGGTCGTGGGTGCCGCCCGCCCAAAGCATCATGCCGTAATCGGCCAGTTCCTTTTCCTCGCTGTTGTCGGCAAAATGTTCCAGTATCACATAAGCTCCGGGGCTGTTGTCCCAGATAGCATCGGCATAGAGTTTCAGGACAGCGATACGCTCGGCATCGTATTGTCCCCAAGCCCCCACATTCCCGATGGTCACTTTTTGGGTAAAACCCTTTGAGAGGTCAAAGCGGAAGCCGTCCACCTTGTATTCGTCGAGCAGGTGCTGGAGCGTCCTTATCACGTAGTACCGTGTGTGCGGGCTTTCGTGGTTGAAATCGAAGAACACATTGAAGTCGTGGGTAGGCAGTGGGTTCAGCCAGGGATTGTCGGGGGCGGGACGGAAGTTGGCCTGGTCCCAATAGAGCATGCAGAGCGGGTTTTTCTCGTGGGCGTGGTTGAACACCACATCAATGATGACGGCCATGCCGCGCTCATGGCAGGCATCCACCACCGCCTTGAATGCATCGGGCGTGCCGTGTTGTTTGTCGAGCGCATAGTGATAGGTGGGATTGTAGCCCCAGCTTTGGTTGCCATCAAATTCATTGATGGGCATGAACTCGATGGCCGTAACTCCCAGCCGGTGCAGGTAGTCGAGCGTGTCGAGCAGGGTTTGGTAGTTCTGTGTTTGAAGGAAGTCCCGCATCAGCAATTCATAGATGACGAGGTTGGTCTGATCGGGGCGTTGGAAGTTGGTCACCTTCCAGGGGTAAGGCGGTGCGCCCGGCTGCAGGAGGGACACGATGCCGGTCGTTTTCCCGACAGGATAAGGGTGGATGTTGGGGAAGTTGGCAGCAGGTATCCAGCCATCGTGGTCGGGGTCGAGGATCAGGTTGCTGTAAGGGTCGCCGATGCGGATGGAAGTGCCCACCACGTATTGGAAACCATACGTTTGGCCGGGGGTGAGGCCGCTCACATCCAGCCACCAGGTAGTGCCGTCCGGGGTGCGTTTCATCTGGTAAGCAGTGCTGATCTGCCAGTTGTTGAAGTCGCCGATGAGATAGGCAAAGGGCTTGTTGGGTGCATAAAAGGCCAGCCTGACCTGGCTATCGGAAAGGTAGGTAATGCCAAGTTCCGTGCCCGGCGGCAGCGGTTCGAGAACTGGCGGAGTGGGTACGATATAGGTAAAACTTTGCACGATCTGTTCGGTGCCGTTGTCTGCCACGAACTCCACGAGATGAGAACCTACACCCGCCACGGTAATGGTGGTACTCAGTTCCGTACCGAAAGTAGAGGCCACGGTGTTGCCATTGTCGGTGATGGAGAGGTTGGCAGGCTGGGAAGCGACTCCCTTCACTTCTATCATTTGGCCAAACGTAGCAAAAATGGAAGGCTCCGTTGGCGTTTGGAGAAAAGCCGTGAAAACCTGGTTGTCGGGATAGACATCGTAAAAAATGTCGCTCCCTCCGGGGCCTTTGCCTTCCTGGCTGCCGTTCGCATTGCGGAACACAAAAGCCAGTTTCTGGATTTCCTCGTTGGGATTGATCACGTTGTACCTTGCCCGTATGGTGGGCTGAATGGCCCAACTATAAACATCCGGCTGGCCGGGCACGGGGTCCATTTTCCAGGCGGCATTGGCCACGCCCCATTGCGTAAAGACGTATTTCCAATCACTTGAAGAGGTACTGTTGGAGGTGATAAGCCCCGTGTGGACATAGACTTCGCAATTGCAGCCGGCCAGTCCACCCGTGCCCTGCGTAGCGTCAAAATAGACAGTAACCGGTTCGTTGTCAGTGGGAAACGGCGGCTCCGTCCAGATGACTTGCGCCATGAGTCCGGTGAATCCGCAAATCTGAAAAATCAGGAAAGTGGCGATAAAACGTAGCATAGACTTCATTTTTATGGTTAGAATATATGGCAAAAGGTAACAACTCAGTACACTGTAAACTAAGTCTTGTTAACAGGGNNGCGAGGAGGGAAAAAGTTTAGAAACTTAGTTTACAGTGAACCCAGCAGGACTTTTTTTATGTGAAAAATTGGTGATTTTCACAAAAAACAAAAGTTCTCTAAGCACGGGAGAAGAAAAAATGAATTTCTCTTCTCCCCCACCCTCCTGGTGGTTACGGCAAAAGTAGGAATTTGGGAAGTGTCCCAACTTGTGAATATGTGATTTTGTCGTGTCACCTTCCTATTCTACCCAATCAAAAGAGGTTTGCGAGCAACAGGCTCACAAACCTCTTTTGATTGGATATAAATTGACCTGAATTGTAAATCTCAATGCCCCACCGCCAATTTCCCCTGCCCCACCGACAGCCCGTTCAGGCGTATTTCATAAAAATAAAAACCGCTGGGCAGGCCTGCCTGCTGGATTTGGGCAATGCCGCCCGTCACTTTTTGGGAGCGTACCATCCGGCCGGTAAGGTCATAGAGCAGCAGGTCGAAATTTTCCCGTTCACCGCCCTCCACGATGAAAGTGGCCGTTTCGCCGATGGGGTTTGGGAAGACCCGGCAATGGAATTTTTTTACAGCATATTCCCCTGCCGGCACGAGGGTAAAGGGCTGTCCGATTTTATGAAAAGTCGTGTTGGTTAGGATGGGGTCGTTGAAATCGAAATAGATGGCGGCATCGTTTTCGATGACCGAGCCGAGGGGCAGGTCAGGTTGTTGCCCGATGCGGAATTTCACAAAACCGTGGGAGCCAGGTTCGTTCACGTTGCTGTCGGGCAGGAGGATATTTTCAAAAATAAAAACCAGCGTGTCCTGCCGTATTTCAAGAAAATAAGGATGGCTCGCCGGGCCGGGACGAAGGGTGGAGAGGTCGAGCGCAGGGGCTATCACGTCGTGGATGATGACCGTGAAGGCGGTATCGGTGCCCGTATTCTGAAAACGGATGTGGTAGTCGAGGACTTGGCCTCTTTCGATGAGGTGTTCATCGCCAAAACCGATTGGGAAGGCGTTTTTATCGTTGGGGTCGTAAGCACCGACCACGACCCGGCACTCGATGGAAACGAACGGGTCGGCATCGTTTTCCGGGAACTGATTGACGAAGCCCGTGCTGAAAGTCCCCATGTTGTTGGTGCCGCAACCCTCTATGGAAAGTAAGGGAGCGGAGAAGCCCGGTGCATGTTCGACTTGTCCGACGATGAGCGTGTAGGTGCTGCCGTTGGCGGGAAACGATAGCATGGTGGAAGCGCCGGCAACCAGCAATACCTGGTCATCAGGCCCCTGCATGAGCATCACCCCGTCTTCCACCACGACGAACCCTACCGGTGTGGTCATGTCGCCCGTGCCCGTGTTGGTGATGGTGAAAATCACGCTGTCCGCCGTACACTCCGACGTTATTTCGATAAAAGCCCCCGACCAAGCGGGCTGGACGGGCGTGCAGAGCGAGTCGGGATAAATGTGTGCCTCCACACAGAGTGTTTGGCCCAACTGGGCATCGCAGGACAAATGTGTAAGGATGGTGAAATGGCCGCACTCACCGAGCGGGACATCCCCGATGTGAAAAGTGTAAACCCCATTGACCGGCCCCGTATAGGGAATCTGCGATCCCGTGACGGCAATGAATGGGTCGAGCGTCACTTCAATGTAGGCGTTCTCTGCGTCCGCCGAGCCGAGGTTGCAGTAATTTACATGAAACGTATTGTCGAAACAGCGCCGAAGGAAGGGGGTGCTGATATCCACTTCCAACAAAGGACATTCGACCAGCGCCGAAAGGAGGATGTCCACTGTATCCACGTCATTTACATTGGCGAGGAAGGCAGTGGGCAGGGGAAGGCAGGGTTGCCAGAGACCTGGGACAGGCGGTATGGCCTGCAGGATGTAACTGCCCGGTTCTGCCAATATTTCATAGCTGCCGTCCGGGCCGGAGTAACCATAGTAGCTGCCAGTGCCCGTTGCTTTGACCATCCACCCCGCCAAGCCTGGTTCGATGCCGTCGTCCTGGCAGTTGTCCAGTTCGTCTTTTGCGAGGCGGCCACTGATACGGCCACAGTTTTCCGAGCTTTGTTCAATTAGGAACACTACGAAGGACGAACAACCATTAGCATCCGTTACAGTGACAGCATACACCCCAGGATTGGTAATGGTGGCCACTGGTTCGGCTTGCCCATTCGACCAAGCTACCGAATAAGGGGGTGTACCTCCGATACAGTCAAGGCCCAATTCGATGGAAGTGCCACAGCCAATAGATAACGGCCCATCAAAGGCACATAGAATCTGGGGTATCTGCGGATGGTCAACTACAACCTGCTGACCGGCAACCACACAAAAGTTGACATCCCATACTGTGAGCAAGTAGGTGCCCGCCATCAACTGTACAACAGAGTCAGTAGTCGTGAATTCGCCACTGGCAAAACCCCAGAAGTAGAGATAGGGAGGTGTTCCCCCCGTCGCGCTGACCGTGACGGTAGCCAGTCCCCCGGCGCACAGCGGTGGTATGATGGTTACATCCGCAGTACCACCAGGCGGGGGGCAGTCGCAGGTCACTACTAAATTGGCAACAGCGGTGCCGCAGCCGGAAGCATCCGACACGAGGAAGTCATAGGCCGAGCCGCTGGGAATAGGATTGCTTGTAAAATTGCTCCCTGAGAGTGTTCCATTCGGCGGGGTGACGGAATAGGTTGCCGGGTCACCGCCAGTGATGGTGAAAAACACGGTGTATTCCGTATTGTCGGGGCTACACGACTCCGTCAGGTTGGTTATGTTCAGGGTCGGGGTAACGCTGACCGTGGCACATCCGGTGGCCGTACCCGGGCCGCAGGAAAAACTACCGAGCACCCCGGTCAGGCAAAGGGTTGTGCTGGTGGAAAAGTTAAATACATAGGGGTTGTCGAAAATCAGTACTTGTGAGGTGATGCCGTTTATGGTGAAATCGAGCAGCCACGGCGCCTCGCCGGTAAAGTGGACGGTGAGGCCCGCCATCCCGCCCTCGCATATTTCGGCATCGCCCGAAAGCGTGGCCGTGGTCAATTGGTGAAATTCGACGGATGCACCCGGAGCCACCGACAGGCAAGGGTCGCCCAGGTCCACGTTCCCGTTGCCGTCGTCGTTGCCGGCGATGGCGGAAAGGTAATAAGTCGTGCCGAAGCTCATGGTGCCTGGCTGGAAGTCGAATGCGGGTTCGCTGTTCAGGGCCAGCACTGTGCCCAACGTGTTGCCGGGCAGGGTGTGCAGGGCGAACTGGAGCACATCGTCGGGTTCGAGGACTTCGTTGCCGAGGTGGGTGGCCGTTGCCGTTTGGGTTTCACAAAACTGGCCAGCACCTGGCAACATCGTACCCGCATGGGTTACGCACTGTCCCCAAGCCTGTGTCATTGCTGTTGCGAAGCAAAAAAGAGAAAAAAGGAAGCGGAAGAAGATCGAGTTCATAGGTGACAAATTTTATTGGTACAAAAGTCAGGGGAATGGGCGGCGGAAACAAGAACATTTTTTTAAGATTGTAGAAATCGAAATTGCAGGCATTGTGGCGATTTTGTCAAAATACCTGATTTTTGTTGATAAAATTGTAGAAATACTTTTCTTTGCCCAACGCTAATTTTCTCCAAAATATGGAAAATACATTGGTCAGCGAACTGGTAGCCGTTTTCTCCAAGCAAGAGAGGCGGGCGGTTGCCCAGTACCTGAAGTCACCATATTTCAATCATCGGGAGGACGTTTGCCTGCTATTCGATCTATTGGCCGAAGATGACGGCATGAACGGGAAAACGGAAATTTGGGAAAAGCTTTTCCCCGGCGCTCCCTACAATGATCAGCAAATGCGCCTGTTGGGGAGTTACCTGTTCAGGTTGTTGCAGCAATACCTCGTCCTCACGGAATATGAGAGCGAGCCATGCGGACACAGGCACTTGCTACTGTCGGCTTACCGAAAGCGGAAACTGCCCAGGCATTTTGAAAAAGCGGGCAGGGCTGCGCAAAAAACGCTGGAGGAACAAGCACTCCGCCATGCCGCTTACCATTTTGAAAACTACCGGCTGGAACATGAGCAGTACCTCCACCTGCTCGGAACGGGGCGGACGAAAGAGTTGAACCTGCAAAACGTGGAATACCAACTGACGATGGCCATGATTTCGATGAAACTCCGGCAGGCGTGTTACCTCAGGGCGCACCAGGCTGTTTTCAAAACAGTGTATCGTATCGAGTTGCTGGACGAAATATTGGCGCTTGCCGAAAAGCCGCCCTATCGGGAACTGCCTTCCGTCTCTTTGTATCGGCATTGTTACCGGGCGCTTTTTGAATCGGGCGACGAAAAGCATTTTGCCGAATTCAAGACGCTGTTATTTGCGCACGGCAGCCATTTTCCCCGTGATGAAATGGCCTCCCTCTATTTGCTGGCCCTTAATTTTTGCATCAAAAAAATCAACGAAGGCGCACGGCAGTACCTGCGGGAAGCACTCGACCTCTACCGGGAAGGCCTGCGCACCGAACTGCTGCTCGAAGATGGTAAAATCTCGCACTTTGCCTACAACAACATCACCGGTATCGCACTGCGCCTGCCCGACGAGTGGGCATGGGCCGGGCATTTCGTGAATACATATCAGAGCTATCTCGACCCGGCACACCGGGAGGCTGCCCACAGCCTGAATTCTGCACGACTGGCCTATGTGCGCCGCAGCTATGACGAGGCACTCTCCCACTTGCAAAGGGCCGACTACAAAGACCTCATCAACGGCATGGTGGCCAAGGTGCTGCAATTGAAAATTTATTTTGAAACAAGCGAGCACGAATTGCTCGACGCTCACCTCAAAACGATGCGCATGTTCGTCCGCCGCAACAAACGCATGGGCTATCACCACCGGAACTGGAGGAACATCGTGCATTTCACCCAAAAACTGCTGGAACTGAACCCCTACGATGAGGAGCAAAAATCGGCGCTGCGCAAGGCCATCGAAAGCGAGGAGGTACTGACCGAACGGGAATGGCTGCTGGAGCAGTTGGAGGATGTTTGAAATTTCAGGAAAATGGTGGATGAAAAATGGGCGATGATAAGCCGCCGAAATAGAGTGAAGTTATTTCTTGATGGGTACCAAAAGGGCAAAAAAAAATCCCGCCATGAGGCGGGATTTTTTTTATCTGAATTTAATTGACCGAATCAATTACTGCCTTAAATGCGTCGGGATGGTTGAGGGCCAAGTCCGCCAGAGCTTTTCGGTTGAGGTCAATTTGATTGACTGCAAGTTTGTGCATGAGGCGGGAGTAGGTCGTGCCGTGCTGGCGGGCACCGGCGTTGATGCGGGCGATCCAGAGTTGGCGGTAGGCCCGCTTCTTGAGTTTCCTGCCGACGTAAGCGTAGGCCATTGCCCTGTCAACGGCATTTTTGGCTACGGTCCACACGTTTTTCCTCCTGCCAAAATAACCTCTGGCTGCTTTGAGGACTTTTTTGCGCCGCCTTCTGGAGGCAACGGAGTTTACTGAACGAGGCATAATTTCATTTTTAGTTCAGTGCAGAGACCCCTGTCGTGGCGGGTCTTTTTTTCATCAAAAGACCCTCGCCCAGAAGGGATGCTTGCTGCTACCTGCACTCTCGTTAAAAAATCAGGTTTGCGAAATGATCAACCGACAGCTAACATGCGCTTGATTCTTGCTTCGTCGGCTGGGTTGACGGTCGTTGAACACACAAGGCGCAACTTGGCTTTTTTGCTCTTGTTCCGCATCATGTGCGAAGTGAAAGCCTGAAAGCGCTTTACCTTACCGGTAGCGGTAAGACGGAAACGCTTTTTTGCGCTGGAATGGCTTTTTAATTTAGGCATAACAAAACGTTTTTAATAAAGGAGCGCAAAGGTATGCAACTCCACTTTTAAAATCAAAATATCAAAAGGGAATAAAGCAGAAAAATTTGGAGCAAGGGTGTGCTTGCATGGAATGGCTGCCGATAAGGCCCACTTGATAAAGAAGGGCGAAGACGACCGGGGTCAAGCCTTCTTTTTCTTGGGAGCCATGACGACGATCATGCGTTTGCCTTCGAGCTTGGTCGGTGCCTCCGGTGCGCCAAATTCCTCCAGTTCTTTCACGAAACGGTCGAGCAATTCCCGGCCCCTCTCCTTGAAAACAATGGTACGCCCGTGGAAATGGACATAAGCCTTGACTTTCGAGCCTTCTTCGAGGAAGTTTTTGGCATGGCGGGTTTTGAACTCGAAATCGTGGTCGTCGGTATTAGGCCCGAAGCGGATTTCCTTGAGGATGGTTTTGGAGGCTTTTGCCTTCATTTCTTTTTCCTTCCTTTTTTTCTCGTAAAGGAATTTGTTGAAATCGGTGAGCCTGCAAACCGGAGGGGTTGCGTTGGGTGAAATTTCAACGAGATCGAGGCTGACTTTGTCCGCCCATTGGAGCACCTTGCGGGTAGGCAGGATGGAGCCTGGCTCTATTTTCTCACCAACGGCCTGGCCTATTTCTTCCAGGTTCTCGCCCACGAGGCGTATTTCGGGAATACGGATTTGCTCATTGAGCCGGAACTTGGGCTGCTGCTGCTGTTGTCTGTTGAAATTCCTGTTGAATGTACTTTTTGCCAAATTTGAATGATTTAAGTTGAAAGTCCCATCGGAAAATCAATTCAAGTTGCATCACTTGGTGCAGCTGGAGGAAAGTTTTGCAGCGCATTCTTTTGATGAAAAAAAAACTCGCTGCTTGCTTCTCTCTTGCTGCGAAATTTCGGAGTGGACTCAGTTATTGAATGATTGTTGCAAAACGGCCTTATTAATCCGCTACAAACATAAAAAATAAAAGGTCAATGCCCCCTGTTGCATGAGGGCATTGACCATTTTTTTCTGCTAAATCCGCCGGAAAGGCCATTTTTCCAATTTACACATCGGTTTGGACAGCCTTTGCCATGACGATTTTCAGTCCGTTGCCTTCCTCGTTCATCAATGCTTCGAGTACCGTGCCTTCCGGTGGGTTCTCGTTCAGCAGGAATTCGGCCAACGGGTCTTCGATGTATTTCTGTATGGCCCGGTTCAGTGGTCTTGCTCCAAATTGCGGGTCGTATCCTTTTTCGGCAACAAAATTCTTTGCCTCTTCGGTCAGTTCCAATTCGTAGCCCAGGTTTTTCAGGCGCTTGAAAACATCCTTGAGGGTGATGTCAATGATCCTGAAGATTTCATCCTTGTCGAGGCTGTTGAAGATGACAACGTCGTCAATGCGGTTGAGAAATTCCGGGGCGAATGTCTTTTTCAATGCGTCCCGTATAACACCTTTTGCCCTGTCCTCGGCTTGGTCCACCCTGGCCTTCGTGGCAAAACCCACCCCTTGTCCAAAGTCCTTCAACTGGCGGACGCCGATGTTGGAGGTCATAATGATCAAGGTGTTTTTGAAATCCACTTTGCGCCCCAGGCTGTCGGTCAATTGGCCGTCGTCGAGCACTTGGAGCAGGATGTTATAGACATCCGGGTGAGCCTTCTCTATTTCATCCAGCAACACGACGGAATAAGGTTTGCGGCGCACGCGTTCGGTGAGTTGGCCGCCCTCCTCATAACCGACGTAACCGGGAGGTGCCCCTATCAGTCGGCTGATGGAAAATTTCTCCATGTATTCGCTCATGTCAATGCGCACGAGGGCATCGTCGGAATCGAAAAGGTAGCGGGCAAGGGCCTTGGCAAGTTCGGTTTTACCAACGCCGGTCGGGCCGAGGAAGATGAAGGAGCCGATGGGCTTCTTCGGGTCTTTCAACCCGACACGGTTGCGCTGAATGGCCTTCACCACTTTCACCACTGCCTCGTCCTGCCCAATGATCATGCGTTTCACATCATCGGCCATGTGGACGAGCTTTTTGCTTTCGCTCTGTGCGACCCGTTTGACAGGGATGCCGGTCATCATGGACACGACCTCGGCTATGTCTTCTTCCCCGACGGGATAACGTTTGGTCTTGCTTTCTTCCTCCCACTGCATTTTGGCGAAATCGAGCTGGCGCAGGAGTTTGCTTTCCTCATCGCGCAGATCGGCGGCCCGCTCGTACTGCTGGCTCTTGACTGCAGAATTTTTAAAATCCTTGATCTGCTCTATTTTCTTCTCGTATTCCTCTATGTGTTTGGGTACGTGGATGTTTTTCAGGTGTACCCTCGCCCCTACTTCGTCCAAGACATCTATTGCCTTATCGGGCAGGAAGCGGTCGCTCATATAGCGGTCGCTGAGTTTCACACATGCCTTGATAGCTTCGTCGGAATAAATTACGTGGTGGAAATCCTCGTACTTTTCCTTGATGTTTTCGAGTATGTGGATGGTATCTTCTGCGGAAGGCGGGTCAACCATTACTCGCTGGAAGCGGCGATCCAATGCTCCGTCCTTTTCTATATACTGCCTGTACTCGTCGAGCGTGGAAGCCCCGATGCACTGCAATTCACCCCTGGCCAATGCCGGCTTGAAGATATTGGAAGCATCGAGCGAACCGGTAGCACCGCCCGCACCGACGATGGTGTGTATTTCATCAATGAAAAGAATGACATCACGGGATTTCTCCAGTTCGGTCATAATGGCCTTGATGCGCTCTTCGAACTGGCCCCTGTACTTGGTGCCGGCCACGAGTGCTGCGAGGTCGAGCATCACGAGCCGCTTATTATGGAGTGTACGGGGCACTTTTTTCTGGTTGATGCGAATGGCAAGACCCTCGACGATGGCCGTTTTCCCAACACCCGGTTCCCCGATGAGGATAGGGTTGTTCTTTTTGCGGCGGCTGAGGATTTGGGACACACGCTCGATTTCGTTTTCCCGCCCGATGATGGGATCGAGTTTCCCGTCCTCGGCAAGCCGGGTCACATCACGGCCGAAATTATCGAGTACCGGTGTGCGGGACTTCTGCTGCCCTTTTCGCTGTTGCGAGGGGTAGCGGGAGTTGTCGTCGTCCTCGTATGTATCCTCGTCGGAAGGAGATTGCGCATATAGATCGGTGCGGTGGGGGTAATCCTGTTCCTGGCGGACATACTCCAGCTCAGCACGGTAAACTTCGTAGTCCACATCGAATTGGTTAAGGATGCGGCAGGCGGGGTTGTCCTTGTGCTTGAGAATGGAGAGGAGCAAGTGTTCGGGCGCTATCTCATCGCTCCTGAGCGCTTTAGCCTCCAGAAAAGTGACTTTCAGCACTTTCTCTGCCTGTTTGTTGAGGGGAAGGTTGCCCACGTGTATGGATGAGTGGGAAGCCTGCCTGCGGGTGTTGGTTTCTTCTATGGCATGACGCACTTCAATGTGGTCAACATCCAGGGAATCCAATACCTTCATGGCAAGGCTGCCAGGCTCTTTCATAAGGCCGAGCAACAGGTGTTCCGTTCCGATAAAATCCTGTCCCAGCCGGACTGCTTCGTCCCTGCTGGAGGAAATTATCCTTTTTACTTTGGGAGAAAATTTTTTGTCGTTCATCATGTTGACAATCCGTGAACCTTTTATTTATGGGATTTGAAGCAATGTTAAGACGAATCGGAGAAGTATCAAAACGAGGAGAAAAAAATTTGCCCCACTCCACACACTTTCGACGAAAAGGGACTGCGCCTCGTTCCTCCTACCCGTCCCGTCCAACATTTTATACATTTGATAAAAACAATGCCAGCGTTTTTCGATTCTGCCTTTTTGGAGCAATTTAATTGGCTCAAGGCGAAGATACCCGAAACTTCATTCCACCTTGCCCCATCAAAAAAAGGACGTTCTTTCCCTCTAAACCCAAAACGCAAACAAGCTCTTAGGATAACTTGCAAGCTCTGCTCTTCCATAAGCACAGGTAAGAGGAGTTTTGATAAAAATAAATCTTACAATTTATTTTTCCTTTGATCCTTATCACCGAAAAACGGTGCGAAGTTAACGTTTAATTCGACGCTTAGTTCTCTTGTGCCTTTCGGTGTATTTTTTTGCGCCTGATAACCACCGTCTCCCCCACCCCATTTTTCATTTTGGTGAAATTTCCCGGAGTTCTTTTAACTTAGCGCCGCCAAATGATTTTTACAGGCAAAACTAACTTTCTATGAAATTTTCCATCGAGAAAAAAGAAAATTATACGGTGTTCACCCTTCTGGAAGAAAACATGAATTCCGTCGTGGCACCTGATCTCAAATCAGAACTTGTGTTCCTGTCGAACGAAGGTATCCCGAACCTGATATTCGATTTGTCACACGTGAAGTACGTGGACTCTTCCGGCCTGAGCGCCATCCTCACCGCTAACCGGCTTTGGAAAAACATCGGCACGTTCGTTCTGACGGGCATTGTCCACAGCACTGTTAGGAAGCTCATCGAAATATCCCGGTTGGATTCCGTTCTCCTCATGCTGCCCACCGTGAGCGAATCCATTGACTTTGTGATGATGGAAGACATAGAGCGAATGCTCAAAGCAGAGGAATGAGGTTTGCCCTCACCATCCTGGGCATCAATGCAGCGGCTCCCGCTTATGGGCGGCACCCTTCGGCCCAAGTGCTGCAAGTTCACAATCGCCATTACTTGATTGACTGCGGGGAGGGTACACAGATGCGCATGAGCGATTTCAATATTCCTCGCCATAAAATCAACCAGGTGTTCATCAGCCACCTGCACGGCGATCATGTTTTTGGGCTGCCGGGCTTGTTGTTCTCCTTTTCCCTCATGGATCGGAAAGCCCCGTTGCATCTCTATTCACCTGCTGGCCTACGCGAAATGATCCTGGCACAACTCACGCCAAGCGGGGCATTGTCCTATCCGCTGCATTTCCACGAAGTCAACACGGCATCAACTTCCATCATCTTTGAAGACCCGTTATTGAGTGTCACTGCCATCCCCCTCCGCCACCGTATTCCGACCATCGGTTTTCTCTTTCGTGAAAAACCTCGCCCTTTGAACATCATCCCCGAAAAGATCGAGACCTATCACCTTACCATCGAACAGATCAAGGCCGCAAAAGCCGGTGAAGACATTACCTTATCGGACGGGCGCACCATCCCGAACATGGAACTTACCCTGTCCCCTCCCCCACCCCGTTCTTACGCCTATATGTCCGACACGATGTTCGACGAGTCAGTCGTGCCGCATATTCACAATACAGACTTGCTGTTCCATGAAACGACCTTCTGT
>JRYF01000740.1_pt1 | contig 16538 bp, 12 predicted proteins | sample 235331 | NCBI WGS metagenome assembly JRYF01 (sample SAMN03074217, study PRJNA261475) | activated sludge metagenome | biome: Wastewater Treatment Plant; feature: Wastewater; material: Activated sludge; isolation source: activated biomass of a wastewater treatment plant treating hydrocarbon... ...
TTCTAAAGTGAGAATAGCTGCTTCCCGGACAGGCACTTTGAGATGCTGCCGTGGTGCCCTTGTCTTATTTTTACAACCAAATCTACTTTTTCGGAAAGGTATTTCAGTAGCTTTACCCGTCCAAAAGATTTGGAATCAGAAAATGAAAGAAATCAAACGCCGCCTTGCCGCCATTATGTTCACTGACATCGTGGGCTATACAGCCATGATGCAAAAGGACGAACTCATAGCTGCCCGCCTGCGCGACCGCCACCGGGAAGTTTTTAAAAAATACACCGAGAAACACGGTGGTAAAATCTTGCAATACTACGGGGACGGAACATTGAGCATCTACCCAAGCTCAAGTGCTGCCGTGGAGTGTGGCATCGAGATACAACGGGAACTGAAAAGAGAACCTACCATTCCCCTCCGTATAGGTATCCACACTGGAGAAATCAGTTACAGCGAGGAGGACATCTACGGCGACGGTGTGAACATCGCCTCCCGGATTGAGGGCCGTTGCATCCCCGGAGGCGTTTTCATCTCCGAAAAAGTCTATGATGACATTAAAAACAACTCCAAGTTCAAGACGACTGCCCTTGGGAAATTTCCATTGAAAAACGTGCTGCAGGAAGTGGGTATTTACGCCATATCAAACGATGACATCTCCGTGCCGGAGGAGTACACCCCGCCCGTGCGGGCTGCCAGGCCTGCGCCGCCCGACTTGTTTGCCGGACAAACCATATCCCCCGGCACGCGCAACAAATTCCTGGCAGGACTGCTCGCCATTACACTGGGCATTTTCGGTACGCACCGCTTCTATCTTGGCCAAAAATCCATGGGCATTGCGTATCTGGCGTTCACCATGGCAGCCCTTTTTGTTGCTACCGGCCTGAACAAATTCCTGCCCGTGGTCGCCATCGTCGCTTTTGTGGAGGGAATACTGTTGTGGTCCATGCCCAAGGCCGACTTTGAAAAAAAATACAATCGGCCACAACCTGAAACAGAAGGGACCGCAACCACCGAAGTTGTCAGGGAAGAAATGACCTTTGACGAGGTGAAACACAGCAGCCTGCTCAAAACCCAGTTGGAGAAATACAAAGACCAGGCACTGCTGGAATACCGCCGAACCGACTACCCCCATGCCATTGAACTGATGAAAAAGGCCATCGAAATCCGGCACGACGACCCGGAAGCGCACTTCATGCTCGCCCGTTGCTATTCCCTGAACGAGGAAGCAGAAAATGCCATGTTGCACCTCGATGCCGCCGTGGCTTTCGGGCTGAAAGACCAGATCCGCATCATAACCGACGAAGACTTCGCCTACCTCCGTTCGAGGCCCATATTCGAGGCGTTTTCAAAAAACAGCTACCGCCTGCCAAAAGAACTTCCACCTCCCGAACCAGACCTGTTGCAGACCAAAAGCCATCAGGATGCCGACCTGCTGGAACAACTCAACAAACTCAAGGCGCTTCGGGAAAAAGGTATCCTGACAGAGGAAGAATTTGAGCGGCTAAAGCCCAAGTACAACCAAGAATGACGAGGGGCTTGGAAATCACTACCATTGGCACGGAACTGGACATTCGACAAGTGCTTGCTCTCCAGCGTGCCAACCTGCCCGATAAAATCTCACCGGAAGCGGCCATTGCACATGGATTTGTGACCGTACAGCACGATGAGCATCTGCTTGGAGAAATGAACCGGGCCATCCCCCAGGTCATTGCCAGAGATGAGGAAAGGGTCGTTGGTTATGCCTTGGCCATGCTGCCGTCCTTCCGGTACAAGATACCCGTACTCCGGCCCATGTTCGATGTATTCGGGCAAATTGCTTACAACCAAAGACTCGTTGCAGATTACCAATACTACGTCATGGGCCAGATTTGCATAGCAGAAACCCATCGGGGCACGGGTATTTTTGAACGGCTCTACCACAAACACAAGGCCTTGTTTGCCAGCCAGTTTGATTTTTGCATCACGGAAATCGCCCACCGCAACACACGCTCCCTCCGGGCACACGAGCGCATGGGTTTCAAAACCATCCACAACTATCGGGACGACAAGGAAGAATGGGCCATCGTATTGTGGGATTGGGCGTGAGGGGTGTATAGCCGAATCCCAAGTCAAATACGCACCGTTTTCTTTTTCTTTTTCGGCGCTTCGACCGGGGCCTCCTGGCTGGGCGGCGGCAGAACCTGTTCGGGCAATTCAGGGAAAGAGAAATCGAAGTTCAGGTCAAAAGGATTGCCCATGTCGAAACGGAGCAAGTCAGATTGACGGGAAGGTGCCTGTTTGATGCCATCGGGATTGGGCACGACGAGCACTTCGACAGGGGGTGTTTCCATGATTTTCCCGCTCGCCTCCACGCTGGCCGGCAGGATGTAATAACTGCCCGTATTGCGGGGTTCCAGGTAATAGGTAATCGTCATGCGCTGCGTTACGCTGCCGTTGACGATGCTCATGGATGTAGCATGGTTGGGGCCGCTCACCACCTTGAAGTTGTCGCCGAAATCGGGTGCTTCAAAGTTCTGCCCATTGGCGTTTTCGAGCGTGAATTTCACTTCAAAGTAGTTGCCCAACAGGATCGAATCGGTACTGACCTGCACCGTAAATTGCACGGGTTTGTCTTGTGCCCCTGCCGTAGCGGCCAAAGCGGAAACGATGAGGAAATTGAGAAATACTTTTTCCATGGTGGCTGACTTTTTGAACTTGGTTGAAAACGTAAAACAAGCCCTAAACTAACAGCACATACTTTCTTCTGGTTTGCATTTGCTCATTGTTTCAAAAATTTCGTCTCATTCCAGGCAGTTGCATCCCATGAAATTCAAGACGGGAACTGAGGGGGGGCTTGGCCATGTACACGCCTGATCTTGTAGGGGCGTTTGTCCTGCGATTCGTAGTAAGTCCGCATTTGTATTTCCACAACGATCCCCACGGTGATAAGCTGGATGCCACCGATGACGAGCATGAGGCCGAGGATGAGGAGCGGTTTGCCCCAGATGTTTTCGCCCATGATTTTCAGGACGGCAAGGTAGAGGTTGATGATGGCCCCGATGAGGAACAACACCACGCCGGCATTTCCGAAGAGGTGCATGGGCCGCTGGAGGTAGCGTTTCATAAAAAGCATGAGCAAGAGGTCGCTTACGACCTTGAAGGTACGGCCAAGTCCATATTTCGATTTGCCGTGCTGCCGGGCGCGGTGGTTCACGTCCACTTGCGTGATCCTGGCCCCTTCGAGGTGTGCCAGTACAGGTATGAAGCGGTGCAGTTCCCCATAGAGGCCCAGGTCCTTGGCTATCTGGCCCCGGAACACCTTGAGGGCACAACCGTAATCTTTCATGCGCACATCGGTCGTGTTCCGGATGATCCAGTTGGCGACAAGGCTGGGGATTTTGCGGAGCCAAAAACCATCCTGCCGATCCGCCCGAAGGCCTGCAACGAGGTCCCAGTCACCGGTTTGCGCAAGTTGCAGCATGGCGGGAATATCGGCGGGGTAGTTTTGGAGGTCTCCGTCCATGGTGGCAATATATTCGCCTTGTGCCAGGTCAATACCTGCCATGAGGGCAAGGCTCTGGCCATAGTTTTTGCGAAGTTCTATGGTATGGAGGTGGCCGGAGGAGATTTTTTTCAATTCGGCAAGCGTGCCATCGGTGGAGCCGTCGTCCACAAAGATGATCTCATGGTCAATGTTTTCGAGCGCTGCCGCAAGCTGTTCGACGAGCGGTCGGACATTTTCCTCTTCGTTATAGACACTGATGACGACAGATAATTTCATAGGGAGCGAAGAAAAGACAAAATGGCCACTCAGAAACAGTTTTTTTCAAAATAACCAAGCGAAGCGGAAGGGATTCGTGTTTCACGCAGGCATTTCATTGCGGAGCAAAAAAAAAACGTCTGCCTCGCAAAGCAAGACAGACGCATCAAAACAAAACGAAAAACCAACTTTAAACAAGTCTTTTTATGCCCTATAAACCGCTCTTTTTTCTAAAATGTTGCCACCCACCTGTTAAGAAACTCTTAAAATGCGGGGGGGGCGGAAAGGCAATATATCATTGATTCGAGGCTCTTAACCGGACCGGGATGGTCTCGATTTTGCCTCGTCTGTTTACGGTCAAGGTTACTGTTTCACCCACTTTGGCGCCACCCACCACTTCCAGCAGGTCGGGGGTCGTTTTTACGGGTTTGTTGTTTACTTCGACAATGACATCATCGGGAAGGATGCCGGCGTTCTGGGCAGCACCGCCATCAACGACGCTTTCCACGTGAACGCCCTGCGTAATGTCCAGCCCCAGCTCTTTTGCCGTGTCGTTATCTAAATCCGCAATATTTATGCCGAGAAAACCGCGCTCATAGGTTCCGTTCTCGATGATGCCGTCCACGATTTTCACGGCCAGGTTGATTGGAATGGCAAATGAGTAGCCTTCGAAGAACCCGGTCTTTGTGGCAATGGCAGTATTGATGCCGAGCAACCTGCCCTGTGCGTCCACAAGGGCACCGCCACTGTTGCCGGGGTTCACGGCTGCATCGGTCTGGATGAAGGACTCAATGGCCGAACGGCCCCGGATGATGTTGATGTTCCGGCCTTTGGCACTGATGATACCGGCGGTTACGGTGGAGTTCAGGTCGAGGGGATTGCCCACTGCCAGTACCCACTCGCCGATCTTGGCTTTGTCGGAGTCTGCAATGCGCAGGGTGGGCAGGTTTTTGGCTTCGATTTTCAGCACGGCCAAATCGCCATCGGGATACTTTCCGACGACTTTGGCTTTGTACTTTTTATTGTCCACCGTGGTCACTTCCACATCGTCGGCAAATTCCACGACGTGGTTGTTGGTGATGATGTAGCCGTCGCGGGTGTAGATCACCCCGGAACCGCTTCCTTGTTTGGGTTGCTTGAAATTGAAAAAAGGATTGTCCAAAAAGGAATCGTCGCGGAAAAAACGGGACCATGGGTCGCTCTTGGAGTTTTTTTCCTTGGCAGCCTGGGCGCTTTCTTTAGCGGAAATATGCACCACTGCCGGCATGGCCAAAGCGGCTGCTTCCGAAAAATCGAGCGGAACATTGACAACGGTGGTGGGCTTCGTGTTCACGTAATTGACAGGTTTGGCATATTGGTTGAAGGATACGTCCCCCTCCAATGGGTTGCCTGCGACCATGAAATAGCCTCCCAGCGCTATCGCCCCTCCTATGATGCCAGCAAAAACAAGGGAAATTACCTGCTTCATTTGCTTGTGATTTTATAGACTTTGAACAAAAATTTGGTTGCTAACCTTTTCTGCTGTATATTTCGCAAATTAACGCCGCTGGAAAAAAGCGGTTATCCGGCCCAAGCCTGTTTAACGACAAATTAACTAGATAAAACCATCCTGTTTCCAATGAAAACACCTGCACACAACTTTGCAGTGCTTCGCCCGCCGATGAGCAATTTCGGCAGAATCACAAGCCCGATGTCAGAAATGGTTATTGACTTTGAGCCGCTGCTGAGACCTGAAACCCAACTCGAGGCCACCTTGATTGCCGAGCCTGCATTTCAGGAGGGCTTCAACTGGGGCATTCCCCGCTTTGGGCATCCCGAAGGGAAAGTCGGCCTGCACGTGCGGGAAGTCCTCGACAATATCAGCCAACTGAACGTGGACGTGGTGACTTACCGGCAACTGCGGATCGTTGCGCTTTCCCACGACACATTCAAAAACAAAGAGTACAAGTTTGGCAAACGCTGGCGGCACCACGGGTTGATCGCAAGGGATTTCATGGAAAAACACCTCAACAACCCGGTCCTGCTCGACCTCATCGAGCTGCACGACGAGGCCTTTTATATCTGGCGGAGCCAAACAATCGAAAACCGGCCCGAAGAGGCGCATATTCGTCTCGATAACCTGCTCCGCCGCATGGATGGCCATTTGGACCTCTTTTTCCTTTTTTACAAATGTGATACCCAGACCGGCGACAAAATCCAAGCGCCCCTCTATTGGTTCGAGCAACTGCTGCAGGATTTGGGTACTTGACAAGGAACTCTGCCCTCCGTTTTTTGTTTTCCCACCAAAACACCGCCATTGCTGCATCTTTCCTGTAACTATGAACTTTGTCACACGCAAAGCAATGAGGCCCGGTTTATACGATTCTTTAATTTTGCCCAAAATTTAGGTAAATGACGCAACTGAAAGTATTGATAGCATCCATCTTTTTAACCCTGTTCGCTTGTGGCCCCAGCAGTGATCACAGAACAAGCGCCAGCCAAAGCCCCACTGCTTCCCAAGAAAAGCCCCACGCACTGACCAAGCCGGCGAGGCCCTCGTTCAACTATGCCCACGGGCGCATCAACCAGGTATTGGTGGTGGCCGATTCTTCGCTTTGGTTGGGAATGCCCGGCGACTCGCTGTTTTACTATTTCACGGCCCCCTATATCCTGCTGCCGCAGCCGGAACCTATATTCGACGTTACCCACATCACGCCCGAAGCCCTGTCCGTTCATCCTGCGAAAAAGGAGTTCAGGACCATCGTGTTCCTGGCCGACCTCAACGATGAAAACTCGCTCACCTCCCGGCTCGTAAGGGCCGATTTGGGCGGTGAAAAAATCCTGGAAATCAAACGAGGCAAAAGCTACAACACCACCATCGGACAGGATAAATGGGCCAGATCGCAGCTTTTGTTCTACATTTCCGGATTTGGAGAAGATAAACTGGTGGAAAACATTGCCGTCAACTTCCCGGCCATTGCGAAGCGCATAAACGACAAAGATGCCGAAACGGTGGAAGCCACCGCCTATCAGGCAGGCCGGAACCCCGACCTCGAAGCCGACCTGATGGCCAAATTCGGCGTGAGGATGCGCGTACCAGGGAATTTCAGGAGGGCGAAATTTGACGAAAAAAACAACGTGATATGGTTGCGGAGCGACGAACGGGAAATCATCGCCAATATCCTCGTTACCAAGGTACCCTACACCGATAAAGCCCAGTTGACGAAGGAAGGCATCAAAAAACTCCGCGACCAAGCTGGGAAAATCATCACCACCCGGCAACCCGATACCTATATGCGCATCAATGATGTGGACTTACCGCTTTTTGTGGAAAACAAGCAACTGAACAACGTTTATACCGTGCAGGCAAGGGGAATTTGGGACATCGTGAACGACTTCATGGGGGGGCCTTTCATCACCCATCTCATGCTCAATCCGGTGACGAACGAACTCGTGCTCGTGGACGGGTTCATTTACGCACCCAGCAAGGACAAAAGGAACCACATGCAGGAAATGGAATTGATTGTCTCTACTGCACGGTTTTGAGCAGTAAAATATGCTTTAGGCACTGCCCTCTTTTTCGTCGGGGGCTATGTCAGTCCCTTGCTTTTTGGGCTTGCCTTCGATATCACTTTTAAGTTCCTCAAACTTTTCGACGGCGCCTTCCCATTCCTCTTTTGCGGCTTCTTTCAGTTTTTGGCCGGTTTCGGTCAGCGTTTTATTGGCTTTGGCCAAAATGTCCGACGGCTCGCCCACTTTCCCGGTAAATTCTTCCTTGAGGTGCTTTTCGGTTTCGGAGATTTTCTCCTTGGCCTCGCCTGCCAATTTGCCTGCATCTTCGGTTACGGCATCCACCACTTCCTTGATGTCTTCGGCTGCGTGCTCAATGGTTTCCTGCACGGTTTGCTTCAAGTTTTTCAGAAATTCCTTCATGGATGTATGATTTTGGTAAAAGAAACAACGCAACTGCATCAGGTTTTCACAAAACCCGGGGCAGGTTCCCTCAACCCTTCTCAACCTCGGCCCTGTCGGTCAGTTGATTTTCTCCACGTCGCTCAACGAGTACATCAAGCGGTTGATGTCGGTAGCGTTGAGGTGCAGCTTTCCCTTGATGGTGATGGGGTCGGCAGTGTAAGGCACTGGACTTTTGGCCTTCACCTCCAGTACGGTTTCGGGGCCGGCTCCTCCGCAGAAAAAGCACATGTTGTACGGGTAGGCGGAAAAGATGAATTCTTTATGGCTTTTGTATCCCTCTACCGGGATGATATAACCCTTGATGGTGATCACCTTGCCTTCCAGGTCTTTCAGTTCTTTGCTGAAAACGGGCACGTCCACCTTGAATCCGAGCATCTCGTCGTACTCTTTTTTGTAAGTGATTTTTGAAAGGGTTTTCCACATATTGTCCTGCTGCGCAACGAGTTGCACGGCAGTAGCAGCGATCAGGAAAGCGGTTAGCAAGAAAGTTGTTTTTTTCATTGAATGTAATTTTGACGAAAAGGCTTGGTTGAGTCTTGTTGGACAATTTTGAACAAAAACGCCCGAAGATTGGAGGTCACAAAACCTCGCAGCAAAGAGCGTCAACATTTTGGAACGACCCCAAAGCGGTCGCAAATTTAAAAACGCCCGAAAGTTATTTTGGTCTTTAAGGCTTTGTTAAAAACGAGGGAGGCCCGGCACATTACATGCGCCGGGCCTCCCTCGTCATTTAATACATCCCAACCTGGCATGGCCGGAATCAAAGTTGAGCCCACACCGAAAAGTCAATTGTAGGAAAAAAGAACACACAGAGAGAGAGGTGGATTTTGAAAAAAAAAATTTTTTATTTAAAAACCACCTCTCTCTCCAAAAATTCTCCTCCCGTGTCGGAGGCACGGTTTTATCATTGACTTTTCGGAGTGGACTCAAAGTTGAGAGGGTTGAGCCGTACCCCCCTCAACCATCTAAGCCGTCTCAACCATCTCAACTTTTCACAGAAATGCAAGGACTTGACCGATATGGTACTAAGGGTTTGCGCAAGAATAAGTTTCCTGTTGTGGGCGAATTATTTTGATTTCTAAAAGTGCTTTATCAATTAAGCATAGCTGGGCTACGGTTCATTGATAAAGTGCTTTTTGGGAGCAAAAGAATCGGCCAATATTGGGAAGTTATTTTTGCGCAAACCCTAAATGTCAGAATGGGCAACTCTTGCACTCGTCCACCCGGACGTTTTTGTTTTCTTTTGAAATGAGCGTTTTGGCCGGGTCAATGCAATTGGTGCAGCCAATCACCTTGAACTCCGTGCGGCGATTCATCTGGTGCTCACGCTCGCTGCAAGGCACGTTGTTCACGCAGTCGTTCACGTTGACCGTTTCACCATAGCCCCTCGCCACGAGGCGGGTGCGGGTGACTCCTTTGTCTGCCAGCCAACGTACCACGGCTTCTGCCCTGCGCTGAGAAAGGCGCTGGTTATAGTGGTGCGAACCACGAGCGTCGGTATGCGAACCGATTTCGATGATGTACTGCGGGTTTTCCACGAGCAGTTTATGGAGTTTTTGCAGTTCGGGCATAGCATCTTCACGGATGTATGCCTGGTCGAAATCGTAGTAGATGTGGAGCAGGTACGGGATGACGGGGTCTTCTGCGGTCGGCTTTTTCGGGCTTTCCACAAAATCTTCACCGCCGCCTGTCAGCACGCCGTTCTTATAGGTCTTGCCGTCCGGGTATTTGCCGTCGGCAGGCAGGCGGGTGTCCTTGTCCATCCACGTGTCCGTCACGGGGTCGTAATAAGTATAGGCTGTTTCGGGTGCGCCATTCTTTTTCATTTTGTCAAGTACATCCTTGGGGTCTCGCCCTTTGATAGCTGTGATGGAAGTAGGTTGCAGGTAGAGGTTCTCCTTCAGGGTCTCGGAATCCTCCTTGCCCCTTGTGCAAACGTCTTCGGCGATGCCGGCAAAGTAGCCGTCTTGGGTTGCTTTGAGTTTGTAGCAGCAATCTTTATCCAGTTTGAAAGTATATCTTCCGGTGGGCGAAGTGATGAACGGCGGGGCAAGCGCTTGGCCACAGTCATTTTCAATGGTCACCCTTGCACCTTCCATCGGCAGGCCGGTGAGGCCGTCGAACACGATACCTTCCACGGCGAACTGCGTGGCACGCGTGAGCGGTATTTTCACCTCCAGTTTATCGGAAATCACGAGGTCGTGGGTGCAGGCTTCCGACTCGTTGGGCAGGTAGCTTTCCATGCTGGCGAACAGGTCGCAGCAAGCCTTCAGCTTCATGTCGAAACGGATTTTCCCCTCGGCATCGGTGGTCATGCTGTCTTTTTTGCAGGCAACATACACCGTAGCACCTTCGAGCGGTATCTCAGTCCTTTCATCAAAAACCAGGACTTCGACAGCTATGGCCGTTTTCTTGAAGCTGTAGATGTCGTCCCTGCCCACGCCGCCTTCGCGGTCGGAAGCGAGGAAACCACAAGTTCCCTCCTCGTTCAGGATAATGCTGAAATCATCGGCGATGGTGTTGATGGGATAGCCCATGTTCACGGGCGTGGACCAGGTGCGGTTCCCTTTGTCGGTGGTGTAATAAATATCAAGCCCACCCAGGCCGATGTGGCCATCGGAGGCGAAATAGACCTTGCCATCGTGAGCTGCGAAGGGGAAAATCTCGTGGCCTTCGGTATTCACTTCGGGGCCGAGGTTCATCGGAGGTCCCCAGCGTCCGCTTTCTTTTTCCGATACATAAATATCCATGCCGCCGAAGCCACCGGGCATATCGGAGGCGAAATAGAGTTTGGTGCCATCGGACGAGAGACTAGGATGCGCCACGGAGTATTCGTTGCTGTTGAAAGGCAGGCTTTGCAATGTGCCCCACTTGCCTTCGCCCTCGCTGCGGGCATAAAAGATCTTCAGGCGCATGATCCCCGCATCATCCTGTCCTTTTTTGCCATCGAGGAAGTTGTTGCGGGTAAAAAATATCTCCTCCCCATTGCGGGAGAACGCCACGGAGGCATCGTGGTACTTGGTATTGATTTCGTTGGAAAATTTCTCCGGTCGGCCAAAAGTATAGTTGCCGCAACCTTCGTTCTTGTTGAGCTGCTTCATGTCCACCTGGTAAATTTCGAGGAAGGGGTTCCCCGTCCAGGTATGGGTGCGGCGGATGATGGGGTTGGTATCCCGTTCGGAAGAAAAGACGAGGCCACCTTTGTAAAAAGCGGGGCTGAAATCGTCCGAACTGGAATTGAAACTGCAATTTTCCACTTCGAAGATGCCTGCGTTTTTTGTCATCAGTTCCTCCTCGTAGTCGCAGGCCCGCAGCAGGTAGTGCCCGCGCTGATCGCTCGGCATCAAGTCCACGTACTGTTGGTACCATTCCCGCGCTATGGCGCACTTGCCATTGCGCTGAAGCATCATGCCATAGTACAGTTTGTGGGTGGGTTCAGCCTGCGGCAAACGGACGACCTGCCCGTACCAAAATTCGGCGTTCGGTGTGTCGTTGATTTTGCGGTAAGCCTCGGCCAGGTTGATCTTGGCCGTAGCGTCGTCGTGATTTTGCAATATCTGGTTGTAAAGCTCAATAGCCCCGATGTAGTCGAGGTTGTCCATTTTCTGCTGGGCCAGTTTCAATTTGCCAGACTGTGCCGCTGCCCCAACGACGGCCAAAAGGATGATGAAAGGGGTGATGAAAATTCGCATGGCTATTATTTTAAATGCAGGATTTGAAAGGTTTTTCGGGAATTATTTGATATGCCAAAATCACGGTGATTTGTGAAACCGCCGTGATTTTCGCCTTTTTTTTCTGATGTTAAAAATACCTCGGCGTGACCACTCTTTTCTCTCTGAAGTTAAATTCGTAGCCCAACATGACTTCAAATGCACCTGTGGTGACGTTGGAAAGTTCGGTCAGCGGATAATCATAAGCAAAGCCCAGGCGCAAACCGTTTTTCATCAGCAGGGATACCCAGATGTCGGCAGAATCATAGGAACTGCGGGCATTTTTTTCAAAAAGCGGTACTGAAAAAGCCGAACGGAAGGAAGCGCCGACCCAAAGCGTTTCGTGAAAGAGAAGCGAAAGGTCTATGTCGAACTCGTTCGGGGCACCGATGTCCTTAAACTCCTGGAGTTTGGAGATGCGCTTGTCCCAACCCACATTTTTCCAAAGGAAAGAAGGCTTGAAAATGAGGGCATCGCCATTGATGGGAATGGCCGCACCGGTCATGAAGTAATAGTGGCGCACCTGACGGGCATACACATCCACGTCCACGTTCTGGCGGAGGTCATATTCAACCATGTGAGGCGATGATGCACCCACGTAGAAATATTTGCTGTACAGGTAAATACCGGCCCCGAAGTTGGGTAGTATCTTGCTCACGTTGGCAAAGGACGGGTCGGAGGAGTTCTCCAGGTTCAACTGCGAAAAATCGGCCCGGTAGCTCTCCACACCACCCTGCAAGCCAAACGAAAGTTTGTACTTGCCGATGGGAATGCGGTAAGCGTAAATCAGGTTGGCCCCGGTCGTCTGCGTCGGCCCGATGATATCGTTGGCAATGCTAAACCCCACGCCGACCCTTTCATTGCGCAAGGGCGTGTGGGCCGTGAAGGTCTGGGTGTGCGGTGCCCCGTCAATTTCGTACCACTGTGTGCGGTGCAACAGGCCCAGCGACATGTGATCCCTCGATCCGGCATAACCCGGATTGAAGATCAGGCTGTTGAACATATATTTCGTGAACATCGGCTCCTGCTGGCCAAAAACGGATTGCCCCAGCAGCAGCGCGAGCGAGAGAATGGTCAATGTTTTTTTCATTTCAAAGGTATTTTGAAAAAAGCCGGGAGGTTTCTTTGTTTTTTTCATCAAAACCGCCCATAAAGTTTGGTGTCTATTATCCTATTTTATTTGTACTCGTGGTTACTATCGTGAATCTTTGACATCGCCCTGTCCGTCATCGGTGCAACTGCACGAACCCCTTGTAGGTTCTCCTGCCGCCGCTCAGTTCGAGAATGTAGAAATACGTCCCGTCGGGCAGATCAGCGCTTTGGTACGTCCCTTTCCAGGTGTTCTTGTAGCTTTCCGTCTGATAGACCATATTGCCCCAACGGTTGAACACCTGCAAGGTATTGTCGGGAAACAGTTCGATGTTTTCGATTTTGAAAACCTCGTTGATCCCGTCGCCATTGGGTGAAAAACCGTTGTAGATGATGATCGAATCCCAGGACGGAATACAGGAAATGAACACCTTTACCAGCCCCGTATCGCAACCAATAGGACTGCAAAGGACGTACTGGAAGGAGTCCACCACCCCGCATATATCCGTGCCGGGCATGTAGTCCACCGTCTGGTTGATATTCAGCACTGCAAAGCCGTGTTTCGGGCCTACGCCGCCAGTACCTTGGTTGAGCAACGTAAGGGAAACGGGCAAACAGTTGCCAAGTGTATCGTTGGCTAAAATGTCAATATTTACAGGGGTGTTCACAAGTGTGGAAGCCGAATCGGGCACGGCTATGGGGGGTAGGGAATTAGCGCATGGGTCGCCGGTGTCCGGCACTACTGTGACATAAACATAAGTGGTATCGCAAACGCCGTAGCTGTCGCAAATTACGATGCAGGCCGTGTCGGTTCCCACCGAGATGCCTTGCGCATTCGCGCATAAAGTTACGCCGTTCAATTGGAATACCACGTGTTGGCCAGACAATGCAGGGCAAAAATTTTCTATGCTTACAATATTGCCTGCCAATTCAGTAGTATCAAAACAATAGGCCTCGTTTTGGCCCAGCAGGATTGTGTCAATAATTGTACCAACCTCCGGTAGCCGCACGAACACACAAAGGTAGGTCGTATCTGTGTTCCCGAACTCGTCGGTCAGCAGGTAACACACCTGCTCGGCCTGATCGAGATTGGGTGCAAACCCCGTATATTCAATGCAATGTGTTGTTTCGTTGTACTCAAAATCCACGTGTTGTCCCGAATCGCCGGGGCAAAGGTTCTCCACCGACACGATGGCACCGGGCAACAGCGCTGTATTGATGCAGTAAACGGAGGTGAAATTGATGAGTACCGTGTCAATGATTTTTCGGGAATCCGATTCACACTCCGAATTGTCCACATACACCACCAGAAAGGTCGTGTCGCACATCCCGTACTCGTCGCAGATCACGATGCAGGCCTGTTCCGTGCCATCGCACACCAACCCCTGGTATTTCACGCAAAAGTTGTCCTCATCAATGTAAAAATTCACGTAAGTGCCCGACTCGTCGGGGCAAGCATTGAAAATGGTCTGCGGTGTGCCCAGCAGGTCGGTCGTGTTGAAACAGATGGTGTATTGCAGGCCGTTGGCAGGGATGGTGTCGTAAATCGTGGTCGGGGGCGGCATCTGGTAACATTCCACGATAACGATGAGCGTGTCCTTCAACCCGCTCGCATTGTCCCAAACGATGAGCGAATGCGTGCCTTCGTTGAACATCATGCGGGTTCCCTGTGGCAACAGTCCAAAGTTCATCCCGATGATCGAAGGTGTTTGATTGGACATCGCCGTTACTTGCATGGCACTGTAATACTGGCCGGCGTGACCACCTTTTATCGTCAGCGTTGCAGGTTCGTGAATCCAGGCACCGAGGGGGTCCCAAAGGTTCATCAGGGCCACCAGGTCATTGATGTTCATGAACATACCAGAGTAGGTCACGTCGTTCACCGACCAGGTATCGAGGTGATAAGGCCCCATATTGCCAACGCCCAAGAGGGTGTTGTAGCTATACGCTATGGTCGTGTCGAAGTCGCACCCCGACATGCCGGAAGCATAAGGTTGGCCGTTTTGGAAAAAAATGTAGTTCTGAATACTGGTGGCCGGCAGGGGAATGCACACCCCTGTCTGCTGGCAATTGTAGGACACGGTGTGGATCGTGTCAACCGGAAAAATACCGCCTGCCCGGAGGGCAAAAGCAACCAGTACAAAGATGAAAATCAGGCAATGACGAATAATCCTATTCATGGGATTTGTAATTTTTCAACCTTTCATTGCCGTCGCTTCTGGCACGTTCCTCCAACCGGAACAGCAAACGCCTGCCCGACCGCGCGAGCGGGCGCAGCATTGGGCGGATTCACCTGTTGCTTGAAAATTTCCCTGGAAATGCGGAAGGAACTGCCCGGGCCTGGTGAGAGAGGATTTTCTTTATCGGCACTTTGCCTTGCCTCCCCACCCTACTGCCCAAAAGCAACGTTGATGCGGATCGAAGAAAAAATAAATGGTGCGTTATCCTTTCATCGCTCCTTAAAATGAAGTGCTTGCTGGTAAGTGCGTGTTGTTAAATGAACAGCCAATGATAGCCAAAACCCTTGTTCCGGCTATCAAATTAGCATTAATCGTCATGTACCGAAAATTATGCCAGATTTAAAAAAATATTTAATCTGTATTCTGTGGCACAGTGCCTTAGAGGCTGTTTTATCACAGCCTCTTAACAACAACACTAATAATCATAAACCCCGAAAGGGCCATCCACCCGCACGTGTTCCCCGGCAGCCTCTTCCACGTAACCCACGATTTGCGCATCTATATTGAAAAAACGGGCAATGGCAATAATGGCAGGAGCGTCCTTTTCTTTTAGGTAAAATTCAAGGCGGTGGCCCATATTGAATACTTGGTACATTTCCCGCCAATCGGTTCCCGACGTTTGCTGGATGAGTTGGAACAGCGGTGGCAGGGGCAGCAAATCGTTTTTCACCACCCGTTTGTTTTCGATGAAATGCTTCACCTTCGTCTGCCCTCCTCCCGTGCAGTGGATGATGCCGTGAATGTCCTTTCGCTTCTTGCCCTTGAATACACCGAGGATTTTTTTCAAAACAGGCAGGTAGGTGCGGGTAGGAGAAAGGACGAGTTTTCCGATGGGAATGGGTTTCCCGTTGATCTCCAAAGTATCCGTCAATTGCTTGCTGCCGGTATAGACGACTGCATCGGGCGTGTTGGGGTCGTAGCTGTCCGGGTATTTTTCCGCATATATTTTTGAAAAAACATCGTGGCGCGCTCCCGTGAGGCCATTGCTGCCCATGCCGCCGTTGTAGGCATCTTCGTAGGTCGCTTGGCCATAGCTGGCAAGGCCCACCACCACGTCGCCTGCTTGTATATCGTTCACGATGAGGTCACTGCGTTTCATGCGGGCGAAAGTTGTGTAGCCCACGTCCACCGTGCGCACGATGTCCCCTACGTCCGCCGTTTCGCCGCCGGCCAGATGGAGTCCGATGCCATATTCGGCCATTTTGCCCGCAAAATCAGGCCCGGCCTGAATCAGCGTGGCGATAACCTCGCCGGAGATAAGGTTTTTGTTGCGCCCGATAGTGGAAGAAACGAGGATGCCGTCGGTGCAGCCCACACATGCCATATCGTCGAGGTTCATCACAAGTGCGTCCTGGGCGATGCCCTTCCAAACGCTGAGGTCGCCTGTTTCCCTCCAGTAGAGGTAGGCGAGGCTGGTCTTCGTGCCGGCCGTATCGGCGTGCATGATGTTGCAATGCCTCATGCTGCCTCCGGCAATGTCAGGCAGGATTTTGCAAAAAGCCTTGGGAAACAGCCCCTTGCCGAGGTGACCGATGGCCGCATGAACTTCTTCTTTGCTGGCAGAAACGCCCCGCAATTCGTATTTGTAGCGCATTGTTTTTGTTGAGAGCAACAGCGCCGGAAGAAAATCATTTTTTCTCTCCCCCACCGCTGCCCGATATGCTTTTGTGAAATGAAAATGCACAGCACTGGAATATCCCATAGCCTGCGATATAGGGGTTCCCTCGTGATCAGGTTGTGCATCGAGGCGAAAATAGCAGGTTCCAGGAAAATATTTACAGTCGTTGCAACTCATAGGGACGAGACACCAATAAA
>JRYF01011194.1_pt2 | contig 16525 bp, 14 predicted proteins | sample 235331 | NCBI WGS metagenome assembly JRYF01 (sample SAMN03074217, study PRJNA261475) | activated sludge metagenome | biome: Wastewater Treatment Plant; feature: Wastewater; material: Activated sludge; isolation source: activated biomass of a wastewater treatment plant treating hydrocarbon... ...
CCCAAAAACACCCCCTGCTAAGTAGTTACCAGGATTGTTAAATTATACCCAATCAGCAAGGGTTTTCAAACCACATTTCGGTGGGTATGTGAAAGGGTTGTCGGTTGATTTAATTCAACTTATAGGTTGATGTTGGTCATTTAATGTAAGGTGGAATCAGCACATACTTAGGCATGTTCACTTACAAAATTTTACAGCCATGAAAAAGCAAATCATGTTATTAGCGGTTTTCATGTTGCTTGTCCAGTGGGCTGCCCAAGCGCAGTTTACGGATCAGGGCAATTTTATCATTGGCTCTACGGTCGGCTTCTCAAGGGCTGACTCCAAGACCATGTTGCAAAGTACAGGTGACATTGAAGAAGCTGGCCCGAGTTCATTCCATTTGAATGTTGCTCCTAAATTGGGCTATTTCCTCTTTGATGATTTCACACTTGGCATTGGGCTGGACTACACTTTATCATCCAGCAAACAACCGAGCGAAGACAGGGTTGATGCCAGCAACCTGTTGTTTGGGCCATTTGGCCGGTACTACTTTCCTGCCGGGAAGGAAGTGTATGTTTTTGGGGAATTGAATTTCGGGTTCGGTAATTCTTCCGATATTCAGACCATAGGCGGAAAGAGGCAAAGTGTCAACACAAACATATTCGCAGCCGGTGCTGGTCCGGGTTTGACGATCATCTCCTCAAATGGCTTGGGGATAGAAGCTATGTTCAAGTACAATTATGCCCGGAGCAGGTTTGATACGGAAATTGATGCTGTCAAGGCGAAAACGACTACAAGGGCCAATCATTTCAGCATCTCCGTCGGCATGACGCTTTACTTCGAGGGTATCCGCAGGGCTGGTTACTAATGAGCAAAGTTTCGGTTGCTGCTCATTTCACCTCGTAAAAAACAAACGAGGCCCTTGGGGGAGAAGTCACGGCCAGCCGGTCGCCTTCGGCAATGATGTAGTAGTCGAGGGCTTCCTTTTTTTCGACGTTGATGCCCCAAACCCCATCCCCTGCGGCAGCGTCGCTGCTTTTACCATCATCTTTCATTTCCAGCATGGCGAAAGGCATGGTGGCCGAGTGACGGTAAACGAGATAGGCCCTTTCAGCATCTTTGATACTTGCCGTGATGGTGACCCGTTGACCGGAAACGGTGTGCTGTGGCGTTGCGATTTCAGGATTCTTGCCATTGAACAGGGGGTGTTTGAGTAAATACTCCGTTCGGGCCTTCATCAGTTCCTCGATGCCAATGATGGTCGAAAGGCCCGTATCCACCGATTTGGTCAGGTTTTTTTGAAACCCTGCATAAGGATACAACTTTTGTGGGTCGTTTTTCACGGCTTCGTCAATGGTCTTTTGGATTTGGGCCGCCATGGCGAGATAGGCCCCGTTGGCGAAGTTCTCCAGCACGATGGTGCGGCATTTTCCGACGTACAACTTCCTCCAGAGCGGGTTGTTCAGCAGGTTGACGATGAGCGGGCGCTTGTGGTTTTTGGTCTTGTAGTGGGCAAAAGGGCTGTATTGCTGCATTTCCTCGTCGGTGAGGGGGCCTTTCTTTTCACCATCGAAACGGAAGCCGCCGAACGATATGTTCATGTCCCAGACGATGGGCGTGAAAAGGCCGTCGGGGGTTTTGTACAGATAATAGTTGTGGCTCAGGCGGCCCGTGTAACTGTCGAGGTTGACCAGCACGTTGTTGAAAGCGTGCATCCACAGGGTCATGTCAACATTGAGGTAGGTGTCAATTTTATCGGGTTGCTGGTTCAGGATTTTGATGAAATGAATGAGTTCATCCCAACCTTTTACATCCTTGCTCTCCAGTTCGTACCAACCTTGATAGCAGGCCGGATTGTCGCCCAAGTACATGAGGGAAGCCTTGTCGCCCTCCGGGCAATTGGTTTCCAGGTCTTTCACCTCCTCCCATTCGGGGTCGCACTTGAACAAGGTGCCTTTTGATTCCCCGAAATATTCGTTGAGGAAGAGATCGTCCACAGACTGGGTGTTGTTGTAGATGCCGATGTACTCGCCATTGACATAGATTTTGGCGAAATTGCAGCGCGGGGCAGGCATGTATTTGCGGGCGATTTCATAAGACAAGACCTCTCGTAGGAAGCTAGGGTCCTGGAACACGTTCGACAGCTTGAGGGTCTCAATTCCGCCGGCAAAGCGCATGTCTTTTTGGGTATAGTTGGCCTTCAGGTTAAAGGGTAATTTCCGGTGGCCCCGCGAGCGGGGATTGTTGAAAGAACTGTTGCCCTTGTAGCGAACCCCAACGCCGTTGTATTTTTTCCCGTCAATTTCCACCGTTCCGGCCAACCGTTCCTTATTGCCCAACAGTTTCAGCGAATCGAGTGTCTTGTGCCAGTTTTTATCATCGAACGTGATGCGGATTTCCGGGATATGGTCGAGATCAAATAGCTTTTGTGTATTGGCGATTTGACAAAGCAGGAAAAGAAGCGCCGCACTTGACAGTATTTTTCTCATAAAACCGAAATGTTACTTTATTGCGGATGCAACAGGGCATCGAAGTGGAAAGGCCAACAACCACCATTACCGCTCCGCTACTTGTTCAGTGCTTCCAATGTAGTGGTGTGTTTTTCCCACATATAGTTGGCAGGGCTGTGGCTGAAAAGCCCGGCGTTTTCTGCCAGGATGTAGTATTCGATGGACTGTTCTCCGTTTTGGGGAACGATGGTGACACCGAAGATGCCGTTGTCGGCCACGCCGTCGTCGTTTTTGCCGTCGTCGAGCATCAGGGCTTCCCGGAACGTGCCGGTTCCGTCCAACCGGTAAAGAAGTGCCACCCGCCTGGGGAATTTGTCCACCTTGGCCGTGATGTGAAAATGCTCGACCCGCTTGCTGGAGAGCGGTTTGCGGTTTTCAACCGAAATATTCATGATGTCGGGCGGGAAAATGGCAACGGCGGGGTGCGTTTTCAGGAAATCGGCCCGTTTTGCCATCAGTTCCATCAAACCGGGGATTTTGCTCTTTTTCCCGACCGTTTTGGTGAGGCTGATGTCAAAATCGGCCATTTCGTAGTATTTGTTGGTGTCGTTGGTCACATCCTTGCGGATGAGTTCTTGCAGGGCTTTGGCCCTCGCCTCGAATTTCCCGCTGGTGAAATAATCGTTCAGGATCGTGCGCACGTGCGACAGGTACATCTTCCGGTAGTTCGGATTTTCGAGCAATTTGCTGAGGAGCGGCTTGGTGGGGTTGTTGACGTGGAGAAGGGGATCGAGTTCCTGCAGTTGCTTGAGTTTCAAGTCGGAGCCTTCGCCGATGTTTTTGAAACTGCCAAAAGCGAGGTTGAGGTCCCAAATAATGGGCGTGAACTGGCCTTGATTGTCTTGGTATAGATAATAGTTTATACTGTGTTGGCCCGTGTAGCTGCTCAGATTGACGGTCACGTTGTTGAAAGCCAGCATCCAAAGGGTGACATCCACGTTGAGCACGGTGCTGATTTTGTCGGTATCCTCGTTCAGGATACGGGTAAGTTCCATGAGTTCCTTCGTGCCGTGGTCGGATATTTTTTCAAAATTGTTGTCGTAGCAGGAGGGCAGGCGCTCGTATTCGAGCGAGCCGTAGATGTTGTTTTTGCATCCGGCAATGGTTTTTTCCCCTGCTTCCTGGTTGGCTTTGAAAAAAGGATTGCCCGACGAACCGAAATACCGCTCCAAAAAGCGAGGCTCTTCCACCGATTCGACGTTGGCCAGCAAGCCGTAGTATTTTCCGTTGATGGTCACGCGGGCGAAGTTGGCCTTGGGGGCGGGCATGTACGTGCGGGCTATTTCGTAACCCAGCACTTCCCGCAACATGCTGGGGTCGCGCAGCGTGTTCGATAGTTTTATGGTTTTGTAGCCCTGTATGTCCTGGTCTTTTTTCCTGAAATCCAGTTCGATGTGGAGGGGATTGCGGGATGCACCCGGCGCAAAGGACTTGCTGCCGCGATAGCGCACACCGGCACCCTCGAATTTTTGCCCGTTTATCTCTACCGTTCCTTCCAACAGGCCACTTCCGTTGAAGCGGAGCGAATCGAGGTAATAGCTCCAGTTCTCCTGCCGGAAGGTGATCCGGATGTCCTGAATTTTGTCGGTAGCAAAAAAATCACCGCTGCCGGCGTTGCCCTGCGAAATGGCGATTTGCAGTCCAAACGTCAAAAGAAGGAACAGGAGGAGTGTTGTTTTTTTCATGTCAAAAAATGCTGATTTTCGTGAAACAGTTGGGACAAATATTTGAATGTCAATATTTTATCAAAAAAATCGAGTTGGCGAATCCATTGGCTCGGCCCCCGGTTTTTTCATGCTCGCAATGATAGAAAAAAAGCAGCAAAGCAGTATAGGTGTGTTGTTGCCAGTTGCTTGGTTCCTGTCAATCATTGGCCAGTTCCTCGAAGTAACCCGTTTTCCTGTTTTTGCGCACTGCGTTCCAGGGGAAATACCGCCCGTTCATTGCGACATAAACTCCTGGGGGAAGGGTTTGCAAAAAGGCCAGTGCGCTGCCCAAATTGAAAAAACCGTCGGATGAGGTGCCGAATGCGTAAGGTATCATGGCCCCCGTAATCACGATGGTCTTGTTTTCCAGCTTGGCTTTTGCCAGAAACTCGGCTGTGCGCACGATGGTATCGGTGCCGTGGGTGATCAGAATCTGGTTGTGTGGGCTGAGTTTGCAGTTGTGTGCGATGATTTCCCGGTCGGCATCGGTCATATCGAGGCTGTCCACCATCATCAGGGTCTTCACATCGTATTCCACGGAACAACGCCCTCGCTCAAGCATGGTAGGTATGTGCGTATCCTTGAAATACAGCCCCCCTGAAATGTAGTTGTACTCTTTGTCGAAGGTGCCGCCCGTGACGAAAACCTGTATCATGTTTTATTGATAAACGTCAGTTGAAGTCATTAACCATTAACCATTATACCTAAGGGTCATTGACAAGTTCAATAATGCAAAGCACTATGTTCTTTCGTCAAAATTTACTTCAATCGGAGGGCAAAGATTGGCAATTATCTTTATCCGGCAGGCATTGGTGAGGTTTTTTATTTCGACAGGAAAAACGAAGGGAAGGAAGAATGGTCAATGGTTAATGGCTAGTGAAGTATAAAACGGGTTTATCGTATTGGGTTGATTTTCAGGTGTCAAGGGGCCTTATTCCCGAAGTTTTCAAAACTTTGGAAATCTAATCGCCTGATTGTCAATTTATTCATAACTCATACCCGTTAATCGCATCAATTGACCAATTCGTCAAGCAGGAAGAATGGGATGGTGAACTGGGACGAGGCAGGACAGCTTGGGTTTATTTCATCTCCTTGACGAAAGCCAGTTTGCTGTTTTTGTACTGCTCTTCTGTGAGCATTTCCTTGAATTTTATCATGGTCTGGAGCGGCCCTTGATCGGCGGCGAGGTTGACCATCCAGGCAGGGATTTTGCCGCCGGGGTCAGTGTTCATATAGTAGTCCACTTTCACCACGCCATTGCCGAGCGGTGTGAAAGTCCAGCGGAGGTCCGCTTTTTTGATGCGCACAAGTCCTTCTTTTTCCGCTTCCATCCAGTGGGCCGAAGTCGTCAATGTGTGGATGGTAAGGGTTTTTGGGTCCTGCCAGACCTTGGAGTGTAGCACGAGGTCCCGATTGTCGAAGGGCCAGGGGAAGTCAACTTCTGTATAGTAATAGGCTTCTCTGTCGGATATGATTTTGATGGGACGTGAAATCACGGAAGCATAGACCCACTTGTCGTAGCCCTCGATGTGGGTCAGCACAGAGGTAATGGTGTTGAGGGATGCCTCTACTTTGGTGGTAAACTTCAGTTCCTTGATTTTGGAATCGGGATTTTCCCGGACATAGACCTTGATGCCACCTTTGTCGCGTTTCAAAACCCAATTCTCGTCAGTGTGTTGGGAAGTCACATTGGAGAAAAACGGTAAAACGAGCAGCGTGAGGAGGAAAAGCGATTTCATTGGTAAAAAAGGTTTGGCAAAAGATAGAGCTGTTTTGGGATGGTATTGTCTCAAAAAACATCAAGGCAGCCAAGTACAGTTTGCAAAGCTTAGAACGAATGGCCCGTCGCTTTGTTGATGGGGGGAGGGAGTAAATTTGACCACACTATCTGCCTTGCTCACACGAAATGTATTGAAAATTTCGGGCCTGTTTTGCTTTTCGTTGGGTATTTTGGTTTTTTTAAGGCAATTGTTTGATGAAAAGTGAAAACGCCATTCGATTTTGCGTGCTGGCACAAGGTAGTTTTTCATCGAAATTTCCAACCCAACAGAACGGCTCCCGTCAACAGCATGAAGTAGTAGGTAAGCAATCGCCAGCACATCATCACGATGGGGGCCAACCCAAGTGGCAACAGGGTGCCATAGACCAGCATGAAGGCTGCTTCGGCCCCGCCAACAGCGCCAGGTGTGGGCACAAAGAGAATTGCCACGAATACCATCCACTGCAAAAGAAAGAATTGCAACAGCCCGCTATCAAAATTCAGGGCCAAGAGGACTGCAATCAGTACCAGGTATCTCGTGCCCCATTGGGCAACCAGCGCCAACATGCTCAGTAGGAACGCAAGCCGCCCTTTTGATCTTATCAAGTACCAAGCCTCCCGGAGTTCTGCCATCGTTCGGTTGATTTTGGCTTTCCATGAGGTGCGGGTTTTATTTTTATAAAAGAAGTGCTTGAAAATCAATGCAATGAGCAGCAGGCATACCAATGCTGTGGCCAAATACCAGCCATTTGATTGCAACAAGCCACCTACTTTATCCCAAAGCGGGTTCTCCCATTCTTGGGTCAACCACAGCGAAAAAGGAACAAAAAGCAGGTAAAAGAGTACATCTTCTGCGTTGCCCAGCAGCGTGAGCAGGGTGGCTTGGCCGGGCCGGAATCCACATTGCACCAGCATCAATAATTTCAGCGGCGCACCGCCCACGGCGGTTGGGGTGACGGCACCTCCAACATCCGTTGCGACGACCAAATGGAGCAGGTCCCGCCAAGCTACTTTATGGCCGTAGAATTTGGCCCAAATCTTCAATCGGATGCAATGCCAGCCCCAGGGCAGCAGCGCCAATAGCATGGCCACCAGCATCCAACCCGGTGAAAGGTCGGTCAGGTTTTGCAAGTAATGGCGGTCGGTGGCGAAGAAGGAGTAGGCCAAATTGCCGATCACTCCAATACTGATGAGGGGCAGCAACTTGCGAAGGATACCCTGCAAATTCAAAAATGAAGGGTGGGGTTGGTCTTTGGTCATTTGAAATGCTTGGCCACCATTTGAAATGCTTTTGACGGTATCCAAGCACCTTCGATTTTATCGGCAAGAGCCGTTTCGTTTGCATATAGGCCAGCTTCTTCCAGCCGTTTGACCAAATTGGGATGCAACGAGCCATAACCCAAATCTTCCCTCAAGTGGCGGTAATAGTTGTAGTGGTTCCTGAAATGTTGGTTTTCAATGCCATAAGCGATGAAGAAAGAATACTTCGTTCCCCTGAAATCGCTGCCGGTGTGCAAGGTGCGCGGGTCGAAAATCACGCAATCGCCCGGCTCGGTGGCTATCCAATGGGCTTTGTCCTCCAACGGGTCCTTGAAAGTAAGGGTATTGAAAATTTTGGAGGAGTTGCTCATGCTGCGCTCTATCTCCCGGTGTTCTGCTGCGGAGAGGTGGACATTGGGCCGGTGCGTTCCTGGAATCATCCCCAATCGAAAGCCACCTTCGCTATCCTGCAGGTAAATCCCCACCCTTGCCAGCAGATAGGGTTCTTTGGTTTCGTCCCAGTCAGGCCCTTTCCCGAAGTCCCTGCACACGCTGTCCCTGTGCCAGGTGAAGGAGGAAAACCCAACGTGCAGGTCGTTGTGTTGCAGGAATTTCACGTTGTCGCCGAACAATTCCCGCACATTGGCCAGGATTTTTTCATTAAAAATGACATCCCAAAATGCCGGATGTTGGCACACGCCATCGGGCAGCGTCCATTTTTCCTTGCGACCTACGCTCAAGGCATCAAGTTGTTCTTTGTAATAGGCTATTTCCGATTGGCTGAAAAGCGAACGGACGACGGTATAGCCATCCTGGAAGAATTTATTCTGTTTGCTGTTGGGCATGGTGGAAGATTGTTTGATGGATGGGTCCCTCAAGAAAACCGGAACAGGAAAAAATTTGAAGGCATAGAATTTTATTTGAAATAAAATTCTCTGTCTAAATATTAGACTTGTTCAGCGGGTCATGAACGAGCGAAAGCGAGCCAAATTTTATGCTGAACGAGGCGAAAAACGCAGGCGATGCCTTAGCATCGGCGAGGCTTTTCAACGAAGTGCAGCATAAAATTTGCCGCTTGCAGCCGTTTGATGACCCCGCTGAACAAGTCTATTCTTCTGCACGTGCCACGGGGACTCACGGATGGCACGTTTGACTGGTTATGGCATTTTGAAAAGTTTCGTTGCCCAATCCGGTGAATCCGGGAGCAGGGCATCCGCTTCGGTTTCCACGTATTGAGGCATCACAATGTCCAATTCGCCCTTTTCCAGGAGAAACTCAGCATACTCCCATTGGCGCAAATTATCCAGATCAATTGCGTACTCGTGGGGCACCAGGCATGGCACGATGACCTCGCCCGTGAGGCTCCGTAGCCCGATAATCGTTTCATAGCGAATCACATCTATATGGCCGGTTTGCCAGTAGGTTTCCGGCAAAGCCTGGCGGGGCATGTTGTAAGGTTCATCGAAAGACGTTTGCAGGAGCGGTGTCAAGGTGTCTTCAACAATCCGCCACATTTTGTAAGGGTTTTCGCCAGAAGGCGCAACCGTTCGGACAGACGATGCATCGGGCCTTCGGAGCAGCGTTTCGATTGCCTCGTCCACCAAGCCAGGAGGTCGAAAGGGAGATGTGGGTCGAAGTTGCACGATCACGTCTGCCCGGTAATGGTCGTTCAAATCAAGCCATTGGACGGCATGTTCAAAAACGGGAAAGTCCGTCACGGAATCCCCTGACAGTGCTTCTGGACGAAAAAAAGGGACTTCTGCTCCCCATGCTTTCGCAATGTCGGCAATGGCTTTGTCGTCAGTGGAAACGATGATCCGGTCAATGTACCTGGAGTGCTTGGCTGCCGCAATGCTGTATGCAATGAGCGGAAAACCGCCGAGCGATCGGATGTTTTTCCGGGGAATGCTTTTCGACCCGCCCCTTGCGGGTATGATGGCTGCTATGCGTTGAGATTTTTCCATTTTCATTTCAAAGTTGGGCCAATTCCATGCGGGTTTCTTTCGCTGCCACCACCAATTCCAGTGCCCGTATGCCGTCTTCCAACGTGCAGGCAGGTGTTCTGTCCAGCCGAATGACATCCAGAAAATCAGCGACTTCGTCCAGGAACATCTCGTTGCGTTCAAAGAAACGGCCAGGTTGGATCACCTCGAACAAACGCCCTCCGTCCCTGTAAATCTTGGCATCGCCCAAGTTATCGTGCCATTCGATGCGTCCCTCCGTGCCCGTGATCAGCAGGCAATGTTTGGCAGGTCGTCCCACGTAGTCGAGGTAAACCGACCCAATGGCCCCGTTCTTGAATCGCAGGGTTACTTGAGCGGCATCTTCCGTATCGGTTTCAATGGACGAAATCTTGGCGGTCATGGCTTGCACCTCCTCTATTTCGCCGACGATCCAACGCAAGTAATCGAATGGATGGCAAAGCGTCAGCAGCACACCGCCACCAAGATCGTTGCGGGCACTGTAGCTTTTCCGGTAGTCTTCCCATGGATGCCAGGCCGGCAGGTATTCGCTCCAATGGGCATGGGCAGACACCACCTGGCCGATAGCCCCTTCCGCCACCGCTTTTTTTATTTGTTGAAAAACGCCATGAAAGCGAAACTGAAAACCTACCTGTACCTTTAATCCCAGATCATCCACCAGGTATTCGAGTTCCTCCAGGCCTTCCAGTGCGTGGGATACTGGTTTCTCCAGTAACAGGTGGCATCCTCTTCTTGCTGCCGCAATCGCAGTTTCCAAGTGGAGAGCGGTCGGGTTGCACACGAAAACAGCAACAGGCTGACGGGATAGCGCCTGATCGAGGTCTGTTTCTACCTGAAAGGAGGGAAGGCCGTCGTTGGGCAAGGAACAACGGCCCTGCGTAAGTACGTGGATATCGGTTGCACCCAGCGCCGCCAGGTTGCGCAAGTGGCGACGGCCAATGGAGCCAAGTCCTACAATGAGGATTTTCATATTTGCAGTTTTTAGAGCTTGTTTGCGTTTTAGCTTCCGGCGAAAAAACGCCCCTTTTTTGATGATGCTTCGTTGAAAAAAGGGTCACGTAGCTTCGGCTATGCTCCCCTTTTTTCGCCTTCCCGAAGCAAGTTCGGGACAGGTGCCTCATCAAAAAATGGACGCTTTTTCCCTCGGAACCCAAAACGCAAACAAGCTCTTAAAGATATTCCCTGCAGATAACCGCAATGTTGCGGGCCGAAGTCCCCCCATTTTGCAGGGGGCGTAGCAATGCGGCCACCGAAGGTTCCAAATCGCTGTACACCTTTTTGTCCAACCCCAGTGCCGTCAGCAGAACGGATGAATACTTCGTGACCAAGACCTCGCAATTAGCTATCATCTGGTTGGTATTTCCTGAATCAAAAACGATGGCATCGGGGGCATGCCGCATGATTTCCCGCCGGGCACGCTCCTTGTTTTCGTTGGGGTGCAGCTTGAAGATCAATTGCCGACCGCCCGCCACATCCAGCGTTTTCAGGATGAAAGCCTTGCGATTTTCGTATTGCCACGCCTCACGGAGGCACGAGGTTGCACCCAGAATGTATCCCCGGTAAGGGAAATCATTTTCTTTGTGGCGCTCTAAATCGTCGAAGTTGGGGATGCCGGTCACTTCTATTTTTTCGGGGCGAACGCCTTTTTTGATAAAAATCTCTTTGAAACCCTCCGATGCCACGCAGAACCTGCGATAGGCATCCGACAGCCCGGTCATGGAAGTATTGCCCAGAAATCGGGGAAGTTGGAGGGTTCTCACGATGTGATAGACCCCGTTTTCAGGGGTCAGCATACCTTCCTGAACGAGGATGAGATGCCGGGTGCGCACGTTTTCAGGCACGATCAAATCGGAGCAGGTCACGACCAAATCGTAGTGGTTTTTTGTACCACCATAGTCTATCCTCAAGTTGTTTTCCTCAAAAAAAGCCTCCGTAGCGCGGCGTGCTTGGCCGCCGAGAATGGTGAAGTCGAGCATGCCCCGGTGGGCCAGCCATTGAACGAACCCACCGGCATAGTAGGCAGAAAACCAGCACTCGAACTCCCGCAACTCCTGGGCGACCTTGAACATCATGGTCGTCTGGTTGAGAGAACCGCATATAAACAGGACTTTTTTCATCGTTTGCCGGGTCGTAACTCTATGATTTTGTCGTCGTCCGGTTGCACTACCTTTTTTCCGTTTCCGCTCACCTCTTTGTTTGATGTACAAATGAACACCCGTCCGTCGGGTGCAATGAGCACATCCCTCAGCCTGCCGTAGGTTTCCACGAAATAGTCTTGATGATAGGTAATGTTGTCACCCGCTTTGTTCAAGTGAAAAACCGTCATGCGCTGCCCGATTTTCCCTTTTCCTTTTTTCAAAAAAACCTGCATAAGTGAATGGCGCCACTCCGGGATGGCTTCGTGGTTGTAGTATTCCAGGGCGCATGGAGCGACGGTGGGGGTCCATGCCACGATGGGTTCCACCACCTGGTTTTCGTTGCAAAAACGCTGCTCGGAGCGCAGGTCGCAGAACCCCTGCACTTTGGGCCAGCCGTAGTTTCGGCCTTTCAGGATGATGTTCAGTTCGTCGTCGTTGTTGGCACCGTGCTCACTGCTCCAGAGCGTGCCGTTGGGCAACAATGCCAGTCCCTGTGGGTTGCGGTGGCCGAAGCTCCAGATCAGGCTTCCGGGGAAGGGGTTGTCTTCGGGAACGGAGCCGTCGAGGTTGAGCCGGAGTATTTTACCGTTCAGGCTATTCAGGTCTTGTGCCAGTTCGGGCGTGTAAGCCTCGCCCATTGCGAAGAACATTTTCCCGTCCAGTGTGAAAACCATACGGCTGCCGTTGTGGCTTTCGTTGGCTGTTATCTTGGGTAAAATAGGGTGGCCGTCGGTCAATGCGTCGTTATCGAAATCATACCTGAAGCGGACCAATTTGGAGTTGGTGGGCGAATCGGTATAGTGTACGAACAGGAAAGGTTCCTCAGGAAAATCGGGATGGAAGGCAAGGGAGTAAACCCCCGGATTGCCCCACGAGTAGTGGCAGTCGCTCAGGTGGAGGATCGTGTCCAATTGTCCGTTGGCGGGATCGAGGCGCTTGACCCAGCCCCCGTTTTCCGTGACCCAGATTCGATTGTCAAAACCCCAGGTCATGTCCCAGGGATGCACGAGTCCCTTGGCAAGTATGCGGATTTCGAGCAGGGTGGAGTCCAGGCGAAGGGTATCGTCCGGCACACGGAGTTCAGTGTGGGAGGCCGTGCTTTCGGCTATGGTGCCTTCGTGAGCGTCGAAGCGCAGCTCCAGTATTAGGTCGGAGCCTTTCGGTGCGGCCCCATAGGTGTCGGCATTGGAGGTGCTCACGAAAACCCGCCCATCAGGCGACACGAGCACATCCCGCAAGCGGCCAGCCATTTCGCTGATATAATCCACTACACTTTTGACCTGGGTACCAGTTTCATCGAAGAAAATGCACTTGAGCCGTTGGTCAAAAAGGTTGGCCATCAGGAGGGTGTTGGTGAGGGCTGGGTAGCGGTTGCTGCCGTAGTAGGCAATGCCCGCAGGTGCGATGGTGGGTGTCCACGAGCGCAGTGGTTCTCGGTGGGAGATTTTTTTGCAAACGTCAGGTGGTTCCACATCGCAGTAGCCGGCAACCAGGTGCCAGCCGTAATTGCCGCCGGGCAACAGAAGATTCAACTCATCCTCGCTCATGGTGCCGTGTTCGCTGAAAAAGAGCCGGCCTTGTGTATCCTGCGCAAGTCCCTGCGAATTTCTGATGCCCAAAGCCCAGACGGGGCTTCCGGGAAAGGGATTGTCGGCGGGAATGCTTCCGTCCAGATTGTACCTTAGTATTTTGCCGTTGAGCGAAGTAATATCCTGCGCCCGTTCGGCCATTTCGTTGTCCCCTACGCTAAGGAACAACTTCCCATCAGCCGTTGCCAGCAACCGCCCGCCAACGTCCGTGGGCGCTGCCGGGATATCGTCCACAATGATTTTTGAAAAAACCAACTGCTGCCCGCCGGGGGCGTACAACAACTTCACGACCCGAAGGGCCAATGCATCGCCCTTGAACACCGTGTAGGCGGCATAGACGATGGGATGTTTTGAAAAATCGGGATGAAGGGCCAAACCCAGCAAGCCGGCCTGCAATTCCCTGGCCACATCATCGAACCGGTACAACGTCGTCACTTCTCCTGTTTCGATGCGAACCTTTGAGATGCGTCCATCCATTTCGGAGAAAATGATTTCACCTTCCCCCAGCCATTCCATGTCCCAGGGCACGGTCAGGCCCTGTGCAACAGGTACGACAACAGGCGCTACCTGTGCGCAGACACCAGTCGCAACCAGGCAAAAAAGACCCGCTTTGCTGAGGATGCGATACCAGATTACAGCCCAGCGAAAGAAATAGTCACCGATTTTTTCAAACAGATTGATCATGCGGTGGCCAATTCTGGTTCATGCCTTACCCGGCGCAGTTTGCTGAGGGCACTCATTTCACTTGCATATACCTGTTTGATGCCATCGCCCATTGCTTCCTCCAAAGCGCGTATGTCCTTCACCAGGCGGTGCATACCGGTTGGCTCGACACTGGCAGCCTGATCGCTGCCCCACATGGCCCGGTCGAGCGTGAAGTGACGTTCCACGAAGCAGGCTCCCATCGCAACGGCGGCTACGGTAGTGGCCAAGCCTGTCTCATGCCCGGAATAACCAATGGGTGTATTGGGGAACCAATCTTTCAGGGTATGTATCATTCTAAGGTTCAGTTCCGACAAAGGACAAGGATAGGCTGAAGTGGAGTGGGCAATGAGGATGCCTTCCAGGCCAATGGCCTCGACCGCATCGAATATTTCATCGGTCTGCGACATGCCGGTAGAGATGATCAGGGGCTTGCCGGTGCCCTTCATTTTTTCCAACAGGGCATGGTCGGTCAGTGATGCCGAGGCCGATTTATAGAGTGGTGGGTTGAATTGTTCGATAAAATCAACGGAGGGTTCGTCCCAGCAAGAGGCAAACCAATCTATGCCCGCTGCCCTGCAATGCCTGTCAATTTCCTCGTATTCTTCGGCTCCAAATTCCACTTTGTGACGATACTGCATATAAGTGATGCGGCCCCAGGGAGTATCCCGCTCTATGTGCCATTGGTCGCGGGGAACGCACAATACGGGTGTTCTTTTTTGAAACTTCACGGCATCGCAGCCTACGGCGGCTGCTTCGTCAATCATGCGTTTGGCAAGATCGAGCGAGCCGTTGTGATTGATTCCGATTTCGGCTATGATGTATGTAGGGGCACCAGGCCCAATTTTTCTACCAGTAGGAAGTATTGTCATATCGGCGGGTTGGTTGAAGTGGTACGGGTTTTATGATGCAATAGAACAATTACAGTAAATATTCAGCTTCCTCTCCGGGAGCGGTTTGTTTTCTAAGAAATATTAATGTTTTTCACAAAAAACAAACTTTGTTGAATAGTTGCGAATCACGAGTATTTATTGGGCAAACCTCTGACATATAAGGTGTTTAATCCAAAATCACCTTGCATTGATTATCCCACCATTGGAGAATCAATGAATCATATCACTGGATTTACCAAATTTCCTTTTTTTGCATGGCAGCTTATACCTCAACAGGCACGAAGCGACCATCGAGCATGATATACTCTTGCATAACTCTATTTCTTATGGAACGAATGATAAATTCGGCGAACTCACGAAAAGCGCCGTGCCCTCCCTTATTTTGGCAAATCCAATCAACGCTGGTCTTGATTTCCTCCATGGCATCGGAAGGACAAGCGCTAAACCCTACCATTTTGATTACTTCCTCGTCGTTCATGTCGTCGCCGATATAGGCAATCTGTTCGGAGCGGAGTTGTCGGCTCTCCATGATTTTCAGAAGGGTTCGCACTTTATCCTTGCATCCCAAATGGAGTTCATAAATGCCAAGTTTTGATGCCCGCCGGGCAACGGGCAGGGAGTTTTCTCCTGTAATAATTCCGGTTTCTACCTTCACCAGCCTGCGCAGGCGTTCTACACCCATGCCATCCCGCATGGAAAACCGCTTCATTTCCTCACCGTTGGCTGAATAGTAAACGCCTGCATCGGTCAAAACACCGTCGCAGTCGGTTAGTAACAGTCGGATTCGTGCAGCCCTCTCGATCAATGTTTCTATGCTTCTATCGTCCATCCATTCCCCTTTTGAAAATAATATACCATCCTGACCAATGATGTGAAAATGATCAGTTGCGGTTAACTATTCAGCATGTAGATAGGAAGAAGAAAAAATGCAATTTTTTTCTTCTTCCTATCTCAGAGGTAGCTTGTTTTTTTGTGAAAAATTGAAAATTTTTCACAAAAAACAGACATTGTTGAATAGTTACAGTTGCGATAAATAAGCCTCCCGGAAAAACTCCGCAAGTTTATGGGCGTGGTGTATATCATGGGTTAAGCAGCGATTATTTTACTTTTAAAATTAGGAGGGGTTGATTTACGGATATTTTACATTGTGTCATATTGCAGTCCATCCGCCATCTACCACCAGGTTGGCTCCGGTCATATATGCGGAGGCATCACTGGCCAAAAACAGCAGTGCCCCCCGGTAGTCGTCGGATCGGGCCATGCGCCCCAAGGCGGTTTTTGCACTGTAATTTTGAACGAACCACGCATCCTGACCATTCTCCACGCCGCCGGGGGAAAGAGAATTGACCCTGACTCCCCGATGCCCCCAGTAGGCAGCGAGGTATCGCGTGAAATTGAGAACGGCTCCTTTGGCAGTTGGATAGGAGGGGCTTTTGTAAAATGCCTGCGTACCGTCCGGTTTCCGGTATATGGATTGATCGGGGCCTACCATCCCATACGTGCTGGCAATATTGATGATGCTGCCGCTTCCTCGACGGGCCATTGGTGTTCCCAATATTTGCGAAGCCAGAAAAACCCCGGTGATGTTGACTTCCAGGGATTTCTGCCACATTTCCAAGGGGTAGTTTTCAAACATGGATTGCTCCGCTGCCAGAGCAGGATTTTCAAACCCATCGTTGAGTGCTGCATTGTTGACCAATACATCCATTCGGCCAAATGCCTGCATGACCTTGTCCCTGCAATCCTCCAACGACCGTTTATCTATGGTGTTTAACGCTATTGCAAGATGGGGGCCGTTCGGCAGGCTATCCATCAATGTACGGCAAACATCTTGGTCTAAATCCGCAGCGACAACAGTTGCTCCTGCTTCCGCCAATGCAAGGCAATGCTGCCTGCCGAGCAATCCTGCTGCCCCAGTGACAATGGTGACTTTGTGTTCGAGCGAAAAAAGGTTGAGCATGGGCTGTTTAGGTTGATGATCTTGGGGGTGTAAATCAAATTGTC
>JRYF01010240.1_pt1 | contig 16507 bp, 19 predicted proteins | sample 235331 | NCBI WGS metagenome assembly JRYF01 (sample SAMN03074217, study PRJNA261475) | activated sludge metagenome | biome: Wastewater Treatment Plant; feature: Wastewater; material: Activated sludge; isolation source: activated biomass of a wastewater treatment plant treating hydrocarbon... ...
ACATAGCGCGATTGCCCTGGCGGGCGGTGCCGTTTGGTGGAAACCGCGGCGATTTGTATTTATTGCAACAGCGGCTCCAGCACCGGCCAGACGTTGTCGAGAATTTGCGGCTGCGCCTCGGCGCTGGGATGGAGTCCGTCGTCCTGGATCAGCGTCCGGTCGCCGGCCACGCCGTCGAGCAGGAACGGAATCAGGGGGATTTCGTGGCGCGTCGCCAGTTCTCCGAAGGCGGCCTGAAACTTTTGCGTATACGCAGGGCCATAATTCGGCGGAATCCGCATCTCCGCCAGCGCGACTCGCGCGCCGGCTTGCTGGGATAACTCAATCATCCGCGCCAGGTTGTCGGCCATCGCGTCCAGGGATTGTCCCCGCAGGCCGTCGTTGGCGCCCAGTTCCAGCACGACCAGCGCGGGGCGCTCGCGCTCCAGCGCCGCCGGCAGCCGGCTCAGGCCGCCGCTGGTAGTGTCGCCGCTGATGCTGGCGTTGACCACCCGATGGGGAAGTCCATTTTCCACCAGTCGGCGTTGCAGCAGGTTGACCCAGCCCTGTTCGGCCGGGATGCCATAGGCGGCGCTCAGGCTGTCGCCCAGCACCAGAATCGTCGGCGTCTCGGCGCCGGCCGCCAGGCCCGGCAGGGTCGCCAGCCACAGGATCAAGATTGGAAACCATCGTGAGCGAATCGATTTCATCGTCGGAGCATTCGGCAATGCGTATTGCGGTTGAGCATGAACAGGGAACGGGCGGCGGCGTCAACGCGGCGGCCGCATCGGCATTGGACAACCCGATCACCGATTTCATCGTGCGGGTCGAAGGATTGGGCAAGCAGGTCGTCAGCCCGGAAGGCCCATTGACCATTCTGGATGATATCAACTTTACCATTACCCCCGGCGCCAGCGTGGCGGTAGTTGGCGCTTCCGGGTCCGGCAAATCCACCCTGCTGGGTCTGTTGGCGGGTCTGGATACGCCGAGCCGGGGTCGGGTCTGGTTGGCGGGCGTCGATCTGAACACGCTCGATGAGGACGGCCGCGCCTTGCTGCGGGCGCGCCGGGTCGGCTTCGTGTTCCAGTCCTTCCAGTTGTTGACCGGGTTGACCGCGCTGGAAAACGTGCTGTTGCCGCTGGAACTGGCCGGCCAGGCCGATGCCCGCCGGCAGGCGCTGGAACTCCTGGAGCGGGTCGGCCTCAAGGCCCGCGCCCGGCATTATCCCAGTCAACTCTCCGGTGGCGAACAGCAGCGGGTCGCCATTGCCCGCGCCTTCGCCGGCAACCCCGACGTGCTGTTCGCCGACGAGCCGACCGGCAATCTCGACCAGAAGACCGGCCATCGGATCATCGAACTGCTGTTTGCCCTGAACCGCGAACAGGGCACGACTCTGATTCTGGTGACCCACGATCCGGAACTGGCCGATTACTGCGACCGGATTTTAGAACTGGACGATGGCCGGTTGCGCGGGGAAAGATTGAAGGCTGAAGGCTGAAGGCCCTTTGGGGATGATCGAAAGGCGCGCAGAATTCGGTAACGAGGCGGGCCTTGGCGGCGGCGAGTTCGGCATCGTTCGGCAACTCTTCCGTGCGGGTGATGCCCTGCTCCCGGGCGGCAACCAGCGCGATTTCAACGATCCGGTCCGGGTCCAGCGCGGCGATCAACGCCTTGCCCAGGCCGTGCAACGCGATGCCGCCTGAAACTTTCTCGATTTTGCAGAAGGCGTTGCGGCAGAAAATGCAGAATGCCAGAAACCGGCAAAAACCTTAACCGCTGCAAAACGCCACTCCCTTCGGCGCGCCATCGCTCATGAATCAGAAAACGTCGCAAGAACCCCTCGTTGATCTGTCGAACCACACCCCCATGATGCAGCAGTACCTGCGCATCAAGGCCGAACACCCCGACATCCTGCTGTTCTACCGGATGGGGGACTTCTACGAACTGTTCCACGACGACGCCCGCCGGGCCGCCGAGTTGCTCAACATCACCCTCACCACCCGCGGCCAGTCCGCCGGTGCGCCGATCCCGATGGCCGGGGTACCGTTTCACGCCGTCGAAAGCTATCTCGCCAAGCTGGTCAAGCTCGGCCTGTCGGTGGCGATCTGCGAGCAACTGGGCGATCCCGCCGCCAGCAAGGGACCCGTGGAACGGCGGGTGGTGCGGATCGTTACCCCCGGCACTCTGACCGACGAAGCGCTGCTGGAGGAGCGGCGGGATAACCTGCTGGTCGCCCTGCATCAGGCCAAACACACCTATGGCCTCGCCAGTCTGGACCTGAGCGGCGGTCGTTTCGTCATCGCGGAAGTGCGCGGCGAAACGGCGCTGGGCAACGAACTGGAACGGCTGAATCCGGCGGAGTTGCTGATCGGCGAGACGTTCGTTCCGCCTGAAGCCTGGCGCCAGCATCCCGGCCTGCGCCGGCAGGCGCCGTGGCATTTCGATCTGGACAGCGCCACGCGCGCCCTGTGCGCCCAGTTCGGGGTGCGCAATCTGGACGGCTTTGGGTGCGCCGACCAGCCGGTCGCGGTGGCCGCCGCCGGTTGCCTGCTGCAATACGTCAAGGATACCCAGCGCGGCGCCCTGCCGCATTTGACGAGCCTAAGAGTAGAGCGGCATGAGGACAGCGTGATCCTGGACCCCGCCAGCCGCCGCAATCTGGAATTGGAGCACAGCCTGAGCGGCCGCCACGAACATACCCTGCTCGGCATTCTCGACCGCTGCGTGACGCCGATGGGCGGCCGGTTGCTGCGCCGCTGGACGCATCGCCCGTTGCGCGATCGCGGGGTGCTGGGCCAGCGTCAGGACAGTCTGAGGCAACTATTGGAAAACGGCGGTTATGAGTATCTGCGCGGCCTGTTGCGCGGGACCGGCGACGTGGAGCGGATTCTGGCGCGGGTGGCGCTGAAGTCGGCCCGGCCGCGCGACCTGATCGCCCTGGCCGACGCACTCGCCCGGCTGCCCGACGCTCAGCGGTTTCTCGGTCGGATGGACGCGATGCTGTTGCAAGACCTCGCCCGCCGCGCCGGGACGCATCCCACCGTTTGCGAGCTGTTGAACCGGGCGATTGTCGCCAATCCGCCGCAGACCCTGCGCGACGGCGGGGTCATCGCCGCCGGCTACGACACCGAACTCGACGAATTGCGCGACCGGAGCGAGCACGCCGATCAGTATCTGGTGGATCTGGAGGCGCGGGAACGCCAGCGCACCGGCATCAGCAACCTCAAGGTCGGCTTCAACCGAGTGCATGGTTACTACATCGAAATCAGCCGCGCGCAGTCCCAGGCGGCGCCGGCCGACTACGTGCGCCGCCAGACGCTCAAGGGCGCGGAACGGTACATCATTCCGGAATTGCAGGATTTCGAGCACCAGGTTTTGCGCGCCCAGGAACGGGCGCTGGCGCGGGAACGAATCCTGTACGACGCCCTGTTGGAACAGTTGATCGCCCGATTGCCCGCGCTCCAGGCCAGCGCCGCCGCCCTGGCGGAACTGGACGTGCTGGCCAATCTGGCCGAACGCGCCGCCGCCTTGCGCTGGAATCCACCGGAACTGGTGGCCGAACCGGGGATTGAAATTCAGGCGGGTCGGCATCCGGTGGTCGAGCAGGTGCTGGACGAGCCGTTCGTGCCCAACGATTTGCGCCTCGAACCCGAAGGGCGGCGGATGCTGATCGTCACCGGCCCGAATCTCGGGGGAAAGTCCACGTTCATGCGCCAGACCGCGCTGATCGTGTTGCTCGCGCATCTGGGTAGTTTCGTCCCCGCCGAGCAGGCGGTGATCGGTCCGATCGACCGCATTTTTACCCGCATCGGCGCGTCCGACGATCTGGCGACCGGGCGGTCGACCTTCATGGTGGAGATGAGCGAGGCGGCCAACATCCTGCACAACGCCACGCCGCACAGCCTGGTGTTGATCGACGAGATCGGACGCGGCACCAGCACCTTCGACGGCTTGGCGCTGGCTTGGGCCTGCGCGGCGCATCTGGCGGAAAAGATCCGCGCCTTTACCCTGTTCGCCACCCATTATTTCGAACTGACCCGCCTGCCGGACGAACACCCCGGCATCGCCAACGTTCATCTCGATGCGGCGGAGCACGGCGCTGCGCTGGTGTTCCTGCACCAGGTCCAGGATGGATCAGCGGATCGCAGCTACGGCCTGCACGTGGCGGCGCTGGCCGGGGTGCCGCCGGTGGTGATCCAACAAGCCCGCCAGCGGTTGCGGCTGCTGGAACGGCAGATGCTACGCCGGGAATTGCCGGGGCGGCCGGCGGCGGCGACACCGCAATTGTCATTATTCGGCGAGGCCACGCATCCGGCGGTCGCCGCGCTGGCGGAACTCGATCTCGACACGCTCTCGCCCGACCAGGCGCTGGCCGAACTTCGGCGGTTGAAAAAATTGTGAGCTGTTGGCTCATATCGGCAAAGTTAAGATGAAGCGAGGACTCATGAGAATTCGGAGGAAGGTCAGGCTGGCTATCAAGGCGGGTTCGAACAGGCTTGGCCGGACGTAGTGTCCGGCGACATCCGGGATGATCGGGATGATCGGGATGGCTATCAGACCCTGGCGACCGACGACCCGACCGTATTTGGGAACTGGTGAAGAATCAGAATGAGTACTGAACCGCACCGTATCAGCATCGGCGACCTTGTCGTGGAAGTCGCGCGCAAAAACATCAAGAACCTGCACCTGAGGGTCTATCCGCCGAACGGACGGATAAGGGTGACAGTCCCGCTGGTGGTGAGCGACGATGCGGTGCGGCTGGTGGTGAGCGACAAGTTGGGTTGGATCAAGCGCCAGCAGGCGAAATTCACAGCCCAGCCGCGCCAGTCTCAGCGGGAAATGGTCGACGGTGAAAGCCACTACTTTCTGGGTCAACGCTACCGGTTGCGAATTCTGGCGTACACCGGTTCGCCCCGCATCCGTTGCGATGGCGCTGATTTTCTCGATCTGTTCGTGCGCTCGGAAACGACGGTCGAGCAACGGCGACGGGTCTTGGAAGATTGGTATCGAGAACGGTTGCGCGAGCGGATTCCCCCGCTGCTGGAGCAATGGCAACCCGTGTTAGGCGTGCGTGTTGCCGACTGGGGCATCAAGCGGATGCAGACCCGCTGGGGAACCTGCAATATCGGTGCTCGCCGCATCTGGTTGAATCTGGAATTGATCAAAAAGCCGGTGCGTTGCCTGGAATACGTCATCGTTCACGAACTCACACACCTGCTGGAGCGGAACCATAACGACCGGTTCAAGGCGCTGATGGACGGCTATCTGCCCCACTGGCGGCTGATTCGCGAGGAATTGAATCGCGCGCCGTTGGGTCACGAGCCATAGCGGTAGCGACTGGATCGATGGTTAAATTTGCCGGCTGATTGCGGAATCTGGCGGCGCGGACCAGTTGAATGCGCCGGCTGGCTCGGCGCGGATGACATCCCCGCCGCCATGAACTATCATGAGCAGCGCCTCCAACTTCCAGGCGCTCCCGTTTCAACAACCGAATTTCCATGGTGGCCCGTACCGGTCCCCCCGCGACGACAAGCTGTGAACCCCGTCAGGCCCGGAAGGGAGCAGCGGCAGCAGTGGCCTCGGGCGCCGGGGTCAGGCCGGTAGGGGTCGCCGCCCTTTCCATGAAGGTGCGAGACGAATGGTGAAAGGCTCGAGCCCTTTCACGCCGTCGAGGGGTCCATGAGCTATCAGGTACTGGCCCGCAAATGGCGGCCCCGCACCTTTCACGAGCTGGTCGGCCAGGAGCACGTAGTCCGCGCGCTGACCAACGCACTCGACCAGCAGCGCCTGCATCACGCCTTCCTGTTCACCGGCACCCGCGGGGTGGGCAAGACCACCATCGCCCGAATTTTCGCCAAGTCGCTGAATTGCGAAGTCGGCGTGTCCTCGCGCCCGTGCGGTCAGTGTTCCGCCTGCCGGGAGATCGACGCCGGGCGGTTCGTGGACCTGATCGAGGTGGACGCCGCTTCCCGCACCAAGGTCGAGGACACCCGCGACCTGATGGAGAACGTGCAGTACGCGCCGAGTCGGGGCCGCTTCAAGGTGTACCTGATCGACGAAGTCCACATGCTCTCCACCCACAGCTTCAACGCCCTGCTGAAAACCCTGGAAGAGCCGCCGCCGCACGTGAAATTCCTGCTGGCGACCACCGATCCACAGAAACTGCCGGTCACCGTGCTGTCGCGCTGTCTGCAATTCAACCTCAAGCGTTTGCCGGCGGCGTTGATCGCCCGATATCTCGATCAGGTGCTGGAACAGGAAAGCATTCCCCGGGAGGAAGAAGCGATACGACTGCTCGCCCAGGCCGGGGACGGTAGCATGCGGGATGCGCTAAGCCTGCTGGATCAGGCTATCGCCTTCGGGGGAGGGCGGGTGGAGCGGGCGGGGGTCGCCACCATGCTCGGCAGCATCGACCGACGTTGGGTCGTGGATCTGCTGGAGGCGTTGGCCGCCGGCGACGCGCCGACGCTGCTGCGCCGGGTGGCGGAACTGGACGAAAGCGCGCCCGATTACGCGGCGGTGCTGGCCGAATTGCTGTCGCTGTTGCAGCGGGTGGCGCTGGCGCAGGTCGCGCCCGAGGCAACGCCGGACGATGACTGGTCCGACTCCGGGGAGGCGCGGCGCCTGGCCGGGATGCTGGCCCCGGAGGACGTGCAACTGTTTTATCAGATCGCTCTGCTGGGGCGGCGCGACCTGCCGCTGATGCCCGAGCCGCGCGGTGGTTTCGAAATGGTGTTGCTGCGGATGCTATGTTTCCGGCCGGTGACCTTGGAGGCGTCTCCTCCCGCGCCGGCACGCGGTTCTGCCCCCGCGCCGACGGTGACTCCGGTCGAGCGGACCTTGCTCGCGTCGCCGTTGGCCGCGCCGACCCCGGACCCCACCCCAGCCGTTTCGGAGTGGGGCAATCTGGTCCAACAACTGGGCTTGACCGGCATCGCCCGGCAGGTGGCGCTCCATTGCGCGCTGGTGGAGCGCCAGGACCACCATTTTCGGTTGATGCTGGAACCTGGCCACGCGCAGATGTTCAACAAAGCCATCGAGGAGCGGCTGAAAGCCGCCCTGGAACAGTATCTGGGTTCCTCAGTCGACCTGCGCGTGCAAGTGGGCGACGCGGCGTTGGCGACCCCGGCTCGCCAACAGGCGGAACGACAGGCCGAGCGCCAGCAAGCCGCCGCCGACCGAATTGCCAAGGACCCAAATATTCGGGACATACAGGAACGCTTTGACGCGCGGATCGCCACGATCCACCCGCTTGAAGAGACCGACAAGTAGCAGTCCGCGCTTCCCGCGCCCGCTGACCGGCACGAGGAGCAAGGGTGAGGTTTGAATGACGGAGGAGCAATGATGAAAGGTGGTTTGGGCAATATCATGAAGCAGGCGCAGAAGATGCAGGAAAACCTGCAAAAGGCGCAGGCGGAAATCGCGATGCTGGAGATCACCGGCGAGTCCGGCGGCGGTCTGGTCAGCGTGGTGATCACCGGGCGTCACGAGGCTCGGCGCGTGCGGATCGATGACAGCCTGTTGGGCGATGACAAGGACATGCTGGAAGATCTGGTCGCGGCGGCGTTCAACGATGCCGTCCAGAAGCTCGAACGGACCGTGCAGGAAAAAATGGGCGGTCTGACCGCTGGCATGGGCCTGCCACCGGGGATGCTGGGCGATTTCAAGATGCCGTTCTGACCGGCGAGCATGGCCGCCTCGCCTCTATTGAACCAGTTGATGGCGGCCTTGCGCTGTCTGCCGGGCGTGGGGCCGAAGTCCGCGCAGCGGATGGCCTTGCACTTGTTGGAACGGGACCGGGACGGCGCGCGGCAGTTGGTCGAGACCCTGCGGGCGGCGCTGGAGGGCATCGGTCGCTGTCGGCAGTGCCGCGATCTGAGCGAAACCGACCTTTGCGCGTTCTGCGCCAACCCGCGTCGCGATCGAACTTTGTTATGTGTGCTCGAAACTCCAGCGGACGTGCTGGCGGTCGAGCAGTCTACCGGTTTTCAGGGCCTGTACTTCGTCTTGATGGGGCACTTGTCGCCGTTGGACGGCATCGGTCCGGTGGAACTGGGGCTGGAAACCCTGGAGGCGCGGCTGGATAGCGGGGAGGTGCGCGAGATCATTCTGGCCACCAATCCGACCGTGGAAGGCGAGGCGACGGCTTATTACATCGCCGAACTGGCCCGCGAGCGCGGCATCCGCGCCACTCGCATCGCCCACGGCGTCCCCTTGGGCGGGGAACTGGAATACGTGGACGGCGGCACGCTGGCGCACGCCTTCGCCGGGCGCCGGGAGGTGTCGTGAAGAGCGTCTGAATTATTGCAGTCATTTTCCAGTGTCTTTCTCCACAGAACCCCCGATTTCCACAAGAACCCTCGAAGAACCAAATTGCGTGTCGCATCTGAAGAATAACCGCTCGCCTTGACCATGTTGCCTCCTCCAAAAGTGATGGCCTGATTATGGCAACATTCCCCGCTCGACGATGAAGTCGATCACCTGTTCCAGCCCCTGCCGGGTTTTGAGATTGGTGAACACGAAGGGCCGTTCGCCGCGCATCTTCCGGGCATCCCGCTCCATCACCTCCAGCGATGCCCCCACATGGGGCGCCAAATCGATCTTGTTGATCACCAACAGATCGGAGCGGGTGATGCCCGGACCGCCCTTGCGCGGAATCTTGTCGCCGGCGGCCACGTCGATCACGTAGATCGTCAAGTCCGACAGTTCCGGACTGAAGGTGGCGCTCAGGTTGTCGCCGCCGGATTCCACTAACACCAGGTCGAGGTTGGGAAAGCGCGCGCACAGTTGAGCCACCGCCGCCAGATTCATCGAAGCATCTTCCCGAATGGCAGTGTGGGGACAGCCACCGGTTTCCACTCCGACGATCCGCTCCGGCTCCAGCGCTTGGGCGCGGGTCAGAAACTGGGCGTCCTCGTAGGTGTAGATGTCGTTGGTGACCACCGCGATCTGATAGCGGTCACGCAGCGCCTTGCACAGGGCCTCGACCAGGGCGGTCTTGCCGGAGCCGACCGGACCGCCGACGCCGACCCGCAGAGGTTGTGAGTTCATTAGCGAAAACCTGTTGCCTTGAAGGAAAACGCAATCGTGATATTAGGAAGGGGACTATTCAATTCGATGCCGCGAGCGCCGCATTGGCGAAATCGAGCAATTCCCGCACATGGCTTTCAATGACCTTGACCATAATGCTCAAATCCAGCTTGCGGTATTCATGCACCAGAATATTGCGGAAACCGACCATCGCTTGCAGGGTACGCATCATGGGCTCGTCGATCAGTCCGGCGCGCCGTAACAATTCAAAGCTGTCCCGACTGTCTTGGGGCAAACCCAATTTCTTGATTTTGATCAGATGATTGGCGATATCGATCGACAGTTCGCAAGCCCGCTGCAGGTTCATGGCGATGGCGTCCTGCTTGAGAAAATCCTGCTCGAACGGCAATCCGCGATCCAGAGCGTAATACGTGCTGATTTGCTCGAGACAGCGCTCGATACTGACTTTTTTGTTGAGGACGACTTCGTTCATACGTTGTGAAACCTCCCGCTGCGCAACCCCTCGACCAATACTTCGCGTCGCTCCTGGTTCAACTTCTGATAAAACGATAGCGTCAGCATCTCGAACTCATCCGCCGCCCGCTCGTCGCCGCGATAAATCCGACGATCCGCCATGATAATTTCTTTTTGAAAGACCGTGGATACTTGGCGCAGGTTGATCAGATCCACCGTCTTTCCGAGCCGACGTTGCAGCTCGAACCACAGCGGACTCAGCGCCAGCGAACCGGCTTCCCGAACTTTTTCCGGGGGCAGCAACAGGGCAATGTCCACATCGCTGTTCGGCCACTCATGCTCCGTATCGTAGGAACCAAAAAGATAAATAGCCTGAACCTCAGGATAATGGTTCAACACGGCTTCGATAATCGGAGAGTAATCTCCCATCACCTGATCGCTCCCACTCACGAGCGAAACAGCCGTGAATACTGCGTCTCGTGCAGCGCGCTGGCCAGGGCCAGTCCCGGCGCGGCGGCGCCAATCTCTTCATCAGACAGGGCCAAGCCGTCGGCAACGGCCACTGCGATGATCGGCCCGGCGGCGACCAACAGCCGCTGGCTGGCGGTCTGGCCCAGCGGAATCAATCGGGTGGCGGCGATCACTTGATTCTCGGTCCAGGCCCAGGCGTAGCCGGTGGCGGCTTCCGGCAGCGGAATCTCCCAGCGCGCCGCCGCCAGGCCGAACAGGGTGGCGAAACAAACGCGCGACGCGTTCCGCCAAGGTTCTGCTTCCTCAAGGCCGAGATCGCTCAGCAAGCGGGCCAGCGCCGCGCCGAGCTGCTGATCCTCTCGCTGCAACTCCGCCGCCTCGCGTGATGCGTACAGCCGCGCGTTCCAGCGCCGGACGGCATCCCTGTCTCCCGCTTGCCACGCCCCATGCAACCGAATGAGCACTGGTAGATCCAGCCGCCGCACGGTGTGGCCGAGCAGACCGAGAATCCACGCGCCGGCGCTGGCTTCGTCCCCCACCCAACCTTGCTCCACCGCACTTTCCAGCCCCTGGGAGTAGGCGTAGGCGCCGACCGGCAGGGTCGGGCTGCACAGTTGCAGCAGGCGTGGCAGGGTGGCGGGGCTCATAAGACGATTTCCGACAACGATCTGACTTGAATGGGTTTGCCTTCCCTCTTTGAAAAAAGGGGGTTTCCCCTTTCCCCTCAAAAACCGCGTGCTTCCCGGATGCGCTCGTAGGCGGCGGTGAGTTCGCGGGTTTTTTCGGTGGCGCGTGCCATCTCCGTGGGTGAAGCGCCGCTGGCGGCCCGTTTGTCGGGGTGATGTTGCCGGATCAGGCGACGGTAAGCCAGCTTGATGTCATCGGGACTGGCGTCGCGCTTCAGCCCCAGCACCGAATAAGCTTGTGCCAGGGAATTGATGGCGGTGGCCGGTCGCGGCCCTTGCCGGGACCACTGCTCGTGCGTCTTGCCGCCGCCCCCGCCTTGCTGTTGTTGCTGGTGCGCCCAGCGCTGGGCGCGAAACATCGTGTGCAACGCCTCGAACTGTAAGCGGGGCACGCCCAGTCGCGCGGCGACGTGTAACAGTCGGGCATGGGTTTGTGGGTGTGGATCGCCGTCGGCGTAGGCGATGTTCAGGAACAATTCCAATAGTTGCTGCAATAGCGCCGGGCGGCTGCGACAGATGCGTTGGAAGGTTTCCAGCGCGGCATCGACGGCGAAATCCGGCCGTTTGCCTTCATTGAAGCACTCGATGGCTGCTTGCTGCTGTCCGGCGTTCAGGTTGAGGTGCGCCATGATGGACCGGGTCGCGGCGATTTCCTGCTCCGAGACCCGACCGTCCGCTTTGGCGAGGTGGCCCATCACCTGAAACGCCGTGGCGAGGAATACGGCGCGAATCCGCTCGTCGCCGCCGGTCGGATCGGTGTCCGAGGCGGTTTTCCGCTGGCTCTGATCGAGATTGTGACCCACCATCGCGCCCACCAGCGCGCCCAATGGTCCGCCGACCATGAAGCCGAAGGCCCCACCAAACAGTTTTCCCAGCACGATGGATTCAAACCTCTCTCGATCGCGGGCAATCATCCTCCGCCGTGCTCGCGGGCGAAGGATTAGCCCTTCAAATACAGTTCATCATCGTAGGTTTTCAGCCAGTCGGGTCGTAGCCCGATCAAGGCGGTGATCACCATGCCGTTGAGGAGACCTTCCGGAAACAAGTAGAGCGGCAGGTACGGCAGATAGTCGTTGCTGATGCGGGCAACGGTATAGGTTTCGGTGACGATCAGCAGCAACGCTAGCGCCAACGCCGCCGCGCCAGCGGTCAGCATGGCGTTGAAGAAAGCGCACAGGAAAATATAAATGAACAGGTGACGGGGCAGGTAGTGGGTAACAAGGGCATAAACGCTGTAGCTGATTGAAGCCGGCAGCACGCCGAGCAACAGAGCGTTGATGGCCAGCGCCACCCAGTCGCCGGTGGCGAACGTCACCGCCACCATGGCCAGGCTGACGCCGAGCACGCCCAGCGACCAACCGAACATCAAGACATAAACCGTTACTCCCAGAAAGTGGAAGCCCAGCGCCGGTCGCACTCCGATTTCGAAGCTCCACAGCAGAAACAGCACCAGCGTGGCTCCCAGAAATAAATGCTGGAGCTTGGCGCTGGTCAGGAATGGCCGCCACGGCGCGGCCCGAAACGCCTGGAACAACACTGGCAACCAGACACCGTAGGCGAAGAGCAGCAGCGCGCCGGGGAGTAGCGAATCGGAGATATTCATCGGGCAAGCATACCGCATCGATGGAGCGGGCAACATGGAGAAATATCAGCCAGGATCAGGCATCGGGTGGGTCGCATTCACCATTGCAGGTCGGGCCGTTACAATGCCCGGCGCCGACCCGATCCACCGCCGAGGAGCACTCCACCCATGCCCGCATCCCCCATCGCTCCACCGGAGCTTCTCAGTCTGCCGCTGATCTATCGCGGCAAGGTTCGCGATCTGTATGCGGTGGACGACCGACACCTGCTGATGGTGGCCAGCGACCGACTCTCGGCCTTCGATGTGATCTTGCCGACCACGATTCCCGGCAAGGGCGCGGTCTTGACGGCGGTATCCCATTTTTGGTTCGCGCGCACCCGCCACATCGTGCCCAATCATCTGCAATTGGCGGAAAAAACCTTGGAGCAGGCGTTGCCCGATCCCGCCGAACGCGCCAAAGTCATGGGTCGGGCGGTGGTGGCGCGGAAGTTGAGGGGCCTGCCGGTGGAAGCCATCGTGCGCGGCTATTTGATCGGTTCTGGCTGGAAGGATTACCAACGCACTGGAATGGTCTGCGGCATCGATCTGCCAAAGGGATTGCGGTTGGCGGATCGCCTGCCGGAGCCGATCTTCACGCCCTCCACCAAGGCGGCGCTGGGCAGCCACGATGAGAACGTGAGCTTCGACCACGTCGTCACGACCATCGGGCGGGAACGGGCCGAGCAGGTGCGGGATATCAGCCTGCGACTGTACCGGGAAGCGGCGGATTACGCCTTGGCGCGCGGCATCATCATCGCCGACACCAAGTTCGAGTTCGGCCTGGACGAGCGGAACCAACTGGTGCTGATGGACGAGGCGCTGACCCCTGATTCGTCAAGGTTCTGGCCGGCTGATCGATACCGGCCTGGCGTCAATCCGCCCAGTTTCGACAAGCAGTTCGTGCGCGATTATTTGGAAACGCTGGACTGGGACAAACGGTCGCCCGGTCCGGAATTGCCGCCTGAGATCGTCGAGCGGACCGTCGCCAAGTACCGGGAGGCGCTGGAACGCTTGACTGGGCCGGTTTGAATGATCGAGGTTCGGTGGATCGCGAAACCTTGCTTATCGCCACCGCCACAGCGAGGCCGCGAGGGCGATTCCGCCGCCGCTGGCGCAGAACAGCACCAGCGAGCCCGGTTGCGGACCTTTACCCAGCGCGATGGCATCGTCCAGGGCCATCGGGATACAGGCGGAACCGGTGTAGCCCCACTTGTCCATGATCCAGTGGGTTTTGTCGAGCGGCTGTCCCAGCGCCGCCATGGTGGCTTCGATGGTGAGCAGGTTGACCTGGGTGAAGTAGTAGTGATCCACGTCATCCGGCTGGAGCCGAGTACCGGTTACGGCGCCCGCTTTAACCAGTAACCGTTCGATCAGCGGCGGCCACTGCTCGGTGTTGAAGGTCGCCGGGAATTTACGCACGAACTGTACGCGGGGTGGGCCGTATCGGGCGACGTTGGCGGCGCTAGCGGGCCGATAGGTCCCGCCGGTGTAAATGCCGAGCGCGTCGTGATACTCGCCGGCGGCGGCCAGCACGGTCGCCAGCCAGCCCGGTTGGGAACCGGCCCCAACCACCACCGCCCCCGCGCCATCGGCGAACAGAGTCACGGTCTTCTTGTCCGTCCAGTCTAGGAACCGGCTCATGCCGTAAGCGCCGATCACCAGGACGAAGCGTTCCTCCGATTCGGTGAGGATCGTCTTCGCCGCCACATCAAGGGCAGTGACCCAGCCGGCGCAAGCCGTGTTCAGATCAAACACACCGGCCCGGCTTGCGCCCAGTTTGGCTTGCACCGCCGCCGCCGTGGCCGGACTGAGGTAGTCCGGCGTGTCGGTGGCGACGATGATCCGGTCAAGATCGCTCGGTCCCAGCCCAGCCCGTTCCAATGCGACCCGGCCCGCCGCGACCGCCAGATCCGAGGTGACCTGCTCTTCGGCCATGAATCGGCGCTCGCGGATACCGACGTTCTCAGCCAGCCAATCGCCGACCGGTTCGCCTAACAGCCGGTCGAAGTCGGTGTTGGTCAGGACCCGTTCGGGTACGTAACCGCCGGTACTGACGATCTGGGCATGACGCATCGAGCTATCTCACCTGGCTGATTATCCAAAACAAAAAGAGCTTAGATATCAGATATCTAAGCTCTAAGATTGGCGCGCCCGGAGAGATTCGAACTCCCGACCACCTGGTTCGTAGCCAGGTACTCTATCCAACTGAGCTACGGGCGCTATAAGCGAGGCTGCGAACTTTGCAAGATAAATTAAGGATTGTCAAAATCTCCTCGCGCTAAACGGAGATACTGGCGGAGAGAGAGGGATTCGAACCCTCGATGGAGCTTTTAACCCCATACTCCCTTAGCAGGGGAGCGCCTTCAGCCGCTCGGCCATCTCTCCGGGAAAATGTCTGTGCCTCACGTTTTGCAAGAATGATAAATATACCGCTTGCATTGGCCGCCGTAAAGACTCGTGGTCTACGTTCATCGTAAAACTTGACAAATTCACTCTTTGGTCAGTAGATTCAACATTTTAATTAAAATCCGAAAATCGGGTTCAATCCGTACTTTTTTAAGGAATCGTCATGAAGCGGACTTTTCAGCCTAGTAATCTGCACCGCAAGCGCACTCATGGGTTTCGCGCCCGCATGGCCACCAAGGGTGGCCGCCGGGTGTTGAACGCTCGCCGCGCCAAGGGCCGCGCCCGATTGGCGCCCTGATCCCAGGCGGTGACGCACGCCTGCCACGCCGTGCCCGGCTGACTGGCCGGCACGTTTATGCCCGTGTTTTTGCTCAACCCATCAAATCTAGCGACCGCTATTTCACTGTGCTTGCCCGCCCCAACGATCTGGTGTTTCCCCGTTTGGGTCTGGCCATCTCCCGCAAGGTGGCCCGGTCAGCCGTGGCGCGCAACCGGCTCAAGCGGATCGTGCGTGAAAGTTTCCGCCATCATCAAGGGGAACTTGGCGGCCTGGATATCGTGGTCATGGGTCGCGTCGGTCTGGTGGAACCGGATAATGCCGTCCTGGCCGCCGCGCTGGAGCGACACTGGCGGAGGTTCGCGCGATCATGCGCACCATCCTGATCGTGCTGATCCGCGGCTACCAGTGGTTCGTTAGTCCGGTACTAGGCAATCACTGCCGGTTTTATCCCAGTTGCTCCCAGTATGCTCGTGAAGCCATCGAGGTCCACGGCGCCTGGCGTGGCGGCTGGTTGGCGCTCCGGCGCCTGGCGCGCTGCCATCCCTGGCACCCGGGCGGCGTTGATCCTGTTCCCGAACCTCCCCTGAAGGACCGTTGATGGAAAACCAACGCCTGTTGCTCGTTGCCGCCTTGGTCTTCGTGCTGTTTCTGCTCTGGCAGAACTGGATGGAGTTCCAGGCCCGGAAATATCCCCCTCCAGCGCCGCCCGTGGCCACCGCGCCCGCCGATCCGGCTGTTTCCACCGTGCCGGCTCCACCGACGCCGGATGTGCCGACCGTCGCTCCAGTACCGGGTGTGAGCCCGCAGCCGGTGACTGGCACCGGCCAGCGGGTGCGGGTGATCACCGACCTCTTCGAGGCCGAGATCGATACCATCGGCGGCGATTTGCGGCGGGTCGGCCTGCGCACCTATTCGGAATCGGTGCGACAGCCGGATCGGCCGTTTCAGTTGCTCAAGGACGGACCGGAAATCTTCATCGCCCAGTCTGGACTGGTAGCGTTGCAGGACGGTCCCGCGCCCAACCATTACGCCCAGTTTACCGCCGAACAAAGCGAATACCGACTGGCGGACGGTCAGGAGGCTCTGGAAGTCCGGCTGAACTGGGAAGATCCCAGTGGAGTGCGGGTCGTCAAAACCTATACGTTTCGGCGCGGCAGTTTCCTGGTGGAACTGACTCAGCGGGTGGAAAATCACAGCGACAGCGATTGGCAAGGAAGTCAATACCGGCAATTCCAGCGTACGCCGCCAACCACGGGGGGCGGTTTCTTCGACGGCGCCATCACCTACACCGGCGCGGTGATTTCCACACCCGAACAGCGTTACGAGAAGCTCTCCTTCAGTGATATCGACAAGCGGGAACTAAATCAACCCGTGCAGGGTGGCTGGGTTGCCATGATCCAGCACTATTTTCTCGGTGCGTGGGTGCCGGCTCCGGACGAGGTCAACGACTTTTATACCCGGGCGGTGGGCGGCAACCGCTATGTGGTGGGGATGCGCGGTTCGTTGTTGACCGTGCCCGCCGGCGAGACGGGTGAACTTCGAACCCGTTTGTACCTAGGG
>JRYF01001452.1_pt1 | contig 16500 bp, 12 predicted proteins | sample 235331 | NCBI WGS metagenome assembly JRYF01 (sample SAMN03074217, study PRJNA261475) | activated sludge metagenome | biome: Wastewater Treatment Plant; feature: Wastewater; material: Activated sludge; isolation source: activated biomass of a wastewater treatment plant treating hydrocarbon... ...
ATGAGTTACATCAAAAAAAATCAACTGACATTTATTACTATGGTTACAGTTTTAACCTTTTCTTTAAGCAATGCACAGAAAAGTGTGGGAATTGGTACTGATTCACCCGATCCATCTGCGGCATTGGATATAAGTGCTGAATATATGGGAGTATTAATACCACGCTTGTCGGAAGAACAACGAGACGATATCACTGATCCGGCAGAAGGGCTATTGATTAGTTGTACTGACTGCAGCTCACCTGGGTTGCATCAATATATCAATGGATCGTGGCAGGCCATGATGCAGAGCAATCAAACAGGCGATTATGGAACCGTAGTGAATCCTGCTACAGGCAAGGTGTGGCTGGACCGCAATCTGGGAGCATCGCAGGTAGCTACAGCATCGGATGATGAAGACAGTTATGGCGATTTGTACCAGTGGGGCCGGAATGCAGATGGACACCAGCGACGAGATCTCAATATTCCTGCGCAAACTACTGATCAACAGGCCAGCAATTTTTTTACGACACATGGTAATTTTATTATTGGAAATAGTAATTGGTTAGATCCTGCTGAAACACACATGTGGTCAGGTACTGCGGCAGAAAACAATCCATGTCCTTCCGGATTTCGGATACCTACTGCTTCAGAATGGGAGCAGGAGCGACGGACCTGGTCTTCCAATAACGCTGCAGGTGCTTTTGCCTCTCTGCTAAGGTTGCCCTTGGCGGGCTTCCGCAGCAACAGCAATGGTTCGCTCTTCGATGTCGGTAACATCGGCGCCTATTGGAGCAGTACGGTGGGCAGTACTAATTCGCGCTACCTCTTCTTCAGTAGCAGCAATGCCGCCATGGGCACCAGCAGCCGCGCGAGCGGGCTCTCTGTGCGTTGCCTTAAGGATTAATACTTTGATATATTTGATGGATTTGACACTTTAACTCCCTGTCCCGCAGGGCATGGAGTTTTAATATTACCGCCTTTGGCGGTCGATTTTATTTTTTGCCCTTATGTAATCAGACAACTTATGACAATTTCAGAAAAGTTAGATAACAGTGCCAATCATACGCGATTTACACTTTACAAAGAAGGTGTTTTTTATAAGTGCTACAATGAAGATGCGATGGTTTTTGTGAAGAATATTAGGGAATATAAGGTGAGTAAAAAATTTGTAAAAAGTATCGCATGTGATTTGAATTGCGTTGGTTTTCCGGTTAGTGAAGTCGAGAAAGTTAGTTTGAGTTTAGCTAATATTTTAGAAAAAATTGCAGCAAAGGGTTTTGATGAGAACGAAGGAAATATAGTTTTTTTGCTTAACGATATGGGTACAAAAAAAATTATGAAGTATGGAAAAAGACCATACAAGAAGGATATATTGAAATAGTAAAAGAGCCGGCTACCCTATAACAGCGCCCACCCGATGCAGACGAGATCATAACAATCGCAGATTACGCTGATTTTTTCTTACGCGCACTTAAGTCATCTCACCATCAAAACATTATCAATTTCAACTCACCCCCTCACACCCTCACTGCATTTCCGGTTATTTTTTACCACAAAGACCGCAAAGCTTATTACACTAAGATCACAAAGCCCGACTCAACGTCTCCACAAATCAACGACTAAACATTTTCTGCCCACTGCCTATGATTAAAAAGTCAATCGTTAATAGTTCATCGTTCAAGATACTCTACCGACTGCCCACTACCTACTATACTCTATACGACTCCACACTGCACGAATAAACGCCTTAACAACTAAACATTTTCTTCATACCCCCCCTCAACCTTCCAATATTCAAACCATAGATATGGTATGTTTTTTGCATTAAAGATTTTCATAATGTATAAGACATTGTTAAAAAGCCAAAAACATATACTATTTAATCATAATAAGATATTGATTATCAATTTCTTAATAGCGGTTTTATGGGGGATACCCATGAAAAGCAGCCTCCAGGTAACTGTCTTTGCCGGAAATGATACTTCATTATGTCCGCATGAAAACCTCCATTTGCCCGACCTGAATGCGCAAATTTCCGGAATGGTAGATAATGGTTATTGGTTTACAAAAGGGGATGGAATTTTTCAGCCCGGAGGAAATACAAATGTTCGCTTTTCTTTAGGTACCACTTATATCCCAGGCATATCAGATAAAGCCAACAAAGGATTCACTTTATTATTAGTATCTGACGATCCCGATGGAGCAGGGCCTTTGGTACAGGTGACCGATTCGGTGAGAATAACCATCCAAAGCCCTCCGCCATTATTTTGCCCGGCTTCTCTCAATGTTTCTTTGCTGGATAACTGCCAGCAATTGATTACTGCAGGTATGCTGGTGCACAACCCTCAACCGCCCATAGAGAAATATAAAGTTACTCTCCTGGATCCAGCAGGAAAAATTATTCCCGATAATATACTTCGAAAAGAACATCTGGGAAAAGTGATCAAAGCGAGAATTTCCCACGATTGCGCACATGGATCTATATGTGAAACTGATCTCATTGTCTCGGATAAAAGTCCACCCAAATTACATTGTACCCCGGACACCATTGAGTGTAATGAAAGCAGGTTGCCTGAAAATACTGGTTTTCCTTTCAAAGAATATGATGAAATTATCTCTATAGGGGAGAAAAAATATAAGGTGTTGGGAATAGACAATTGTACTGATGCCTGGGTAGAGTGGCATGATCAGGTATATCATGAATCGTGTCAATCACCTTTTGAGTCCATCATTTACAGGACTTGGACCGCCATTGATGAATTTAATAATAAGAAATCATGTGTACAGACAATACATATACGCAGGCTGCCTCTTGGAGAAGTCAATGTGCCACCACATTTTGATGGACATGAAAATATAGCGCTACAGTGCCATGATGAGTTTCCATTGTTAGCCAATGGACACCCTTCACCAGTGCACACAGGAAGTCCTGAAATTAGTCCTTGCCGGAATATTCAATCTACCTTTACTGATCATTTTTTTAACAAATGCGGCGCCGGATACAAATTGTTACGCTCATGGCTCATCATTGATTGGTGTTCAACGGAAAGCAGGATGTACAATCAGATTATTGTGGTCGAAGATACCAAAGCCCCTGAGTTTGATTGCCCTCCCACTAAAAAAGTTGTCAATGACCCTTTTCAATGTTATGCTTCAAAAGTTAAAATCCATGTTCCCGATCCTGTAAAAGATTGCTCCGGTTATTCCATCAAATATTCTTTATTTGATTCTTTGGGTCATTTATTGGAGAAAACGCAAGTCCCGGAATTTGGCTATGTGCCGGTTGGGAAGCATACTATTTTATATGAAATCACAGATGAATGTGGCAATAAGAGCGAATGTTCGTCCAAACTGATTGTGGAAGATAAAGAAACCCCTAACCCGGTTTGCACAGAGTTTACCGTCATTGGGCTGGGTGTCAATGGTAAGGCGCGACTATTTGCCGAATCTTTGGATGAAGGGAGTTTTGATAATTGCCAGATTGTAAAATGGGAAGTTCAGAAAATGGATCCGGATGCCTGTGGATTTAATCAAAAAGGTCCTTTTGTTGATTTTTGCTGTGCAGAAGCAGGAAAAAAGATCAGGGTTATTTTATTCATTACGGATAAGTTTGGCAATGAAAATAGTTGTATGGTCCTGGTGGATGTTCAAGATAAATTACCGCCACAGATTATACCTCCTTCTGATTTGACAGTAAGCTGCCGGACAACTATAGATTTTGATGATCTCTCAAAATTTGGAAAAATTGCTTTACAATTGTCCGAAAGGAAAGACATCGTTCTCCATGATGGATTCAACAATGGAGTGGCGGGGAAGGATGGTATAGCTACGGATAACTGTTCAGTCCACATCACTTCAACATTTTCTCATGATATTCATTGTGGTAAAGGATATATCATTCGCTTTTTTACTGCTACGGATCCGCAAGGTAACCAGTCCACCGTTCAACAAAAAATCACTATAGCGGATGAAGTTATTTTTGGCTTGGATGATATTATTTGGCCTCCTGATTTTACTGATGAAATTTGTGCTGACACTTTCATTACTCCTGAAATCTCAGGAGTCCCCGGGTTTAAGAATAAAAAATGTGCGCAACCGGGCGTATCCTATAAAGACAAAGTATTCAAAGGAGTGGAAGGAGCGTGTATAAAAATTGTAAGGGAATGGGCTGTGATCGATTGGTGTCAGTATGATGCTTCCACTCAGCAACCTATATGGACCCATGATCAGATCATCAAAATCAACAATACCAAACCCCCCATTTTTCAGTTTGCTTGTTCAGATACAACGATTTGTTTATTTGATGACCATTGCAGTCAGACAAGGTACCGGTTTACCATACCTGTAGCTGATGATTGCACACCCCTCAATGAATTGGACATCCGATGGAAGTACTTTGAATTAGGGGCAGGAGTTGCGTTATATGAAGGAAATACACGGGAAATAGATATTCACATCCCTCCCGGAGTGCATAGGATTGAACTGGAAGTTAAAGACCGTTGTGGCAATAAAGCCGTATGCCAATATCATGTGACAGTAAAGGATTGCAAGGCGCCTACACCGGTTTGTATATCTTCATTGACCACGGTATTGATGGAATCATCCAGCAGTATTACCATATATGCAGAAGATTTTAATTATAAAAGTTATGATAATTGTACTCCTTCTGGTGATCTGATTTATTCTTTTTCTAAGGATACTTCCCACAAATCACGTGTAATTACCTGCGAAGATATTCCTAACGGGATATCACAGGAAATACAATTAGAGATTTGGGTCACTGACCTGGAAGGTAACCAGGATTACTGCGAGGCCCGAATTCTTGTACAGGACAATCATGATCTGTGTGAAGATGCTGAGGTATTGGCAAATATTTCAGGAACGGTAAGATCGAGAAGGGGACAAGCTATGGATAAGGTAATGGTAGAAATGAGAACACCCTTGCCTGAATATGGGGCATCTGACATGACTGATACAGATGGGGTTTTTGCTTTTGAAGATATACCTCCCATGATGGATGTAACTTTGACTGCACGTAAAACAGACGACCCTCGTCAGGATGTTTCTACATTAGATATTTTATTGATTCAGAGACACATCCTGGGACAGCAAAGATTTGATAATATTTATAAGTTCATAGCTGCTGATGTGAACGGATCAGGTACCATTACAAGTGCAGACTTAATTGCGATACGCAGGGTCATATTGGGTATAAATTCTTCATTTCCCAATGGTACGCCTGCCTGGAAGTTTATCGACAATAATCAGGAAATCACTCCTTTTGACTTGAAAAACCTGCCTGAGATCATCCATCTCACCACTGATCATTATGATATTGACCATCTTCGATTTATTGGAATCAAAATGGGCGATGTTGATGATATGCCACCTGCGACAAGAATTGATGGTGCCAGAGATATCCAGGTAAGGTCTTCTTTGGAACCGGTTGTCATCATGCAAAAGCGCAGAAGTGATGGAGAGGTCATTTCTTTTATTGCCGAAAATGATGAAATGGATATTCATGGTTTTCAATTGGAAATGTCTTTACCTGCCGGATCCAGATTTGAAAAATTAGAGTCGTCGATCCCGCAATTCACCAGTGAAAATTATCATTTTAGTGAAGGGAAATTGAGGATTTCCTGGATTGGAGTGATGAACTTCATGGGTGAAGGAACGGAATGGTTTACCATTCACGGATATTTTCCAGGCAATCTGGTATTGGAAGAGGGTTCCGGATCTTTACTACCGGAGACCTATCAGGAAATGTCAGTGCGTCCATTGATTTTGCGGGAATGGGATCAGATGCACGAACCCAACGGCTTTGATATAAGGGTGCTTCAAAATCCTTTCTCTGACCGATGTGTTATTGAATTTGTCAATGTGAAGCCCTCAGAATTTACTGTAGATATATATACAGCTGCAGGGGTATTAGTAGGAAGAAATCGGGTGGGAAATAAAGTATCCGGGGATCAATGGGTATTGGATAACAGCTATTTTCCAAAATCAGGCATGTTTTTTGTCAATATTTATAATGATTATGCGAAAAAAACAATAAAAGTTTATAAATTAGACCGTTGAAACAAATGATGGTCAGAATCATTGTATAACGAGTTAAAACTAAACTTTTATTCATCCAGAAAAGAGATAATGTCAGTTTTTGCGCTGTAAAAAATATTGGAATTTTTGTTTATGTTTTATTGATTATTGGGTAGAGCCGGGCGTTTTATTTCGTCCGGCATTTTTTTTTATCGATTGCACTTGAAAGTGCTTTTTTGTCCGTTGGTTATACTGTACCTTTATTGATATCAATGGAGAACATGAAAGCATTATTGTTGGAAGTTGTGGGGCAGCCTGTAAGCTATAAAAGTCTGGTTTTGCCCGATCCCCCTCCTGAATGGCAAAAGATCTTACTTACTCATTCCGCCTTAAATCTTCGTGATATTTGGATGACCAAGGGTTTATACCCTAGGATCAAACTTCCCTGTGTATTAGGTAGTGATGGCTGTGGAACCGTGGAGGGGGAAAGAGTTGTGATCAATCCGGGATTCGAGTGGGGTAGCAATCAAAATTTCCCTTCCAAAAATTTCATCGTATTGGGAATGCCCCATCATGGGACTTTTGCTCAGGAGGTGATTGTTCCAGCGAAGAATATTTATCCTTGCCCTCCACATCTGACTTCCGCAGAAGCAGCGGCTCTTCCTTTGGCCGGATTAACGGCATACAGAGCTTTATTTGTAAAATGCCAGATAAAGGAAGATGAGGCTGTTTTTATAACAGGAATTGGAGGAGGTGTGGCTTTGACAGCATTTCGATTTGCATTGGCTATGAAATGCCGGGTGTATGTCAGTTCAAGTTCGGAAGACAAAATCGAGCGGGCTCTTTCGATGGGAGCAGCCGGAGGTGTCAACTATAAACACCCTGATTGGGGTAAAGAATTGATGCGCATCAGTGGAGGAATCGATGGTGTGATTGATGGAGCCGGGGGAGATGGAATCAGTGAAGTGCTGGCTGCCTGTAATTATGGTGCAAGAATTTGTGTTTATGGTGGAACAGCAGGGTTGATGACGAAAATAAAGCCTCAGACTATATTTTGGAAACAAATATCCATATTAGGTTCGTCCATGGGTTCTGATCAGGATTTTACCAAGATGCTGAAGTTTGTTGAACGACAAAAAGTCAGACCGGTCATTGATGAGGTGATACCTTTAAAGGAAGGTCTGCGGGGATTTGAAAAAATGGAAAAGGGAAGACAATTCGGGAAGATTGTTTTCGAGCATCCTCAAGATTAGGGGAAGAAAGCAGGTTCAGATTAAGATTGTATCTCACTTTGGATCGGAATGATTATGATTGAAGTATAATGAAATAGGTCGGATGAAACGTATTGTTCTTATCTCTGATAATCATGGGTATGCCGGCATGGATATCTGGAAATACCTCGATGCATGTGATGAGATTTGGCATGCCGGTGATATGGGAACTTTAGAAAGTATTGAAGCATTCAGACAGGAGTTTGTTTTTCGGGCGGTTGTAGGAAATATCGACACTGTTGACATCCGGGCTACATATCCAGAGGATTTAACATTCGAATGTGAAGGAGTAAAAGTATTGATGACCCATATTGGAGGGTATCCCGGACGATATAGCAAAAGGGTAATTCCCATTTTGAATTCCTATCAACCCGGGTTGTTCATTTCCGGTCACTCCCATATTTGTAAAGTGATGTATGATCCAAAACGTCAATGTCTACATATGAATCCGGGTTCATATGGCTATCAGGGATGGCATAAAGTACGTACGTTGATCCGGTTTACATGTAGTGACGGAAAGATCGCTGATGTTGAAGTAGTTGAGTTGGGAAGTAGGTCTATTTCATATCTGGGCGATACCTCTTTGGGAATAAAGTGAAAAGTACCGACTCAGAGTACCTTTCCATTAAAAGCCAAAGGCAATAAATTTTCAATACCTTGAAAGACCAAAATTCCGGGGGCATCGCTTTTCAATAAAATGCGTATGGGAGAATTTTGTCTTAATTCATATTCCGCAATTACCTGACGGCATGCACCACAAGGTGGAACCGGAACCTCTACTTTCCCATTAACTTTTCTGGCAATCACTGCCAGGTCTTTAATAACGCCTCCGGGATAGTGAATGGAAGCGTTGTATAGCGCTACCCGCTCAGCGCAAATACAAAGGGGATAGCTGGCATTTTCCTGATTGGCTCCCTGCACCATATAACCGTTATCCATTAGTAGCGATGCGCCCACCTGAAACCCTGAATAAGGAGCATAGGATAATTCTAGTGCCTGCATAGCGGATACCAGAATGGCTTTGTCATCATCATTGAGCGAATTGATATCTCTGTAAAGAGTATATTGACCTTGTAGCTGTATTTTTTCTATCATATGTCTATAAACTGGAGGATTTGTAGTACAAAAACAATTCCAGTTTTGTTTTAAACGGAGACATGAAACAGGTGAGGTTGATTAAATCCATATCAGGTATTATTGATGGAGATCATTCTTGTTTTATTTTTACACATCTTTCAGCGCTGGTATGATGAAAAAAAGATGGTTGATCGGTGGTTCAGGAAGCACAGGGAGTTCGCTTTTGAAAAATATCCTGAGCAGGCATTCCATGATTTTTGCTGGCAGTGAGACGTCTCTTTTCTGCAAGAAACCATTGTTTGATCATTTCACAAAGAATAAATGGAGGATTCCCTATCGATTTCCTTTTGGCCTAAGGAATGAAGGCTATCACCAATACAATGGATTGGATCTGTTTTATCCTGAATATAGGCATAGCAGAAAATCGATAGATCAATTAATCAATCGATCTCAGACGTTTCATGAATTTTGTGATGGTTTTTTTACACTACCCATGGAGGCTTTGCAAAAGGACATTTGGATAGAAAAAACACCGGGTAATGCGTGGAATTTTGATGTATTTCTTGAAACCTTTCCTGACGCAGGAGTTATTCACATGATCAGAGATCCGTTGGCAACTTTGCTTTCATTGGTGCGTCGCGGTTTTAATCCGGTGTATGCCACAGGGGTCTGTCTTTTGAATCATCTTGCTGCTTTAAAAGTGGAGAATCACCCGGCTTATATCCGGATAAAATATGAAGACCTTATAAAAGAGCCCGTGCATTGTATCAATGGTTTAACACAAAATATGGGTATCACTTTTGAAGAGCAGATGCTTGTGGCTACCAATCCTCTTCAAATCAAAGATACACGAATTCCCTCCTGGCATCATGATGAAATGGAGGACATTGCCCATAAATCTACTGAGGATCAATTGCGTAAAGATAATGAATCAATCCAGGAACTCCTTGCTTGCATGAGGCATTTACAACCCGGTCCGGTTTATGCGCAAAAGCATCAATTAAATAGTACAACGACTGCCGGATTAAGTGTGCATCTGGGGTACAACGTCCTAGCTTCTTCAATACAAAAGGATTGTAGAGGACGGATAAAAAATATGATTTTGACTGAAAGAATAAAGAGGGCATCGAGGGCTTATGCAAATAGTTTGATTCACTTTCCATTGGAATGGCATGACTAGAAACGAAGTATTTAACAAGATTTTTCATTCACTTTCGAGTCACTGTGGCGAAAGAGAGGCTAAATCCATTTCGAGAATCTACATAGAAGATATTTATGATATTCGACTGCCGGATGAAGATGAAATTAATATACATATCCGGCAATTGATGTCTGGATTTCCAGTGCAATATCTGGCGGGAAGGGTCTACTTTTACGATAGTTTTTTTAAAGTTACTCAGGATACACTCATTCCCAGACCTGAAACTGAAGAATGGGTGCATCACCTCATTCAATCCCATTGTAAGAAAAGTGGATTAAGGATTCTGGATGTCGGAACGGGATCGGGGTGTATAGCCATTACTCTATTTCGTCATCTTATTCAGACCGATATTACAGCTATTGATATCAGTGAAGGAGCTTTAATGATTGCCGATGAGAATGCCGGCAAACTTAATAGCAGAATCCATTTTGTAAGAATGGATTTCACCGACGAAGCACAAAGAGAAACTTTACCTCATTATGATCTTATCGTTTCAAATCCTCCCTATATAGGGGATAATGAGGAAGATTTGCTGGGCAGGGGTGTGAGTACATTTGAACCGGGGCTTGCACTCTTTGCCGGTTCTGACCCACTCATTTTTTATAAAGCACTGGCACTTTTTGGGTTGACACATCTTAAGCCGCAAGGATTGATCTATGCTGAAATCAATGAATACAGAATGGAAGAAACCCAAAATGTTTTTATTGAAAAAAACTATAGAACAGAAATATTCACAGATATCCAGGGAAAACCCAGAGTGATTGTGGCGGAGTTAATCAGGCACTGAGTTGCTAACTACCGGCTTCTCATTGACCTTACTTTTGCAACACAGGTTTACCTGAATAAACAGAGAAAGTTTGAGCCAGTCTTTCATTAAGGTTAGGAACCTTGACTGTTTCCACAAAATACCAATCAGAACGGGCAAACTCACGCGCAACCGTTAGTATAACATATCCATGATCGGATAAATTGGCAAATTTCAGATGGGGATTGACCTTAGGATTGAGATACCCTTGTAGCGCCATATTTACAGTATCCATAGAAGCATATTCATCATAATTGGAAGAATTAATGCTGGGAGTTCCTATTTCCACTGCGATGGAACCTTTTCCCGTTTTACTGTAATTTTTCATATCTGAATCTGGGACAGTTTCAAATGCCCAGGAGCAATGGGTATCTCCGGTTAAGATGATTACATTTTCGATATTTTTTGCTTTTATAAATTCCATAATTTTTTGCTGCTCAGCTGGATAGCCATCCCAGGAATCAAGGTTGATGGGTCTTTGAGGGAAAGCAGGGCTCATATCCAGACCGGAAAATATCACCTGATTTCCAATGAGCTTCCATTGTGCAGAGGAATTTTCCAATGAAGTGAGCAGCCATTCCAATTGTTCCTCTCCCAGCATCGTTCGGTCATCATTTTCAAATCTGGGATCCTCAACGCTTTTTACCTGCTCATCCCTTCCTTCCAATCTGCCATCCAGCATGAATAAATCTACCAAATTTCCAAAAGAAAAAGAGCGATATAGGAACCGATCTTCCGGTAAACGCATAGGCATCCATTCGTAATACGCCTGCATAGCGGCCTTCATTCTTTCTTCATAGGGTCCTTCAGTTTCCGGCTGATGATTCTGGGCTCCGGAGGTGTAGTTGTCATTGGCCACTTCATGATCATCCCAGATGGTTATAAATGGATGCATCTGGTGAGCAGCCATAAGATCCGGATCAGTGCGGTATTGTGAATATCTGGTTCTGTAGTCATTAAGCGTAATGATTTCATGTTCGGGCAGGTGAAATCTACCTAATGTTGTATCTCCATATCCATCAATAGCATATTCGTATATATAGTCGCCCAGGTGTAAAACGGCATCCAGGAGAGGTCTTTCTGCAATTTTTGCGTAAACATTAAAATAACCCCATTGCCAGTTGGAACAACTGATGACGGCAAATTTCAGACTGTCTGATCCATTGGGATCAAGAGTTTTGGTTCTGCCTACCGGAGAAAAAGTATCAAAAGCAGAAAAACGGTAATAATATGTAACACCGGGCCGAAGACCGCCTACATCTACTTTGACGGTATAATCCATTTCAGGAGAGGTTTCTACATATCCTGATTTCACACTTTGATCAAAATTTTCATCTGTGGCAATTTGCCATAGAACAATGATGGCCGGAATTTCTTTTTCAGGGGTCACCCTTGTCCATATAATGACGCGGTCAGCCAATGGATCACCTGAGGCAACACCATGGTAAAATGGTTGTAAAGAGGGATCAAAATGTATGTGGACCGGATACTTAAAGTCTGGTAGGTTCTTGTAAGGGTCCGATTTGCAGGCCATTAACAATGAAAGACAAAGTGTTAAAGCCAGGAATAGATTATTCATAAAAACCAAATTAAAATAAATTAAAGATATCTGTCGAAAGTTTAAAAATACATTCTATAGTACAATTGAGTACAGTAAAATTGAAATTTTACAACAACTTAACGTGTATAAGTTTGAATGTAAAGGTCAACTCTTGTGCGGAAGCAAGTCATTAATTAATTAATTAACAAACGTGAATTCATTCGGTTATGAAAAGTCAATCCTTATTTTTGCCTTTTAATTCATATATATGGAATTCATAGAAGCCTATCAATCGGCATATCTTCGGTTTGCAGATGCACAATTATGGGATAAAACCCCTTTGAATTTATATCACCCGATTCACTATATTACAGAAGCTGCCGGAAAGCGTATCAGACCTGTGCTCACCCTGATGGCTTGTGAGGCATTTTCCAAAGAATATAATCAGGCTTTACCCTTTTCTTATGCAGTGGAAATATTTCATAACTTCACTTTAATGCATGACGATATTATGGATCATGCGGAGAAAAGGCGTGGTCTTCCTTCTGCGCATATCCAATATGGCTTGCCTCAGGCCATTTTGTCAGGAGACGTGATGATGATCTATGCGTTTACTTATCTGCTTAATATTGAGAATAAAGAAATGGCAAACATTGCGGCCAGGTTTTTTAGTGAGATAGCGATTGGAGTGTGTGAAGGACAGCAATTGGACATGGATTTTGAAAGTCAGGCTCAAGTCAGTATAGACGATTATATTCAGATGATCACTTTAAAAAATATAGGGATTGCTTTTCAGATTCACGACGATATTCTGGATGTGTTTGGAGAAGTCAACAAAACCGGAAAGAAACATGCTGGGGATATCATCAATAGTAAAAAAACGTACCTTTATTTAAAGTCGCTCGAACTATGTACTCCTGAACAAAGAGAAAAGCTTATCAGATATTATACCAGTGAATCCGTAGATATTCACGAGAAAATTGAATATGTCACCGGAATATATAAAGAATTGGCAGTACTTGAATATGCCAACCTGTTGAAAGAGGCTTATCTTCAGCTGGGGAAGTCTCATCTGCAAAGTTTAAGTGTTGACAACCAGGTAATCACAAACCTTGAGAAATTAGCGGACTACCTTATTGAAAGAGATTATTAATGAATAAAAATTTTGCCATTCCACCAATTGGTTTCAAATTTTACATTATACTTCTCGTAAAATTTTATGGCGGTTTCATTCCAGTCCAGGACTTGCCATTTGACGAGCCTGTAATCTTCTTCTTTGGCCAGTTTCAAAATAGCATCAAACAACAGTTGCCCAATTCCCTGATTTCGGTAGGATTCGGTCACGATGATATCTTCAAGAAAAAGCATTTTTCCTTTCCAGGTAGAGTAGGCTGGATAAAAGATCGCCATACCTGCTATGGTATTTTTGTTTGTGGCAACCAATGATTGAAAAATGTTATTTCTAAAATCGCTTTGATAATCCTCCAAACTGGCGGTGACAGCATCTGGCTCTTTTTCGTAAACAGCCAATTCTTTGACCAGTTCGTAAATGAAAGGTAAATCTTGCTCAGAGGCTTTTTTTACTTCAAAATCAGGGTTCATGATGTATTATTTTAGCCAGGTTTTTCTCAGATGATGAAAATAGGGGTTCAGGTCGACATTGCCCCCGGAGAGAATAATTCCAGTTTCTTTATCTTTAAAAAGGGATGGTTCTTTTAATATAGCAGCCAAAACCACTGCACTGGAAGGTTCAACAATGATTTTCATCCTTTCCCAGATGAGTTGCATGGCAGATATGATGGCGCTTTCTGAAACTGTAATTATTTGACTTACCCCTTGCTTTATTATTGGGAAATTCTGATCACCTAACTGCGTTCTTAATCCATCCGCTATGGTGTGGGCTGTAAGGTTGGATTCAATATTGCCGCTTATTAATGATCTGTACGCATCATTTGCTTCTTCGGGCTCTGCACCGATCACCTGGCATGAATTGCCAAAATAATGCGCTGAAACGGCTGTGCCGGCTATCAGGCCTCCCCCTCCTACCGGAGCTAGAATGTATTCCAGGTGTGGATGTGCATAGATCAATTCCAATGCAGCTGTCCCTTGACCCGTAATCACTTCAATATTATTGGATGGATGAATAAAAGACGCTCCATACTGTTCCATCGCTTTGTCTGCCATTTCTTCTCTGGACGTCAACGTGGGTTCACTTTCAATGATAATGCCTCCATAGGTTTGCACTCCTTCTTTCTTTACGGAAGGGGCATTGGATGGCATTACAATGTATGCTTTAATTCCAAGAGTTTGGGCAGCTTTCGAAAGTGCCTGGGCAAAATTGCCGGAGGAATGTGTAACTACTCCTTTATTTTGCTGTTCACCATTTAGTTTTAATATGGCATGAAGAGCACCTCTCATTTTGTAGGAGCCTGTCTTTTGAAAGTTTTCACATTTAAAATATAGCTTACTACCTGTTAATTGATTCAGTAATGATGAGGTAATTACGGGAGTTTCATGAATGAACGGGCGTATCATTTCATGACATCGCAATATGCTCTTCTTGCTGATCAGGTGTTCCATCAGACAAAAATAATCACGAAAATAATACTTTAGGTAAATGCAGCAATGAACTCGACTTACGGCATGCATTCCTATTGTAATTGTATTACATCATTAGAGCCAAAAGCCAATAAAATTTCATTCAATTAGATGAACTAAATCCCATCCCTATTGAAAGTTTTATTTGGTTTTTTGTACCTGACCATTCACATTTCAAAACCACGCATAAACATCTTAACGAATCAACGACTAAACATTTTTTTTACCACAAAGACCACAAAGGTCATTGCACAAAGATCGCTAAGAGCCTTTCAACACCTCCACGAATCAAAGCCTCAACATATGACCAGGCCTTTCCACTTTCGACTTTCGACTTTGGACTTTCCACTACCTGCTATTCTACCTGCGACTTAACGACTTCACGAATAAACGACTCAACATTTGACCTGACTTTCCACTTTCAAACTTTCTACTAAGTAATATATTCCCACCCTTTCTTTTTGTGGAAGAAATTGTGCAAAATTCAAACGAGACTATTAATTTTCAATTAAATTCTACATTTATAAAAATAAAACCATGATAGAATCAGGCAACACCGGATAGTAATACTTAACCAATAATAGAATATCATGAAAAGGTTATTTTGTCTAACGATATACACAATATTTACATACATGCTCAATGCCCAGATCATCACCGGTCATCTTTCTCTATTGCAAAATCAGGAGATCAAACTCGAAGCCTTTGATGGATTTCAAGCCTATACTGTAGCTCAAACCATTACCGACGACCAGGGATATTTTACACTGAATTATTCCCCAACGGATTATGGAGCAGGCTATCTTATTTCAAAGGATGGTAAAGCTTACAATATCCTGCTTACGGGTGAAGATGTAGAGATCAATGGTGCGGCGCTCAGTATGCCTGAAACCATAGCCACACTAAAAGGCAAGGAAAACCAATGGTTTGAGCAATATGCGCAAGAGCATCCACGCAGGGAGCAAGCATTGAGTGCATGGAATTATCTTGAGAAAATATATCAGATGGATTCGCTTTTTTCTAAACAGCATGCTGCAGTCAATGCAATTAGCCATGAAAAAGTTCGGATTAAAGCAGAGGATGAATCGTTTTTGAATTCTTTACCTCCGGATAGTTATGTGCGATGGTTTTTATCGGTAAGAAAACTACTCAGTTCCTTGTCCATTGTTGCACAATTCAGGCCTGAAGAGATTCCTTCTACCCGCACCGCCCTTCGCGCATTGCGTTATGATGACCACCGTCTCTATAAGAGCGGACTTTTTCGGGATGCCATTGATCACCATGTATGGTTTATTGAGAATAGCAGCGGATCGTTGGACTCTGTGTTTTCCCACCTGAATCGATCTTTGGATATCATCCTCTCACAACTCAGCCATGACGAAAAGAAGTACAATGCATTCACAGACTATCTTTTTAATTTATTAGAAAAACGCAGCTTGTTTAGTTCAGCAGAATATCTTTCATTGCGTGTACTGGAAGACAATTCATGTACGGTAGAGGATAAGCTGGCCAATAAACTGGAGGGATACCGAAAGTTGAAAAAAGGACAAATTGCCCCAGATATCCTCTTCGGGGAACATACGTATTATCCTGAACACATTGTTGCTCAAAGCCTCCGGGAAATACCTGCTCAGTATAAAGTGGTGGTCTTTGCTTCTAGCGGTTGTTCGCATTGTCAGGAAGCGCTACCCAGGCTCTCGGCTGTATATCCTTCATGGAGGGACAGAGGCATTGAGGTAGTATTAATATCTTTGGACGATTCCATGAGGGATTTTGTACAGTGGACGGCGCCTATGCCTTTTGTTTCTACTTGTGATTATAAATCGTGGGAAGGACAGGCGGTATTAGACTATCATGTGTTTGGCACCCCAACCTATTATATATTAAAAGAAGATTTGGAGATTGTACTTAAGCCCGCATCGGTGGAGCAGATGACCGCTTATTTTGATTTTTATCGTTGAATTTTTTACCAGTAGAGTAGAAAGAAGAAG
>JRYF01000798.1_pt1 | contig 16442 bp, 16 predicted proteins | sample 235331 | NCBI WGS metagenome assembly JRYF01 (sample SAMN03074217, study PRJNA261475) | activated sludge metagenome | biome: Wastewater Treatment Plant; feature: Wastewater; material: Activated sludge; isolation source: activated biomass of a wastewater treatment plant treating hydrocarbon... ...
CCGGCCTCGTCGATGACGTCGATCGCCTTGTCCGGCAGGTGGCGGTCGTTGATGTACTTGGCCGACAGCTCGGCCGCCGCCTGCAGCGCGCCCAGCGCATACTTGACCTGGTGGTGGTCTTCGAAGCGGCTCTTCAGGCCCTTGAGGATCTCCACCGTCTGCTCGACCGACGGTTCGACGACATCGATCTTCTGGAAGCGGCGCGACAACGCGGCGTCCTTCTCGAAGATGCCGCGGTACTCGGTGAAGGTGGTCGCGCCGATGCACTTCATCGCCCCGCTGGACAGCGCCGGCTTGAGCAGGTTGGACGCGTCCAGCGTGCCGCCCGAGGCCGCGCCGGCGCCGATCAGGGTGTGGATCTCGTCGATGAACAGGATGGCGTTGGGCTGGTCCTTGAGCTGCTTGAGCACGCCCTTCAAGCGCTGCTCGAAGTCGCCGCGGTACTTGGTGCCGGCCAGCAGCGCACCCATGTCGAGCGCGTAGACGGTGGCGTCGGCCAGCACCTCGGGCACCTCGTTCTCGGTGATGCGCCAGGCCAGGCCCTCGGCGATCGCGGTCTTGCCGACCCCGGCCTCGCCGACCAGCAGCGGGTTGTTCTTGCGCCGCCGGCACAGGACCTGGATCACGCGCTCGACCTCGAGCTCGCGGCCGATCAGCGGGTCGATCTTGCCGTCGCGCGCGAGCTGGTTCAGGTTCTGCGTGAACTGCTCGAGCGGCGAGCCCTTGCCCTCGGGCTGGGCCGGCTCCTCCTTCTCGCTCTCGCCGCCGCCCTCCGCGCCCTTGCTGGGCTCGGGCGGGTCGGACTTCTTGATCCCGTGCGCGATGTAGTTGACGACGTCCAGCCGCGTCACGCCCTGCTGGTGCAGGTAGTACACGGCGTGCGAGTCCTTCTCGCCGAAGATCGCCACCAGCACGTTGGCGCCGGTGACTTCCTTCTTGCCGCTGCCGGTGGACTGGACGTGCATGATCGCGCGCTGGATCACGCGCTGGAAACCGAGCGTCGGCTGGGTGTCGACCTCGTCGGAGCCGCCGACGGTGGGCGTGTTCTCCTTGATGAAGGTGGCCAGGCTCTTGCGCAGCTCGTCGATGTTGGCCGCGCAGGCGCGCAGCACCTCGGCCGCCGACGGGTTGTCGAGCAGCGCCATCAGCAGGTGCTCGACGGTGATGAACTCGTGCCGCTGCTGGCGCGCCTCGACGAACGCCATGTGCAGGCTGACTTCCAGTTCTTGCGCGATCATGCGGCCTCCATGATGCACTGTAGCGGATGGCCGTCGCGCCGTGCGGCGGCGAGGACCAATTCCACCTTGGTCGCCGCGACGTCCTTGGGGTAGACGCCGCAAACGCCACGCCCTTCGTGGTGGATCTTCAGCATGATGTGGGTGGCCGTCTCCAGGTCGCGCTGGAAGTAGTGCTGCAGCACCATGACGACGAACTCCATCGGCGTGTAGTCGTCGTTGAGCATCACCACCTGGTACAGGCTGGGTGGCTTGAGCCGCGCCTTCCTTCGCTCGGCGACGACAGCCCCCTCACCCGCGTCGCGCCGGGGCGACGCAGGCGGCACGGGCGGGGGCTTGGGGCTGTCATCCGGCATGGAATCATTCTATCGACCAAGCCCGCGCGGCGTGCAGGCCGCCACGGGCTCGACCCGGCCATCCTGAGGCCTTCGGTTGCCGCCCGGCGGGCGGAGTCGCACCGGCTTGGCGCCGCTGTTCCGAGCTTGGCCGGGCGGCGGACCGGAGGCCGGCTCCGGGCCCGATTGTTCATGGCTTGTCGGCTACCCATCCGCGGATCGGGCTGGTCACTTCCTTGACACAGTCGGTCACGGGCGAAAGAATTCGCGCCTCATCTGCACGGGAGTACGCCGATGGCATCCGGTACGGTCAAGTGGTTCAACGACGCCAAGGGCTTCGGTTTCATCGAACCCGAAGGGGGCGGCGCGGATGTGTTTGCGCATTTCTCGGCGGTGCAGATGGAGGGCTTCCGCACCCTCAAGCAGGGCAGCCGGGTCGAGTACGAACTGGTGCAGGGCCCCAAGGGCAGCCTGGCGCAGAACATCCGCCCGCTGGGCGCGCCGGCGGCAGCCGAGCGCACCGAGCCGAAGGCGGAATCCGCCGCCTGAGCACAAGGCGGGAGCGGCCGGCCGGGCGCCAAGCCGAGCGGGCCGACCCAGCACGGGCCCGGAGCGCCCGAGCAGCCTTCAACGGCCGACCGGGCCACCAGCCCGGTCGCACGCAGCGGCGCGGGCGCAACCGGCCCGCGCGCTGTGCCTACATGTTCGATCATGACTTCCCAATCGAGCGCTGAGCCAGCGTTCATGCGGGTTGTCTGCCGACGGCCGTTCGCCGTGGCTCCATCCGTGGCCCCGTTCGACACCCTGCCCGCCCGTTGCGCTCTGCCCCTGACCTGGCGGCACTGGGCTATGGCTGAGTCAGGAGCCCCGTAGCGCCCTCTCGTGCGCCTGCACCTCGGCCGCCAGCCGCTCGCTCAGTTCGCTCGCCTTGGCTTCCGGCACGACTTCCTGCTCGACGGATGACTTCCCGAGGATGCTGAGGGCCGACTCGAACGCCGGGCGCAGTTCCGCCGCCGCGGGTTCTCCTACCAGGAAGTACAGCTTGAAGTCCTCGCGCGCCTTCGAGACGCTGGTGAGCTGGCCCAGCCACTTGTGCGCCTTCTCCCGGATGGACTCGGCCGAGGCGAGATCGAACGACACCGGCGCCAGGCAGTGCCACACGCCGTTCTTCCAGGCGTGCTTGAACTCGACCTGGTCGTCGTCCACCGCGATCGTCTTCTTCACAAAGTGCCGCAGTACCTGCCGCTGCTGAAGTTCCACGCTGAAGCGCTTCCAGATGTCTTCGTCGTGCCGCCTGTGCGCGGGCGACCGCGGTTCGTGGGCGGTGACGAAACGCTCATACAACTTCTCGAGAGTAGACCCAGGGTCGGCCGTGAGCCCGGAACCCATCGGCGCCCACTGCAGCGAGCTGTCGTCGGCGCCGAGCACGGCATGTGCGAAGCCCATGATTCCAGGTTCCGGCGACCGGAACGGGAGTTCATCGGCCAGTTCCTTCTGGAAGCGCTCGAACTCGTGCGTCACGTGCCGCATGGACGCACGGAACGATTCACCGTCCAGTGACGGGAATACCTCCTTCAAGCGCCCATAGGTCGTGCGGCACAACGCACTCACGTAGCGCGGCTCCAGGGCGAGGAGCGCCACGCCGACGTTCAGGAACTCGCCGGTGGCGATGTCGTGCACATAGCGCAGCACCGTGTACGTGTAGGCCGTCTTGTTGCTCATGCCAGTGTCCTCAGGATCTCCCGCATCGCGGGACGAATGTGGTGGCGAAGGTCACGCAGGAAGGCGATGGCCACGTCGGCAGTGTGCTCCGCCTGCTCCGTCGGCGTCCACTGCGGTGGTAAAGCTGCACGGTAGGCGCTCAACCGGGCGTCGTCGATCGTCTCCCAGGCGCCCACCAGCCGGTCGAAGTTCGGCTGGCTGCCGCGCAGTGCCGGATGCAGCACATGGCGCGCCGGGGCGCCCAACGCATCCATCGCGCCGGCGTCCCAGGGCGGGCGCCAGAACAGGATGCCCTCGGTGACGAGAGCCATCTCGTGATCAAAGATCGCAAAGTCGTCACCCTTCGCCTGCAGGTTCGGATTCTCCGGACGCCGATCCGGATTCTGGATCAGCAGGTCGAAGGCATAGATTTCGGCCGCCGACTGCCGCATGGCCTTCGGAACAGGGCGCTGCGGCATCCAGGCACTGAAGCCGGAGGGCAGAAGTGCGGACCCGAAACCGACAGGAAGGGCTGCGGCCAGCGCCGCACCATCGACAGGATGGGTGCCTGAAACCGCGGCCACGAAGTCGGGCAGCGCGGACACGCAGTAGCAGGCCGGCACGGGCAGCCCGAGGTCCGCGGCCAGCATCGCGCCGAGTGCCTCACGGATCAGACCCTCGACTGCGAGCTGCGGGCTCGTGAACTTGGCCACGACCTCGACCACCTCACCTGCGGCGGTCTCCCCTTCGAGCAGGAACGGGGCCGTTCGACCGCGGGTCATCCGGCGGTCGAAGCGGGTCGCGGTGAGCGAGTCCAGCATCGTCAGGCTAGGTCAGCGGAAGGCTCGTGCAAGCAGCGCGTCAAAGGAGGTTTGTGCCTTGCCCAACGCTTCGGTCTGCTGACCACGGATAGTGGCAACCGCCCTCACCCGCTGTGAGAACGCTTGCTGCAAGACGGCTGGTGGCACCGGTACGGACATGGCCATCAGCGCTTCGGTGTCCAGCTTCTTCGTCCCGTGCGCCGCGGTAGACACCGCGCCAAGCAGCTTGGCATGGCTGACCTTCAACAGCCAGTGGAGATAGGTCGCACTGACGCAACTTGCGGGGCGCAGCGCCTTCATGTCTTGATTGATCGTGACCGGCACCCGTGTCATCGCCACGGGCACTGTGTGAACCAGAATCATGCCGCGTACAACGATCAGCACCGAGTCTGGAGGAACGAGCTTCAGACTGGTCTCGCTCAGGACTCTTCGATTGACATGATCTTCGGCGTCGATGATTTCGTCACGCTTCATATCCTTCGGACTAACCCACGGCAGGTCGCCATCCCAGAACTCGGGCCGCGCCTTTGCCGGCGTGCCGCCGCTGACCGATTGAACTACATCGCCAAGCAGGTGTATCGGCCATTGCTTTGGGTTCGTCGCCGGGTCGCCGAACATGTCGACGAAGATCGCCGGGATCAGCGCGGCGGCCTTCTGCTGGGCTTCGCGGCGCAGGCGGACGATGCCTTCGGCGCGGGCGAGCAGGTCGACGATGCGGCGCTGCTCTTCAAGCGATGGGACGGGGATCAGCGCTTCCTCAAGAAACGAGGTTGGCACGCGCTGCTGCCCAGCGGTGCCCGTGAAGTTGCGCTTGGCTTCTCGCCGAAAGGTCTCACGGCGCACGAAGTAGTAGATCCACTGGGGCAGCACAGACCCCCGCGACCTGAGCACATGGAACTCTGTCGAGCCAAAACCTCGGCCACCGGCGAGGCCCGTGGCAAGTGCGGCCTTGCCGTTCTCCATGCAGGGCGTGATCTTCGCGAAGAGCACGTCACCGTCGGAGAAGGACGTGAAGCCCTTCTTCACTTCGGCGTAGCGTCGAAGCGTGGCCGACTCAATGGTTCCCGAGACCTCGCTGACGGCAGCCATCGGAACGAAACTGACATCGCTGTCGTCCTCGAGACCGTGGTCTCTCGGCAGGCGCGGATTGATCTCGCAGATGTCACCCAACCTAGCCAACTGCACCGTCATGCCTCGCGCTCAGTCAGCGCTACACGCAGCGCCTCGACCTCGGAGGCGATCTCCGACTCGATCGCCGCCAGCTCGTCCAGCAACTCGCGCGGGTCCCGATGCTCGACCTGCGCCTGGCTCATCGGCCGGTAGCGACCCGCCGACAGGTTGAAGTCGTTGGCACGCAGCGCCGCCGCATCGGTGAACCACCACTTCTCGGGCCACTCGGTCGCCGCGTCGCGCGCCGACCACCGGCTCCAGGCTGCGTCGCGCTGCGCGTACACCTGCGCGAGAACAGGCAGGTCGTCGGCCTCGATCGGCGTGTCGTGGTTGGCATCGAGCTTGTAGCCGTCGTCATCGGCATGCAGGAACAGCACGCGCTCGGTGCTGCCGCCCCTGCGGAAGAACATCACCGAGGTCTTCACCCCGCTGTAGGGCTGGAACACGCCACCCGGCAGGCTGAGCACGGCCTCGACGCGGTGGTTCTCGATCAGCTGTCGGCGCAGTTCCTTGTGCGCGCCGGTGGAGCCGAACAGCACGCCCTCGGGCACGATCACTCCGCAGCGCCCGCCCGGCCGCAGGCTGTCCATCATGTACTTCAGGAACAGCAGCTCGGTCGCAGTGGTGGTGCCGACCTTCACGTCCTCGACGATGCGGTCGCGGTCCACGCGGCCCGAGAACGGCGGGTTGGCCAGGATGACGTGGTAGCCCTCGGCCGGCAGGCCCAGCTCGGCCTTGCGTTCGGCGTCCTGCGTGGTGGTGAGCACGTTGCGCAGCTGGATGCGCACGTCGGGCAGGCCACGCAGCGTCAGGTTCATCGTTGCCAGCCGCACCATCTTCGGGTCCACGTCGTTGCCGAAGAAGGTGGAGGAGTTCAACGCGCTGACCTGCGCCGCCGAGAGCTTGTCGCCCAGACCGCGTCGCTGCGGCTTGCCGTCCAGCTCGGTGGTGACGATGGCGCTGGGCGACGAGTTCGCCAGGCGCATGTGGTTGTACGCCGCTACCAGGAAGCCCGCGGTGCCGGCGGCCGGGTCGTAGATGGTTTCGCCGACCTTGGGGTCGATCATCTCGACGATGGTGCGGATGACATGCCGCGGCGTGCGGAACTGGCCCAGCTCGCCGGCCTGCTTGATCTGCCGCAGCACATGCTCGAACAGGTCGCCCTTGGTGTCGGCGTCGGCCTGGTCCAGGCGCAGGCCATCGACCAGGTTGATGACCTGGGTCAGCACCGTGGGTTCGTCGATGGTGAGCCGCGCGCCGGCCATGAAGTTGGTCGCTCCGCCCTGCCCCAGCTCGGCGAAGAAGGCGAACACCTCATCGCGCACGAAGCGCACCAGCGATTCGCCAGACAGGCCCTTGGCCCAGATCGACCAGCGGAAGCGCTCGCGCGGGATGGTGGACGCGGTGCCCAGCACCGTGGCGCTGGCACCGCGCGCGTCCTGGGCGGCCAGGCCGGCTGCGGCGTTGAGCGGGTTCTTCAGATCCCACGTGCCATCGAACAGGCTCGTGTACGGCTTCTTGAGGAAGCGGGCGCGGGCACGGTTCTCGGCGTCGATGCCTTCGACGAGGTAGAAGAAGAACAGGAACGAGAGCTGCTCGGCGTTGCTCACCGGGTCCGGGTAGCCGCCGCCGAAGAGGTAGTCGCGGATCTGGTCGATCGACCGACGCATGTCGGGGGTCAGGGGCATGGCGTCCTTAGAGTTCAGCGCGCGCGATGCCCGCGCCGGCCATGGCCTTCTGCAGGGCTTCGTCCAGCGTGGCCAGGGGCAAGGCGCGCCGCAGCGCAAGTTCCAGATAGGCAGCGTCGTAGGCGCTCAGGCCATGTCGGGCGGCCAGCGCATCCAGCGTGGTCATCGCCACCGGCTCGCGGTCGACGCGCAATCGAAGGGCTTGTGCGTGAGTCACCAGTTCCTGCCGCTTGGCCGCCGTGATGCGCCTGCGCCGCTGTGCGCTGAGCATCAGGTTGCCCACCTCAAGCAGCCACAGCGCCGGCACCCAGACCTCGCCCTCGGCGGTGGCCTGCAATGCGGCCTCGGTGTAGGGCGTAGCTTCGTCAGGCAGGAACCAGGCGGCGCTGACGGATGCGTCGACGACGAGGGCGACGCTCAACGCCGGCCCTCCGCGATGAGGTCACACGCCTTCAGGTTGCCCAGGCTGACGCCCTGGCGTGCAGCCAGCAGGCCGGCCACGGCATCGCGCGCGGCGCTGGCGCTGTCTTGTTCACGGGGCAAGGCCAGCTGCGCAACCACCTTGCCGCGGCGCGTGATGGCGATGACTTCGCCGCGCTGCACACGCTCGATCAGCTCGGACAGGCGGTTCTTGGCTTCGTACAGGGCGACTTCGGTCATGCGGGGCTCCTGGTTTGGCCCAGAGCGCATTCTATCTGGCTAGCTAGCTATCTTCAAGCGGCATCCGACTCGCCGTCACCTAGCGCGGGGTCAGTGCTTGGAGTCGCTGAAACCCGGGCGCTCGGCCCCTCGGACCTCGCGCGGTCCCCCGTCATCGGCCGGGCCGCCGAACATGTGTTCGTTCAGGCTGCCGATCACCTCGGCCAGCCGCTCCTGGCGGCCGAAGACGCGCACCGCCTGCGCCCGGCCACCGAGCTGCGAAAAGGGGTGAAAGGCAAACTGGTCGAGCGAGAACTCGGCGTCGGGCCCGGAGTAGTGGTCGGCATTCGCGCGGAACTGGTGGCCGATCATGCGCAGCCAACTCTCTTCGCCTGCGCCGAGGTCTGTGCGCTGCAGTAACCAGGCCTCGAAGCGCGCGCCCAGCTCGGCGGCGCGTTGCTCCGACGCTTCGGGGAACACCATGTTCCCGTTTTCGTCGACGGTGATCCATTCGCGCGTGGTCGGGTCGATGTGGTCGTCGATGTCCAGGGCCAGCAGGCGACGGGGTTCGTACTTCTTGCGTGCCTGCTTGGCGATGACGACCCCGCCCTCGGCGTAGTCGTCAGTGTCGCCGTGGTAGTCCGACACCCCGACGAAGTCGAACATGGTGAACGTCGGCTTGTTGCGCGCCTTGCGCGTGCCGCGGCCGCGCATTTGCTGGTACAGGATGGCCGAGCGCGTGAAGCGCGCGAAGACCAGGCTCACCACTTCCGGGCAATCGAAGCCCGTGTCAAGCATATTCACCGAGACCAGGATCTGCGGGAACGGCTCCTTCTTGAAGCGGCGTATCTTGCTCATGCCGTCCACCGTGTCGTCGGCGCCCTGGCCGCTGACCACGTAGTCGGCGAAGCGCACGTCGGGCGACGGCTTGAGGTGCGCGAACTCGGCGTCGAACAGCCGAGCCAGCGTCTCGGCGTGCTTCTTGGTCACAGCGAACACGATGGCCTTGCCCAGCAGCGGTTTGCGCAGCACGCCCTTGGCGTCGATGTAGCCCTGGTCGAGCACCTGGCGGTACTCGCGCACGATGGCGCGGTTGCGTTCCGGGATCGTGAAGCGGCGTTCCAGTGCGGAAGGGTCGACGGTGATGGTGTCTTTGTCGCCGAACAGCTTTTCCAACTCGGTGCGGGTCTCCGCATCCATGGCCGACCAGTCGAGCTCGGCCTTCTTGACCACGAATCCGCCCTCGGCCGCCGTCTTGACGGTCTGCGCCTTGTAGATCTGGTACGGCACGAGATAGCCGTCGCGGATGGCCGTCTTGAGCTTGTAGGAGAACGTCGGTGCGTCAACCTCGAAGAAGCGCAACGTGTCGCGCACGAAGGCCTTGTCCTCGTCGTCGCCGGAGTCCTCTGCATCCGCGACGCAGGGCGTGGCGGTCAGACCAACCTGCACGCCGTCGAAGTGCCGGAGCACGCCGCTCCACTGGCCGTAGATGCTGCGGTGGCACTCGTCGCTGATGACCAGGTCGAAGTAGCCGCTCGAATACTCGGCGTAGAGGTTCACCATGCTCTGCAGCGTGGTGATGGTGATGCGCTTCTCGTCCTGGAAGCGCCGCCCGGCGCGCAGCACGTAGGCTGGGTAGTCGGGCAGGTGTTCGGCAAAGGCGTCTTCGGTCTGCTTGGCCAGTGGGATGCGGTCGACGAGGAACAGCACGCGCGTCACGGCGTTGGCCTCGAACAGGCGCTTGATGAAGGCGGCGGCCGTGCGCGTCTTGCCGGTGCCGGTAGCCATCTCGACCAACAGCTTGCGCCGGCCAAGGACGATCTCGCGGCACAGCGTGTCGATGCACTCGATCTGGTAGTCGCGCTCGACGATGCGGCGGTCGACGGGGACGCTGGCCAGCTCGCGGCGCACGGCCAGCGTGGCGACCCGGCGCTCGAGATCGTCCTGCTTGAAGAAGGTCTTGACCGGGCGGGGATAGGCCTCGCGCTGCCATTCCCAGAACAGAACTTCATCACCGTTGCAGAGGAAGGCGTAGGGCACGCCAAGCTGCTGTGCATAGGCCTTGGCCTGCGCCGCGGCGTCGCCTGGGTTGACCGAGTAGCGCTTGGCTTCGACCACGGCCAGCGAACGGCCATGGCGGTCGCACAGCACGTAGTCGGCGCGCGTGCCGTCGGGCAGCTGGACCTCGAAGCGCACGGCGTTGGTGTCGAGCACGTCCCAGCCCTGCGCCGCGAGCAGGGCGTCGATCTTCACGCGGGCAAAGGCTTCGTTGCTCATGTCAGCGTTCCGGGCTGCCGGCCGGCCCGGCCCACAGTCGAGCGAACTGGAAGGACAGCTCGCGGTGGTGCCGGATCGACAGCAGGTGCACCAGATGGCCCGGCGTCGCGACCGTGTACAGGATCAGGTAGTCGCCGTGCAGGTACTCGCGCAGGCGATCGGCTGCGCCGGCCGGCAATGCGGCAAGCTGGGCGAGCGCTTCTGCGGACTGCGGCGGCTGGTCGAGATAGCGCCGCCCGATGCGGGGGAAGCGCCGGAGATTGGGGATGACAGTGGTGCGCAGCTCGGCAAGCAGCCGGTCGTAGGCAGACGCCGCGTCCGCCTCGGTCAGGAAGGACTCTATCGCCGCCAGCCGCTCCAGGAAGCTGGCCGTCAGTTCGACACGTACGACGGGTTCAGCCACGCTTGCGTGCGGCCCCGCTGGTCTTCACCTTGCCCTTCGGGCCAGCCGTCGATACGCCGGCCCGCCCCGCCTGAAGCGCAGCGATGGCGGCATCGGCGTCCTGGGTCCGGCCGGCCGCGATGTCCGCGAGGCCGCGGCGCGCATCGTCGATCAGCAGCAGGTGAATGCGCTCGCGCTCCAGGCGGTGGTAGTAGTCCAAGCGCTCAGCGTCGATGAGCGCAACGTAGCTCTCGCCGTTCTTGGTGATGATCTTCTCGGCACCGGCCTTGACCTGCTCGGCCAGGTCGGACAGCGTGGCTCGCGCCTGGGTGAACGGCACCACATCGCTCGCAGAGATACCCATGGGCGACCCTCTCGGAAGTTGCAGAATTCTGCGCAGTCTACGCGCATCCGAACCCCGTGGGAATGCCGGCGCGCGTGGGCGGGTCCAGGGCGGGCAAGGCCCGGCGAAGCGGACCCTGGACGCGGCCAGGCGCGCCCTACGCTCGGGCCCGCGGGCGGGCGGCTGTTCCAGCGGCCTGCCCCCGAGCCCGTCCGGCGGCGAGGACGTGAGTGACTTTCCCGTCGTCAACGACTCATGTCCGGTCCGCGGTTGGGCTCTGGCGGCACCCGTTGGGCGATTCGCGCGCGGCCCATGCTCATGCCCGGCAGTTCCGTCTGCCGCTGCGCAGCACGCATGCGTTGCACGGCCTGCGCGACCTCCGTCTGCATCACGAAGGCGACGATGCTCTTGCTGAGCTTGCGGTCGGCCGGGTCCGGCGAGGCCGCCAGCGCCTTCGTGATCTCGGCCCAGGCCTTGAGCGCACCCGAGCGCGTGGCCCGGGCTGCTGGTCCGGTCTTGTGCACCCCCCGCTTCTTGCCATTTCGCGCGGTGGCACCGGGCTGGCGCTCCCAACCGCGCAGGCTTCGCCGGGTGACGCCTCTCGTGGCCTGCGACGAGGCCTCGGCCTCGATGCCCCAATCGCGCAGCTTCTCGGCGAAGGTCTCGCGCCAGCGGTGCAGGTCTTCCTTGCGGGGATTCAGGCGCTTGCCATCGCGCCCCTCCGCGCGAACGCTGATGTGCACGTGCGGGTTGGCCTGGTGCGTGTGCAGCACCATGACGTAGCGATGGTTCGCCAGTTCGATCTTGGCGAACTCGCGCGCCGCCTGGCGCACCACGCGAGCATCAGTGCCGGTCGGCATCGAAAGCATGATGTTGAACGCCTCGCGGCGTTCACTGACCTCGGGGATGCGTGTGCCACCGAGTCGCCATTGATCGGCGATCGCGCGCAGGGCCTCCCTGCCCTCACGCACCGCCCCGCGGTCGTCCTCGATCGGCAGCCGTCCGGACTTCGCGATGTAGCGCAGGTGCGCGGAGATGGCACCCATGCCGCGCCCGCCGCCAGTGACCTTGACCATGACCTGTGGGGCGCGGCGCTCGACCGTCGCGCGGATGCGCTGCCGTAAGACCTGGGCACGCTGGCCGATCGCGGCGTCGCCCAGCACCGGAGTGCGCGACGCCTTGATGCGGTTCGACGGGTAGAAGAGCCGGTCGCCCCATTGCACGAGCAGGCCGTCGATGGTGCTGGGCATGGCGGCTCTCCTTTCCTCACAGGCGGCCGATCAGCGCCGAGGCTCGATCGAGGTGGCGGCGAATCTCGGCGTCGGCGGTTTCAAGTCGGTCGCGGTACGGCCTGGCCTGCTCGACCTTCGCCTGGCGCAGCAGAGTGACGAGCGCGACGAGATCGGTCGACAGCGCGGCCATGCGGTCGTTGGATGCGAGCAGGGCCGCACGATCGGCCCGGCGCTCGGAAACGGGTTGCGGCAGGGGGCTGTTAGCCACGAGCCGCCCGACGTAGTCGCCGTAGGACAGGCCGAGCGCGCCTGCGTTGAGCATCAGGGCGTCGGCATGGGCTCGGGTGAGTCGCAGCGTGAGCTTGGCGGTCTCTCGGGCCGGGACCAGGTCCGGGGTCTGACCGTCAGACCCCGGGTTCAACGGCACCGCCGCCGCCGTGGCGCGGAGGTCGAGGCTCATCACCAAGGCGCGGCGGACGAGCTGCGCGACGCCCATGCCACGAACGGCCGCGGCGGCGCGGACGGCATCGCCGATGCCGCGCAGGTCGATCGTCACGCGATCACGCGACGTGCCCGGCATGTCGAACCTCGGGCCGGATGCCGCATGGCATCCATTCACTGGCGGCCAGCCTATCCTGCCATCTGCCCTTTCTCATCCTCTTCAATCGACTCTCCATGGATTCAGCGGTCGGTCTGCGAAGGGGTCTGACGGTCAGACCCCTGCAGCCAACGTGTGGTGATGGCTTCAACCCGTGCCCTCAGGGCGATCAATTCGGGCGCCGCGCTCGGGCTCGCACCGGTCGGCTTGATGCGACTCAGCGCGCGCTCCAGCCGATCGCAGGCAGCAATCGCTTGGGCGATCAGCCTGTCGGGTGGAGTCACGACGGGCTCGTTTGGCAAGGGCTCGTCAGCCGCAGAACGGATGGCGGATACCGATGCGCGCGTGATGTCTCCCTCGCCGGCCAGCAAGGCGCGAACTTGTTCGGGCCTGTCGGCGTGCAGCTTGCTGAGTTCGTGCAGCGTGCGGGGCGACGTGCATCGGCCGGACTTCAGCGCATCGTCGAGCGCCGGCGGAAGGTCCAGCAACGACAGGTGGTGCGCAACCGCCGTCAGGTTCATGCCGAGCTGCCTGGCGATGGTCGCGTTCGAGTCACCGGCATCCACCTGCGCGCGGATGAACCTCGCCAGTTCGAGCGGGGTCAGCCCGTGGCGCTTCTGATTCTCGGCGACCTGGGCATAGCGATCGGCGGGCAGATCTCGGATGACGACCGGAACCTCATGTAGCCCTGCACGGATCGCCGCGCGCAAGCGCTTGGCGCCGAAGTGAACCTGGTGGCGGCCATCACTGTCGGCAGGATGCACGACGAGCGGCTGCAGGACGCCACGTTCTTGGATGTCCTCGGCAAGCTCGGCAATCGACTCCGCGGGGAACTCGGTGCGCGGGTTGTGCGCGTCCTCGTAGAGCATCGACACGGCCAAGAGCAATGGCCTGCCGTCGATGCCGCTGGGCGTGGCCGTAGGGGTAGATTTCGCTACTTCGCCGGGGTTCGATCCCACGGCTCGCGGCGCAGCCGCTACGAGTTGCGGCGACGCAGTTGCACTTGGCTCCGCGTCGAGCAAATCGAGCTGAATATCTTTGGACTTGTTCCACGGCAAGCGCATGAACGCATCCTGCCGCTGCCTTCTTCGGCGAGGAAGTACCCGTCAAGCGTTGCGCTGTTGCGGGTAATCGTCCCGCATGGATTCAGATGCGCCCGGGATGTACCAGCAAGTCCCGCCATCGTCACGGGTGGTTTCAACTTTCTTCGTGGCTACTCGCCTTGCATAGCGTGACCGTCGGATGAGCCCACTCACCCCTCGGCGTCGGTACCCACGCTTGGCAATCCGCAACGGGACAGACTGCCGCCCCTACGTGCCGGCTCCATTTGCGCTGGAACCGCCGCTGACCTGAACCGCGGCGCCGACTCCGGGCAGACCCTGGATGGCCGCGAGACGTCGGTTCTCTTCAACCAAGTGAATCTCGCGCGCACGTGCCAGTTGTTCTTCCGACAGGTCCCACAACTGTGGAAGGTTCTGCTCCCAGCGTGTCCAGCGTTCGGAGATAGCCGCCAGGGACACCTCGTCGGTACGCCCTCGATTGAATTGGTAGTTCACCAACGGGTACAGCTCCTCGGCAACGTCCTTTTTCTCGAACGCTCGCTTGAAGATCCACAAATAGATGTCGACGAGCTCAAGGCCTGCACTCTCGGTCCCGGCCTTGAAATCGATAGGGACGGTCGGCATGCCTTGAAAGTTCACCTCGGGCATACCTGGACCCATCGGCATTCGCATGCCGGCAGCCGAGGCGTACCAACTCGCAAGCGTCTGCTGGGCCTTGTTGAACTGCGACTGGCGATCCACGATGATTCGCGAGGCAGAGCGACCATTCGCACGGAGACGGCCGGCAATTCCGTGCATCACGGACTGGAACCCGATGATGTTGGGCGATACCTGGAGGATCTGCTCTTTGTCGCCCACGTTGTAGGAGATCTCGCGCGGGTTTGTGATGGCCCAGGCCAGCGCGTCTCCGATCAGTTGGCGCGAACGAGCGTCGGGCAGGGCGTGCAGCCGGGACCGCAGGTCTTCGCAGACTCCGATCAACACGCCGTCGGCAACGTCGTTGTCGAGCGTGATTCGCGCAGCCCATGCGCGCCGCGCAAGTTCCTCGTCGAATAGCGACGCGAGCTTCAGCAGCAGGACGTATCGCAATGGGGTCCAGTAACCGGTCCATGTGATCGCAGGGTTCATCCCCTGGTCGAAGACCTGGTCGAAGAAGCAAATGACTGCGTGGTCCGGCTTCGCTACCCGATAGAAGTCAAAGCGCAGACGAAAGCGCTTCTGGATGTCCACCAAGTCGTCCGCGATCTGGGCGAGCCGACCGTTGCCCAACTGCGCCGCATGCAAGCGCTCAACGCCCAGCTTCCGACGCAAGGTAGCCAGCCGAGGCTCCGCCACAAAATCTATGTGGACGGCGCTCGACAGAAGCCCGTAGTAGAGCTTCGGCTGCGTTTCGTCGAAGAGGTTGGTACCTGTATGACCGCTTTCGTCAACGTAGAAGAACACCGTCTTGCCTTTCAGCAGTCTGAACTCGGCGCCAGGAACCGGCGCCACAGGGAGTGGCGCGCAGCGCCGCCGCTGTCGCGCCGAGCCGAATTGAACCGGTCATGCGGCTCGAAGCGGAATCACGTTCGTCCCCGTGGCCAGTGCCTCAATCCGATCTGCCAAGTACTGCAACGCCCTCTTCCGATCCGCCGCCAGCTCCATGTGGCTGTAGGCCGCCACGGTCGCGTTCTTCTCGCTGTGTGCCAACAGCAGTTCGACGACATCGCGGCCGAAGCCGTGCTCGCGCAGGAGCGTTGCCGCCGTGCCGCGCGTCCCATGCGGGCTGAAGTCGGGCACGCCGAAGTCGATGCGCTTGAAGAAGTGGTTCAGGGTCACGTCGCCCATCGGCACGCTGCCGCGGAAGATCGACGGAAAGACGTAATCGCCGTGCCCCGTCAGCTCGTGCACCTGGCGCAGGATTTCGACGGCCTGGCGCGACAGGAACACACGATGTGGCCTGCCCATCTTCATGCGCTCGGCCGGGATGTCCCACTGCGCGGCGTCTAGGTCGAACTCGGGCCACTTCGAGCGCAGCAATTCGCTCTTGCGGGTCATCGTCAGCAGCAGCAGCTTGGTCGCCGCGATCGTTGTGGTGTGCGCGCCCTGCTCGTCCAGCTTGCGCCAGAAGGCGCCCAGTTCCTTCTCGCTCAGGTGGCGGTGATGCTCGACCGGCGCGCGTGCGATGGCGCCGCGCAGCGGCTGCGCCGGATTCGTCGTCACCAGCAGATTCCGAATCGCGTGGTTGTAGATCTGCTGCACGATCACGCGGATGCGCTCGGCCGTCACGGCCGTATCGGCGCGAGCCTTGATGATGGCCAGCACGTCGCCGGGTTGCACCTCGTCGAGCTGCATGTCGCCGATGGCCGGGTAGACGTAGGCATCGAGCCAGCGCACGGTCTGGGCCACGTAGCCGCCCGACCGATAGAACAGCGTCTCGTCGACCCAGCGCTGGGCGAAGGTGCGGAAGCTCAGGCGGCGCGCGTCAGCAACCTTCTGCTCCGCAGATAGAACCCGCTTGGCCTTGGCCGGGCTCTGGCCGCGCTCGACCAGCGCGCGCAGTTCCTCGTGGCGATCACGGGCTTGCTTGATGGTGAAGGCCGGGTAGGCGCCGATCGTCACCTTCTCGCGCTTGCCGTCGAGGTGGTACTTGAAGCGCCAGGTCTTCGAGCCCGAGGGCATGACCTCCAGCACGAGGCCGCCGCCATCGGTCAGGTCGTAGCGCTTGTCCTTCGGCTTCGCGTTGTCGATCGTCGCGGGCTTCAGGACATAGTTGATGTGTCGCATGTGGGGCCACCAAACGGGGCCACGGCCGCCCCGGTGGCCCCAAATGTGGCCCCGTCCCGATGCGATGTCAAGAAACTGCCCGGGACCAGAAAAGACAAAAACCCCATTCGAATCAACGATCTGGGGCCTCTGTTGGGATCATCCGGGACGTCAGGAAACGCCCCGGGACGCCGTCACATATGGTCGATCATCAC
>JRYF01009393.1_pt1 | contig 16431 bp, 13 predicted proteins | sample 235331 | NCBI WGS metagenome assembly JRYF01 (sample SAMN03074217, study PRJNA261475) | activated sludge metagenome | biome: Wastewater Treatment Plant; feature: Wastewater; material: Activated sludge; isolation source: activated biomass of a wastewater treatment plant treating hydrocarbon... ...
TCTGCGGGAAAAAAAAGAATAAGATGGTTTGATGGTGGGATGGTGAGATGGTTTGATCCCATTAAAAAACGAACCCAATTATAGGCTGAATATCCTCTGCTTTGTGTAGTTTAGTAGTTCGAACGCAATTGCCAGACTATGAAGACATTAACCTTTACCCTATTGCTGATGACAGCATGCCACTTTCCCACGCATGCGCAAGGAGGCACAAAAGAACGCATTCAGGTATACAGCAAAGCCATCGAAGGCAATCTCATCGGGGATCCTGCTGAGCGTGATGTGACCGTATATCTGCCTCCCTCATACCTGTCCCATCCTGGCAGACGCTATCCGGTACTGTATATGCTCCATGGATTTACCGACACCGACAGTCAATGGTTTGGCTGGGAAAACCATTGGATCAATCTGCACACAGTGATCGACCAGGCCTTATCAGAGGGACTGTCCAAGGAGATGATTGTTGTTATGCCCAATGCCTACAACCGTTTCAAAGGAAGTATGTATGCCAGTTCGGCCACCATTGGTGACTGGGAAACATTCATCGTAAAAGAATTGGTGGATCACATCGACGCGAATTACCGCACATTAGCCCATATAAAAAGCCGGGGTCTGGCAGGGCATTCTATGGGTGGATATGGCACCATCCGTTTAGGGATGAAACATCCGGATGTTTTTTCATCCATTTACCTGATGAGTCCCTGCTGTATGGAAGGAGGTGTCTTTAGCAATAAGGAATTGATGGAAAAGCTGGAATCCATTACTGAAGTAGATCAGTTAAAAAGTACTTCCTTTTTTGAGATTGCCACCTTTGCCACTTCGGCAGCTTTTGCTCCCAACCCATCCCGACCCCCATTCTATGTAGACCTGCCTTTTGCTGAAGGAGAGTTGCGCCAGGATATCGTCAATAAGATTACAGCCAACCGGATATTGTATATGATTGATTCCTACCTGCCTAATATGAGAAAGATGACAGCTATTGCCTTAGATGCCGGCCTCCAGGATTACGGCATCAGCGATTCCACCAGAAAACTTCACGAATGGCTGAAGGACTACGACATACCCCATCAATATGAGAGCTATGAAGGCGACCACCTCAATCGCATCGCCGATCGCATCCGCACCCATGTATTGCCCTTTTTTTCGGAGCATTTGGTGTTTGAGTGAGGGGGGGGTGATCAGAAATGATAAGTGCATTGCAAGGTTAAATTTTTCAGTGGGTGAAAAAAAATTGCTTTGTTAAAGGTTACTTAGGTAGTGTTATTTGCATTAATGGGTGTATTAGGAAGGGATAGAAAAACTGGACTTTTTTCAAAGGGCTTATTTAACTTATTCTAGGCTAATTTGCTTATTTTTGATAACCATTATAAGTTTCTAGGAGTTACTACAAACGCCTAATCAAATTTATTGAAAATGAAAGAAGAAGAATTGCATGACCTTTTTACTCATACTTTTGAGGAAATAAGAAAAATGATTAATAAAGATCCGACTGACTTCAGAGTAGAGCAACTTGAATATAACCCGGATGGAGAGGTTAAGTCATGTGTAATTTCATTTTTAGCTGAAATCCCATCAACTGAATTACATATAAAGTTTAATCCATTGCAGCATGGAAAAGTAGAAAGGCTTTATAAGAGAGTTGATTTTTATGAAAACTACAAAGTTAAGGGCATCTACATATTCAACCCAAAATAATGATATTAATTGATACAAACTCTCTAATTGTTTTGGTTTTGGGTATGATAAATCCTAATATTGTTAATTCTCATCCACGGACGTCTATTTATTCATGCCAAGATTATATAGAACTTATCTCTGTTATAGAGGATCTTTCCAATCTTATTGTGCTTCCAAATATTTGGACTGAAGTAGATAATCTACTTTCAAACAATAATAAAAATATTAAGGATAAATGTGTACAAAACATAAAGCTTTTAACAGAAAAAACTACGGAAAAGTACCTTGAGACTAGGCTTGCATATAACACGCCATATATCTATGAAGTAGGGCTAACAGATTCTTTAATCATTGAAATTGCTAAAGAATGTCAACTATTAATTACCTCAGATTCAAGGCTATCAGATATAGCAATTGCAAATGGAGTTGAAGTTTACGATATGATTAAGATTAAACATTTAAGAGCAGGAATTAATTAGAAAGTTCACAACATTTAGCATGTTGATGATCTACTTTTTTAATTGAAAATATTTGTTTCTATAAACTTCCAACGGACGCCACCCTGACCTGACCAATTTAACCTTATTTGAAATTCTGCCAAGAGTCCTACTTTAACGAAGATGTATTAAAATAACAAAATAACCATTTTTACCTCTAACATAACGTCTGTAGAATTCCAACCCGTTGATCACATCTCAATCGTTATCAATTTTTTATTGTGGCTCACTTCGCTTTTTCTTTCATGTGAACAAGTCAAAAATCTGTTTCATTGGATTATGCACTCAATTATTGACCATTCATTTTTTACTATATACATTGTAAAAATAAATATGTAAATATCTCTCTCAATGTTTGTCTATCTTTCCAGAAATAGCCTAAAAAAATATACATCCCCCTCTAATTTTTGGTTTTACCCGGACATTTTCATTTAATTTCTTCATTTAACCGGGTTACTTCCTTTCAATTTTGTCATTAATAGGTGAGCGTTGCAGGTAACAGTATTTACTGGTCCTTTGAAAAATCACTTTACAAAAAATAAAAAGTATAACCATGCAAAAGTTATTTACATTTATTTCACGCAATAACATAATGGTTGAAATCGTGCTGAGTTTGTTAATCAGCTGGGGTGGATTCTCTCAGATCATCCCAAACCTATTAACTTCAGTGAGTGAAGTCAATGAATATTCCTCTTTTAAATCTCTGACCATGTTTTCGATGGTCTACTTTTTATTGAGCATTGTAGTGATTACTTCCTATTGGCTCATGCGAGGGTGGCGATTGTATTTAGCTGAAAAACTGAATGCTATGAAGGCCAAAGAGGAAAATCAGAAGTATGAAATGCATATAACTGATGGGAAGGTTAATAAATTAGAAATAACAAAAGGAGAAAAAAGAGAAGAAGGAAACTTTAATTTAAAAAAAATAGAGAAAGAATATAAAGCCTCTTTTAAGCTAGAAATTTTTAGCCTCATAGTCATATTATTTAAAATTTCTCCTTTCATTCTCTATTTATATGATCCATATTGTTTATATCGAAGTTGGGTAATTTACCTATTATTAGGTCTTTCGGTGGTTATAATCGTGGCACAAGCAATTCTCATTCAACGGAAATCATCCTCTTATTTAAATCACATAGCTCAATATAATAATCAAGGGAATCAAAATTCTAATCCTGAAAGTCAGGAAAAAGAAACACAAAAACCGAATTACCTGTTGAATGAAGAAAATGAAAAAAATCTCTTAAACAGAGCATTAAGGATTGCTTTCTTAATATTCCTAATGGATTTTATTCTAATGGTTGGGTTTATTTACTTTGGAAAACCTTGGAATTTATATAACTCAACTTTACATTTTTTAATTAACATACCGGTCTGGGCGCTTAGTTTTATTGCATTTTTTGGTCTTAAATTTTTTGGCTTTTCAGATAATGCTTACACAAAAAGTAATATGCTTTTAGGTTTGGCTTTACTTCTATTCCTAATCATAATATTTCCAAATGTAAACCAAGATAAATTTTGTCTGATAAAATGGATTAATACATTTATCATTGGTGGCATTTTAATTTTTAATTATTTTAATTTAGGTAACCAAAAAATAAAATCTATATATATTGGAATAGGAGGCATTCTATTACTTCTATTTGCTTGGTTTTCTTTCCCATCCACTATGGAAAAACTGAATTTCAAGTACCTGGAAAACAGGGTAAATGCTTCCCATTCCATATCAACAGAAAAACTTTTCCCTTTTTACATGGATATTTCTAATGGTAAAAATGGGAAAATTGATGACAAAGTAAAAGAGATCCTGGCAATACATAAGTTTAATCATTATTACAGAGTCCATAAAACAGTTAATGATAGTGTTACTAAAACACAATTTCAAGAAATTGCTGATTTTGAAAAAAAATTAGACACACAAAATACCAGGAAGTTTTACTTCAAAACGTATGATATAGAATTTTCGGAAATTTCTGATTCTTTAGTGCATAAACTTTCAGCTTTCAAATACAATCCTGGTAAAATCGACTCATTTTATAAGGAACTTTATAAACACATTGAAACCTCAATCTTTGAGGGAAAACTTCATAAGATAAATAAATTAATAAAAGGAAAAGAAGAAAAAATTAAAGATGAAACTAGAAATATACTTAAAGACCTTTTCCCCTTATATGATCATCCTGTAGGCTATTATTCGAATGTAATGCTCCATTACAGAGATCAGCTTAATTATTCTGAAGAATTAAATAGACAAACAGCTGAAGTCGTGGCAATTAGTAAGCTAAAAAACCGTAATTATTTATATGAAAGTACAGTAGAGAATAAATTGAATAGAATTGTTGAAGATAAAATTGTGCCATTATATAAAAATATCATTGAATTTCAAAACTCAATGGCGAATATAAAGCCAGACACAATTTTAAAATCATTAGATGAAATTAAATCATTTAATGAAGATTTCTACGAATACAAAAAAGTGCAATACAATGATCGTTTGGATCGCGCACAAACCATATTTTTATCCTATCTGACTGATGTTCAACGAATTGGTTTGTGGTTACTCCTTGCACAATTAATCCTGATTTTCTATGCTTTCATTCTCAACCAACTGGATCTCGATGACTTTAAACAAGATAAATCCTCAGAAAAGTCAATTTATATAGATGTGCCAAGATATTCCCTGTTACTGGGATTGCTAGTAACCCTATTACTCTTCCTTCCCCTGGCCAGAACCATAAAAAAGGAAAATATAAACCCTGAAGATAAATATTGGATGTTACATACTTATAATTGGTATACTCCTAAAATTATTAGGAGCATAATTTCTCCAATGAGCGCTGAATCTACTCCGTCGGGCAATGTAATCCGTGATTCAAAAAGTTCTTCTCGTAACGACTTGAGCTCATTAGAGAATAAGCTTAATAATACTTACTTAAATCTAGACAAAGTTATAACAAAAGTTGATGGAATTGTAACAGAACTTATTAAAACTAACTCAAAAACTGACTCAATTTTAACAAAAGTTGATAATATTAAAAAAGCACTTAATGGAAATACTGTAATAAATTCGAAATTAACTCTAATTGAGAACAAACTGAATGAGAATATAGATTGGTCAAATGACTTTAAAGCAAGTATAAAAAAATTAAAAGTTGATGAAAATAGAAATATAAAAATTGGTGATTTTTTATTAAGTCACGAAAATGCTCTGCCTAAGAATATTGATAAATTAAATAAATGAAGAAAATGAAAGCACAAATTTTGTTTATATTATTTACTTTTTTTTACACAATTAACTTATTTTCTAATGATAAAATTGAAGATTTGAAGTGTCTGATAATTAAAATTGACAACTATACAGACAGCTTAAATTTCTACATTGATTCAATGGGGCATACCAAAGTCACTTCTCTTTCACAAAATTTATGTCCTGTGAGTTTTTTTAATGAAATCAAAAATACCTTAATTAAAGTTAAAGAAACTACATATTCAGATCAAATTAAATACAGAATTGATAAAATCGCAAAAGAGATAAAAAAAAATATTCATAATAATATGGATAATGAAACCAAATTGATACGAGAGGTGCGTAATGAATTTCAAACCATAAAAATAAATCATTTAATTCCTCTAAAACTTGAACTTGAAATTGTAGATAATAAAGCCGAATTAAATAAAATTAAAAAATATGTAGGTGCAATTGAAACAGAAGTAGATTCGATTCAACAAAATGTAATTAAAATAAAAGAAGATATAAAAAATATTGAGGGAGAAATAAAAAAAATTAAAAAGAAGAATTGTGTTAATACGATCTTGTCTGTAATAGGTTCTGTTGCAGGAGTTGCAGCTTTATTATTACATTTCTTTTAAATAGTATAATTAGTCATTGATGCAATACATCTTCCAATTCACCCTGCAAAGTGTAAGCATCCCGGCTAATGTAGCCCTTGAAGATGAAAAAGGAGAAAATTTACTTTCAGCAGTGCTAACCTATCCCCGGGAAAAAGTACATTCGGTAGAATCCATTGTCAAACTGCCTCTGCAACCCGGAAATGAATACCATATGAAAGACAAAGCCTTTTCTGAAAAATTACAGTTCAAAGAATCCATCCAGGGTGACAGCATCATAAAAATGAGTTTGACCCTGAAGCAGGATGCCCGAAAGGTAAATCAAATTATCCATGAAGGTATTAAAGCCGGCATTATTGCAGGTACAGGAATGATTCCGGGAGGGGGAGGCTTGAGTCTATTAATCGGTGCTTCCAAAAACATAGTAGGGTCCATCCTAGATCTTGCCAAACCCAAAGACAAATTAACAATTTTGGGTAGCACCGAATACCCCATAAACAACGATACACCGGAAGGACTTCTGGATCTCCATCTTGTGGTTCCAAAGAATATAATCCGCAGACACAAAACCATGGTTAATGGAAAAGAAACCCTTGTCAAAAAAACCATAAATAAAGGTATCGGCATCGCAAAAGTCGTGGTGGAGATAAAAAAAATATCCAGGTTTCAAACTTTCCATTGGGAAAGGGTATAACTTTGAAAAACGGAAATCCAGGAATTGAATTACATATGCTTAAATATGAAAGTATGGAAATCGGCATTGGTTAGCTTTAACAAAGTAAATGCAAAACTTGAAGAGATAGTTTATAATGATTCTGTTTGTGATTATAAAGCTAAAAAGGCTAAAGTTGGTTATCTAGCATTTGCAAAGCAAGTGGGAGAAATAACCAATGGTTTAATTAGAATACAAACAGAAATAATAGATGGTGATGAAATTATACAACTGAGTTTAAATCATTCTACTGAAGAAAAGGCTGCTGTATGGATTGATTCATTCAACTTGATTGATTCTTTAAATAATAATAGGATATCAATAACTACCGGCCAGTATGATTCCATTTTTGCAATACTTCCTTATGAAGCCGAAGGCTTAAATACAAGATACCATTTATGGGGATGGGGTCAATACGCTCCAAAAACGCTTTTTGGTGCGACCTATGGTTGTCTGCCTTTAGGTCCAGGTTGGGATCTTGACAATTTCGATGGAGAAGCCTACTTACATGAGTGGTTGCATGGTGTTTGCCAATTTTTTAAAGATAGTGGTTTTACCATTCCGGAAGAAGAATCAGATGGAGCTGAAAAATATGGATATAAACGTACTCCTGAAGGATCCTGGATAAATTATTATCGCGATCTGATGAATAACAGAATTCTAACGAAAGAGGGAAACATTGGGATACCCAAAGAAGCTTGGCTAAGTAAAACTCCGTCAGAGTAAATTAGAGTGATTTAGTTCTTGAATAGAGGGTATCACACCTTTTTCATTAATACATCACCCTTTTAAATCAAATTCTTTGTGTAATGGATGTGAAAATTCAAATGTCGTGAACTCTTTTCCAATTCCATTAAGATTGATCAAAGTTATTGGGTTTATCCCGTAAACCAAATCATTACTTGAATCTTTAAAGTGACCTAATATTTTCTGCGCACTGATCTCAATCCCGGATTTTTTATTTGTCAGAATATTTTTAACTTCATTTTTCATTGAAAAATTATTATATCTATGGGTATCAATAGTGATATAACAATCTTTTAGAAAATCAACTTTGTGCATATCCAAAACAGGGCGTCTTTGAGAAAGATATAATTTGAATATTAGAAATTTTTTATTTTCCCCTAAAGCTGGAATGATTGAATTTTCAGCTTTTATATCTATTATTGTATTATTGACTAAATTGATTTTTATCTGATCACATTTTTCCATATCAATACAGAATTTTAGTGCAATATTTTGATTCTTTAAAGCATAGGTATACAAGTTTTTTTCGGATAATTTTCTTCTAATGTACTTGAGGATATAATATTTCTTGAACATATTTCCTACTTTCCTCAATACATTATTTTGATGACCAGAAGCTAGAAAATCATTAATAATGACATTTAATCGAGTGAAAATGGATTTCCTAAAACTTTGTTTTAAGTCTTTGAAATATGTATTTACCCAAAAAAGATCCAATTTTTTATAGATAGAGGCAAAGTTGCTTAAAATGGAATCTTCTTCTCTAATAAAACCCAGAATTTCAGAATCATCCTTCGATGCTGTATCTAATGATTTCAGATGGTACTTCCTAAAGTCTTCTTTAATCAAACACCGATAACTATCTAGTCTACCTTTGGCAAAACAAGCTTCCCTTGCATGAATACTACCGAAACCCCCAAACGCTGCAAGTTCTGAACCAGGAAGGTCTTGAATATCTCCTTTTTCGTTGATTGGAAAAATCCCCACCCTTTCTGCTTTTGGGCTTTTTCCTATAAGATTGACTGTTGAATCAAAAATAGTCATAAAAATGGCTGAAGCGATGAGTGATATTTGCTTTGAAAAAAATTTATTATCTTTAAAATCAACTTCAGACATTGCGGCTCGATCCATTAAACTATCAACCAAATTTCTATTTGCTTTAGACTCAGAGCTCATATTATTGAAAAACTTCTTAAAACTTTCTTTGGTTAAGCAAGTATTTGTATTGCCTTCTGCACACAGTATTGTGTAATATTTAAAGACTAGTTCTTTTATATCTCGGGTCCCTATAGAAATGTATCTTTCATTTAAATAATGACCTATTGTGTCAAAACTTTGTTTAAATAATTTTGATTTTATTAAAGATTCAAGTTGCACATTTTGAGTATCTGCATAAAATTTCATCATAGACATACTCAATTTAGCAGATTGATAGAATGCGGTAATTTTAGCCTCTTCGTTTACATTACTTTGAGTATGAATCATTCTGAGCAGATCTGTAGTATAATCAGCAAGTTTTTCAAATTTATTCTTAAATGGAGCAGTTTCATTTTTAAGTTCTGATAATGGATCCAATGACTTTAATTGGTGTACCCTAACTTCATCCGGAACAGAAGGATCCACAAATAAGATGAGCCGATCAGAGTTTATGTCCTCCAATGAATTGGATTGAAAATCCTGAAAATACCCCAAATTAAATGCCTCCTTGATTGGTTCGTTGTTGAATGTGCCTCCATCCACATAAGCAAAGTGCAATGATTTTTTACCGTCAGCAATCCAATCTTTTTTAGAATATTCATAATCATATCTTTCAAGAACAACAGGTTCAAAACCAATCGGAAATGCCCCACTGGCAATGGCAGTAGAGGCTATCACAGACCAGGCTTCCTTATTATTTACATACCAATTGTTTTGTTCTGGATTATTCTTAAAAGATTTTTCATTTGATTCAATTTTTATAAATCTGCTTTCTTCATTCTCTTTTTTAATTTCTGTAAACCAGAAATCAAAAACTCGTAATTCATTGTGGTTATATATATTGGTTACTTTCTGAATATTCTGAACTGCCTTAGGTATATCTTCTTTATTTACAATCCCTTTATCTCCGTACAACAACGGAGATAAATTGGCCATAGAAAAGGCCAATAGAACTCGATCTGATAGCAATTTCTTATTGTTAACATTAATCGCATTGTTATCAAAGGATGAAATAAAATATTTTTTGGTTAGCTGGATGATTTCTTCTCGATTTAACAAACTAAATGGTTTTAGTTTATTAGAGCTTTTGTTTCTTAGTAATTTTTCACTGTCAATACTATGAACCCAAATAGCCTCTTGTACAATCTGGGCAACCTCAAGAGCCCTTAAAACACCCTTCTTGTCTTCATTCAAATTTTTAAAATCATCTTTATAAATTTCTATAAGATGATCATCCAAAGGACTTTTCAAAGTTTCAATATCAAGACTAGAATCTTCAACACTAAGCTTTTCGGAAAGCAAATCATTTACTTCCTTTATGTTAATCATTGACTCATAATCTATTAAGCAACGTGTGAGGATAGCCAAGGTGATCGCACCAGCACTGGCACCACTCATGCCATCTAAAATTACGGTATCATATTTATTACCCTTCTTATCTTGTCCATACAATACCAGTAACTTTAGCGCTTCAGTAACCGCAGCGCCTGAAAAAGCGCCGAGAGAAACTCCTCCCCCCATAGCCAGACAAATTTTTAATACTTTTCCTTCGGCTTTATCTCTCATAATAGAAGATTCAATTATTTTAAAAAATGATTTTTACGTTTAGTTTTCAAACAATTTATCCCACACAAATGCAGGACCGATATCGGTTTTGTCCTGCCTGCAATTCACATGACTCAGAATCCCTTGGTAAGACCTGAATTGCTCATGCCCAAGTCTGTCAAATCGTCTATCATACGGCAAAACATTTTTTGGAATGTTAAATGTTGATAATAAATACATCAGCAATGAGCGTAAGCTGATATATTGTTCCTCAGTGAAAGTTGCGTAATAGGAAAAGTTGCGATAAGGTTGAGTCAAGTAATGAAAATATTTGTTTTCATCCAGGCTGCAGTACACGTCCAGATCACTATATGTAGTTACCAATTGATTTCCCTTTCGAATTAACGGTCCTATATTTGATAGTTCAATCCCAATACTTTCTTTACTCATTAAAGTATTTCCTCCGGATGCACCGGGCCCTAAATGATAACTCCAGTATTTCGGGTCAAATAATTGGTAAACCAGACCGTTTCGCGCTATAACAAAAGCAACTGATACCCTGTTTCTGGTTAATGCGGCAATATCACCCCGAAGATATCCCATAGTATAATGAAGAACCAATTTTCTTTTTGGAATAATCTCTTTGTAATAAAAGGAATCATCGTTATTCTGTCTACGGCAATGGATCAGTGTAATCTCTTCCTCCATTGAATCATTTTTCAATCTCTCTTCAGTGAGAATAAATTTTTTACCATCTGAATCTAATCCATTCTGCCTGAATGCATTTTCATGATTAAAAATACCGGAAGCTTTCATGTTTTCTATTTTTTATAATATCTCTTAAGTTTTTCAATCCCGTATGCTATTGTAATGACTTCCTTTCATCACCGATTATCCTAAAAAAGTGGCTGTTAGTAACGCTTGTATGAAAACTCTTCATTAAGAATTAATTTTCCAGGTTACTAAAATCTTTATGGAGTGATCATTAAATTGATGCTTTATAATTTCTTTGAAATGTCATAGTATCTACAAATTAATTTAGCTTATTTAGACAACAGGATTTTCTGGTACAGAAGGTAAAATGGTATCCAAACCCCAGTCTTTTAGTAATTGATTTGAAAATAACTCCAGCATTGCCGGTTCCTTTATCAATTGATTTCTTGAAACTATCCACTTGTTTACTGCATCCTCTCCATATGCAGCTATAAGTTTTGTTTTATTTGTATAGATCACTTTTCCCCAATGGTATGTATGTTCAATTTTCATTTCATCTAGTGCCGCTGCAAATGCTTCATATAGTTTATAAACTTTTTTTGAATAGGTGCCATCAATTTCAACCACACAACTTGGGTCATATTTTGTAAATCCCAATAGAGCAGAGGATTTTGCAACATATCTTAGAGCAAGGATACATGGGACTGTCCCAGACTTTTCAATCAATTCTATGTATAAATTAATCACCTTCAATACTTCCTTCATGGGAATAGCAATTGCCAGACTCAATACTTTGCCCCCTGTACTTGTATTACTAAAAATTTCACCCTGTGTACCGTAGGTTTCGTAATCTTTATATTTTGATTTGATCATTTTGTTAATGATCACTTTAGTTATTACAGAGGAAAAGTCAAATAATTTTCCTATCATAGTTACAGCATCTTCACTGATACCTATTTCATATTTAGCACGTATTGAATTTTCCTTTTCCCTAAATTTTCTTTTATACATATAGGTTACATGAGCATTATTAGTATGTATATAAGGGTTATAAACAATACCAAAGTGATAGGGTCTTTCTTTAGGAATTGGCGTTGGAGCACGGTCAAAATCTAATGTGCTTAATAATACTCTCAGCTCTTCATTTAAGTTTATGGTTTTTCTTTTTGCTTCGTAATCAAATATTTCTTCTGTTTCAATCATCACCCCATGAATAATACCAAATGCCCCAAAACTTACCAATGCTGAATTAAACAGATCATCATCACGCAATAATGTTGTTCCTAACCGCGAAATAAAATGATCAGAAACTACGCTATATGATTTTCTTTCCAGATAGTAATGTTGATTTGGACCGGTTATAATATGAAGCCCTACAACAAATTCTGGCATTGATCCAAAGTCAATAGCGCCACCATGGGTTCCCGTAGAGAGTGCCCCTGCAATGGTTTGACCGTTACTTGCACCCGATGTAGAAAGTGATCTTCCTATTTCACTTAATTGTTTGTTGAGTTCATTGATTGAAACGCCACATTGAGCAAAATATAAATCTTCATGAGAGTTTTTGTATTCAGAAGAAACAAGGTTGGCTCCAATTCTAAATGTCAGGTTTAAGGGTTTGCTATTAATCATTATTCCATCCGTGGCTGCAATTTTTGGCCACGACCACCCACCGCCAACTACCCTTAGAGTCATTCCCTCGTCATTTACCAGACTAACAAACTGCATCAGTTCTTCAGTAGTATTGTTATATCTTTCTAATGGATCGTTAATGTCACGATGATTGCTGAAATTATAATAGGCTGCAACCTTTTGCTTGAAAGTTTGATGGATATTTATCCAATTTTTTCTTCTCGTTTTGGAATATGGCATAGTTGATTTATTTTTTAATTAATTATTGGGGCTGGACCTGAATTGCATGGTTTTCCGCATCTCCATGCTATTTTCATTGGATGATAAAGTCCGCCGGTCAAGACATTTGCTAATGAGAATAAAATGTTTGACTTCACTTTTACATCTGATAATTGATCAATATTTAATTGATCGCAATTTTCGGCGACTACATGAATTCCATTAGATTCTTTTACAAACACTCCGAACAAAAAGGAATGAACAGTTTTTGATTTATATTCAGTTGAAGGATCATGATGGGCAGAGGCTACCTTATAAGTATAACAGCTTTGAAATATAAGTATTATTAAAAAATAAATAGACCCAAGTTTAATTATTCTTCCTGCTTTGTTCATTTTACAAAATTTTTCATGGTTTGATAATCGATCTTCCGATCAGTTTCAGTTGACAATCATGAATCAATAGTGATAATCTTTTATTCTATTTTAAACTTTATGCACAAATTGTCCAAAAGGTAACCTTTGATGAAATAAAATGTGACCGACTCCTTTATTTGTATTTTCCAGTTACTCTTGTGATAATGATCTAATTCATTGAGATTAATATATCTATTACCTAGCGAATAATTAATACTTTGGACTTACCCTCAATTACATACCTCATTGTCAGAATCACAGATTACCCGGATTGAATAATTGCACGGACTGAATCTTATTACTGTACATCAATCTGTGCCCTCCGTGTAATCTGTGAAAATCCGTGATCCAGACAATTGGGCAGCCTCCGAACAACGGTACCCCGAAAAAAACATCCCCCACCCCACCCCGGTACACCCCCAATATATTATACCTTCAAGATAAACAGGAATTCATTTTTCAGCATGGTCTTTGATATTTTTCCGTTTATGGAATATGGGCTTAACAATATTCACTCATGCATAAATATCAGGATCCATGAATAAAACTGCTGCACAAATCATTGAAGCGCTAGATTTAAAACCGCTGACTTTTGAAGGGGGCTACTTCCGACAGACCTACCGCTCGGAAGAACAAGTGGCGGCTGAACATCTGCCAGAAAGATATAATGGCCACCGCTATTTTTCCACTGCCATCTACTATCTGCTTACGCCGGAGACTTTTTCCTCCCTCCATCTACTAAAATCGGACGAAATATTTCATTTTTATGCAGGAGACCCAGTCGAAATGCTGCTGCTTCATAAAGAGGGTTCAGGTGAAGTGATCACCTTAGGTAATGACATCTTTAAAGGTTTACATCCACAAATTGTAGTCCCCAAAGGAACCTGGCAGGGTTCACGATTAAAGGAAGGCGGACGCTTTGCCCTGCTTGGGGCCACAATGTCTCCCGGATTTGATATGGCGGATTTTACAGCGCCTAATAAAGAATCCCTTCTCGCCCAATACCCCCAATATGAAAAGATGATTCACCTATTGACTGCGTCGTGATATTTCTGTGAGATTAAAAAAAACATTACTCATTAACAAATTAATAACTCCATTAGTCCAACCAAAAAGTTATTATTCGCGCTTTCGTGTGATCATAATGAATAAAAAACTCAACTTTTCTACCAATTGCCTACGGGCAAGCAAAATGCGATTACTCTCCTATTTTTTCTCATCACGGATAACAGGAAAGCGTATACCCAATTGATCCAGATAAGTATCGTATTTCGTTTCATCATAATAAAATTTCTCCAGCTTTGGTCTGAATTCATCCATAATGTCCTTATTAAGATAAATGGCCGGGCTATCGTCTTTGGTGACCATCGGAACATATTCTGTTTTCATCCCCTGCTCTTCTCTGAAGTACTGCCAGGCTTCATCGATCAAATGTGGCTTAAGTAAAAAATCCATAATAGTCATTGCTTCTACCTTAGCGCCTGCCACTACCCCTTTATGCGCTATGGGTGTAGCCATAGAAATTGCATTCGACCAGTGATGTCCCTGTAAACCAGGTATATTTGATGGAAATTCCAATCTTACGGTTGGAACCTTCCAGGATATATCTCCAATATCATCCGATCCACCACTAATGAAAGAGGTACCTGGCACACCTAAATTATTCAACTTTGTCGCAAGGCCGTCAAACTGCTCTGGCGAGTTGACTTCCTTTTGCACTGCTCTGGCCAGTTTTTGCTCATCGTTCGTCCATTCCGGCAATCCAACTTTCTGAATATTTTCAAACATAGTTTCTGCGACTACTTTATTATAGTGCCGGGGCCAGGCTGATCCTAATATTTTCCGGCTCACCGTCGTGTTGGTCATTAAGGCAGCCCCATCCGCCACCCTATTGGCACGCTCATATACTTCCATGATACGAGGGTATGTGACATGCCTGAAATAGTACCAAATTGAAGCTTTGGATGGCACCACATTGGGCTGATCCCCTCCATTGGTGATCACTGAATGAGATCGATGTAAAGGATCCAAATGCTCGCGTTGGTATTGCCACCCAATACTCATCAATTCAACTGCATCAAGAGCGCTCCGGCCTCTCCATGGCGCAACAGCTGAGTGGGCGGCTTCGCCTTCAAAGGTATATTCTACGGAAATCAGCCCTGTACCGCGTGGCTGCCCATAGGATACACCCAAATTATTGCCTACGTGGGTGAATATGGAAATATCGACATCATCAAAATAACCATCCCGTGTAAAGTATGCTTTGGTTCCCAGCAATTCTTCTGCTACTCCAGGCCATAGCACCAACGTACCCTGGATTTTATCCCGCTCCATAATATCTTTTACCGCCAAAGCAGCCAAAATATTTAAAGGAATTCCCGAATTATGTCCTTCTCCATGTCCAGGTGCGCCTTCCACTATAGGGTCGTAGTAAGCGACACCTGGCTTTTGCGATGCTTTGGGTATGCAATCCAGATCACTTCCTAAAGCTATGACAGGTTTACCACTTCCCCATGTAGCCCACCATGCCGTGGGTACACCTGAGATCCCTTCAATAATTTCAAATCCATTGTCTCTTAATATGCCGGTCAGGTACCGGGAAGTTTCAAATTCCTGAAAACCCAGTTCAGCGAAACTGAAAACTTTGTCCACCATAACCTGTGCCAATTTAGCATTGGATTCAATGGCATCGGAGATCTCAGCTTTATATTTTTCAATTCTATTCTCCAAATCAATCTGACCTGGCAAATACTGATTAAAAAGCATGCACACAAACAGTAATATTTTCTTCATAGACCTTGAATTTTAACTATAATTTGTTTGTACAAAAGGTATTGTGACAATATAGTTACTCTCCTGGAATTTATTTTCAAAATGAAAACTTAGCACCGAAAATGGATAATTTATGATAAATATCAGGTGAAATATAGCTTCGATCTCTATAGAATCCAGAACTGATTTATGTTCGTATATTTGAATAACCTTCCCCTGAAGAGTGGAGATATGGCTAGTTTACAGTGAAGAAATAATCTGCGCAAATCTGCAGGAAAAAAGAATATGATGTGCTGATCCCCCCCAAAGCTTTGGGGGCCATCGGGACAAGTTGTGGTGATGTGCTGATATGCTGATTTGCTAATGGTTTGATGGTGAGATGGTATGATGGTTTGATGATTTGATGATTTCCAACAGGCCAAATCAATCCAATGGGAACCTTTGCGTCTTTGCGAGA
>JRYF01007973.1_pt1 | contig 16424 bp, 21 predicted proteins | sample 235331 | NCBI WGS metagenome assembly JRYF01 (sample SAMN03074217, study PRJNA261475) | activated sludge metagenome | biome: Wastewater Treatment Plant; feature: Wastewater; material: Activated sludge; isolation source: activated biomass of a wastewater treatment plant treating hydrocarbon... ...
GCCGGCGGCCGCCAGCCGCTGGTGACGATGCTGCCCGTGCGCGGGCTGGTCTCCAGCGTCACGCCGGCCAGCTTGGCCAGCACCAGCAGGCGGTTGGCCAGGTCGATGGTGATGGCGGCGTTGCGCCGCAGGTCACTGCCCAGCAGGTGGCCGTGCTCGCGGTCTCGGCCCATCAGGTACTGCGCCATGTCGATCATCGGGCTACCTCCTCACCTGCAGCGCGGCGCGCTGCTCGCTGATCTGTTCCCGCACCGGCAGCGTCACCAGCACGGCGCCGGCCGTGGCCAGCAGGGCAATGCCCAGCAGCTTCAGCCGCGCCAGGCGCGCGCGGCGGTGCAGGCGCTGCGCCGCCACGATGGCGCCCAGCAGCAGCGCCGAACCGGTGATCACTTCCAGGCCGTGGATCATTCGCGCCCCCCTGCACCGCGGCGCCACCCGGAAATCACGCGCCCGGTGGTTGCGATGGCCGGGCGCCAGAAGGCGGCCAGCGCAAAACCAACGGGCGCCCACAGCAGCTCGGGGCTGAGGCCGTAGCCCTGCAGCCATTCGAGCCGCGGCACCACCTGCGACACGGCGCCACCCAGCACCAGGGCCACGGCCACACCGGTGGCCACGGCCAGCAGGCTGCGCCAGATGCTGCCGGGCCGCTGGTCCACGGCCACAGCCACTACACCGCCCACGAGGCCGCCGACGGCCAGCATGCTGACCTCCGCAGCCAAGGGGCCGGCCGTGGCGATGATCACCGCCGCCAGGCCTACCTTCGTTTCGAGTTGCGCCATGGCACCCCCCATGTGACGGCGGCCGCCAGCGCCAGGCTGACGATGGCGGCATACGGGTCGGGCCCCAACCACGCCTTGCACAGGTCTTGTCCTGTGGTCAGGGTGCCCCACTGAGCCGCGCCGCAGACAGCCTGCTGCGCCGACTCCAACACGCACACGGCGCACGCAAGCCGCCCCGCGTGGCTGCGCATGCGCGGCCAGGCCAGGGCTGCCAGGGTGAGGGTCGCCACGCCGGTGCTCACGTAGTACATCCACGCGCGGTCTGCAGGCGGCAGCAGGTAGTAGCCGTAGAAGGCCACCACCATCACGCCCAGCAGCACGCGCTCTGCAGTCATTGCTGCTCCGGCGGCGGCGGTGGCGGCCTGACGGGGCCGGGCCCGCCGGCGCCCTGGCCGCGCACCAGGCGGGCCAGGGATTCCAGCAGGTCGGCCAGCATGTGGCGCATGGCGGTCAGCATGGCGGGCTCTCCTTCCTCAGAGTGGTTGAACGGTCAGTGCCACCAGCGCGCCGCCCAGCAGCGCGCCCAGCGCCGCGCCGCGCGCGGTGTGCAGGTAGTCGGCCCGGTCCACGGTGCCGCGGCCGGATGCGTCCCACACGTATTCCTTGGCCCAGCCAGCGCGCTCGCCGGCCAGCAGGCCCAGCAGCGCGGCCGGCAGGGGCTGCGCCAGCGGGTGCAGCAGGGCCGGCAGCAGCGGCTGCAGGGCCGCGGCCAGGTGGGCCGCGGAGAACGTGCAGACGCCTGCAAACACGGCGCCCAGCAGGGCGTGGAGCCTCTGGTCAGGGGTCATCATGCGCGGGGGTTGTGTGCCTTCAGGTCGGGGTCTGCAGCACCCACTTCATGACCTCGCTCACGATGGCCACGCCGCCGCCGGTGGTGGGGTTCATCATCTCGGCCTGCTGGCGGTAGTACTGGTGGCCCGCCTCGCTCAGCAGCCGCAGCACCATGCGGCCGTTGCTGTACGTCCACGTCTTCAGGTTGCCGGTCTTCTGCGGCACGATGACGGCCGCGCCCTCGGTCCAGGTCTCGGCGGGCAGGCTGTTGGCGGCGTTGTAGGCGGTGATGCCGCGCTGGATCTCTCGCCACTCGGGGATGATCTCCTGCAGCTGCGGTATCCACTGGCCGGTGATGGGGTTCGTCACGCCCTTCACGTTGATGAAGCTCAGCTGCTCGGGTTGCTGGCTCCACGTGAAGTCGCCCCAGTGGTCGCCGGGGCCGCGCACGCCGCCCAGCAGGCCCAGGATCTCGTCCTTGCGGCCCATCTGCATCCACATCGGCTTGACCACGCTGGGCGCAAAGGGCGTGGCGTCCCAGTAGAACGGCGTCGGGCCGCTGCAGGTGCTGTGGTGGTCGAAAACGTCCGGCTCGAAGCGCCACATGTACTTGGCCATCATCCCGCCCGCGCTGTGGCCGTGGATGTGCACCTTGTCCACGCTGGGGAACTCGTTGAGGATCCAGGTGGCCAGGTCGCGCAGGAACTGCGGGTCGTTGGCGCCGCTCCAGAAGTAGCCCTGGCTCCAGGCCGTCACGCCGTCCGGCCGCTTGGCCACGCGGCTGTCCACGCCGTTGGGGTTCCAGGGGTTGTCCACGGCGTTGCTGGGCAGGCAGCGCTGGCCCAGCGGGTACACCTCGATGCAGCCGAAGTAGCTCAGCCGCTTCCAGTTCACGTCCTCGGGCGTCAGGATCAGGTTGCGCGTTTTCAGGGTGCGGCAGAACACCGCCTGGCTGCGCTTGCTGCCGCCGCCGCCGTGCAGGATCACCAGCGCGTGCTTGGGGCTGCCGCGCGGGATGTACACGTCGGTGTCGTGCGGGTGCAGGCCCACCGTGTCGGTGCGCGGAATGCGCTGCTGCTGCAGGATGGTGCCCGGGGGCACCTTGCCGAAGCTGTAGAAGGGCATGGGCGGCAGCCGGCGCGGTCAGGGCACGATGCGGCCGCGCAGCCAGCCGCTGGCGCCCACGGCGCCGGCGCTGAATACACACTGCGCCACCAGGTACACGGGCACGTCAGTCTCGCCCGCGCTGTTGTCGAAGAACCGCTCCGGCAGCGGGCTGGCCAGCCTGATGGCGCCGCCGCTCCAGGGCATGCCCATGTACTGCCCCACCACCGGCAGCGTGGCCGACGTCACGCCGCAGCCCGCGGCCACCAGCGTGGCGGTGACGGTGGTGTTGGGCCTGAACACCACCGTGCCCGTGACCAGCATGCGCTTGCCCGCGGGCACGTTCAGCGTGAGGATGTTGGTGGGGGTGTTGCTGACAAGCGCCACGGGGGTGGCATCGTCCAGGCTCACGTAGGTGGGCGTCTGCGGCACCAGGTCCCAGCGCACGCCGGTGCCGTCGTTCACCAGCACGGGCAGGATGTGGGCGCTGTCCTCGTAGGTCAGCAGCGCCTCGTCGTACTCGGAGATCTTGGTGTCCAGGTCGGCCAGCAGGGGGTTTTTGATGTCGAAGGTCATGGGGCGCTCACCTCTTGATGACGACGTAGTACAGGTTCAGGTCAGCTGTGTTCAGCGTCAGCGGCGACGATGTGCCGAACGACAGCTCGATGCGCGTGTACGGCACGAACCACCGCGACTGGCCCGCGGGCACCACCACCACCTTGGCGTGCGACTCCTGCCATGTCCGCACCTCGTTCGCAGCCATCTGCCGGAGGCGCCACTGGTTGACGCCCATGCTGTCCACCAGCGACGTGAGCGCCTCGTCATCGAACACCTGCAGGCCCGACTTGACCTCGCAGAACGTGACGCTCAGGTCCGAAGGCGCCACCAGCTCGCGGCTCGCCGAGTACACCAACTCCAGCGTCTGCTCCACGTCGGTGTCGTTCACGTACTCCAGCGGGCCGAGACTGCGCTCCGCAACCAGCGCCGGCCCTGCCGAGAACGCCGGGGTGATGAACTCATCGTCGTCCAGAGGCAGCTGCACCACGCCTGTGGCCGCGCCGTCCTCGATCTGCGGCGTGTCGATCAGCAGCGACAGGCCGGCGCCTGTCCAGTACGCGGGCTCGGTGCCGTCCGGCTCGTCGAACTCGTCGTACACGGTGGCCAGCCACTGGGCGGTTTCGCCCGTGCTCTGCAGCCAGGTGCGCGTCACGCCGGTGAGCCGCTGGTCGACGATGGCGAACGTCACCCGCGCAGTCAGCACGCTCAGGCCGCCGGCGCGGTTCTCGTGGCGGGCCAGCATGGCGTAGGTGCCGTCCGCGGGCCAGGGCACCAGGTGCTGCGTGCTTTCGCCCTGCCAGAAGGGGCGCTGCGCGTCCGCCCACGCGGTTTCCAGCGTGCCGCCCGGGTGCAGCTGCAGCACGGTGCGGCGGTGGTTGTAGGCGGTGGGCTCCTGCCAGCTGAAGAGCAGGCCGCCGGGCAGCTCCACCACGGTGAAGTCCAGCACCGGCTCGGCATAGCCGGCCGGGGCAATGCGCACCGTGTCGGGCACGCTGGGCTGCGTCTGCACCTCGCTGCTGTACACGGCCGGGTCGTGCTCGGTCAGGGCCAGCCGCCAGCGGCCCGGGCCCGTCTGGGCGCTGCCGGTCACGCGCATGGGCTTGTCTGCCACGCCCACCGGGTGCGTGATGGTCACGATGTCGCCCACCTCGTGGCGAATGCCTTCGTCCCAGACGTCGAGCTCGCAGCTCAGGTCGCCCAGGTTGAGCTTGTTCAGCCGCTCCACGGCCTCGCGCAGGGCCTGGCTGTAGCGCTGCACACCGGGCAGCGGCACGCCGCTCAGGCGCCACGGGCGCGTGGTGCCGGCACCAGGCAGCGCCGCCTGGGCCTTGCGCTGGCGCCAGGGCACCTGGCTGGTGTCGGTGTACTGCACCTCCACCACGGTGGGGGTGTTGCCCAGGTCTCGCCGGCTCAGGGGGCTCAGGCCCGCAATCTGGCCGGCGGCGTGGCTGTAGGCAGCCACCGGGGCGGCGTCGGCGTCGGCCACCAGGCGCAGGCCCAGGGCGGTGGGCACCAGCCAGCAGCCGGCATAGGCGCGCATGGCCTCGGCCACCGCAGCCACGGTGGCATTGGCGGCGGCCAGCGTCAGGCCGATGAGGCGGCGCTTCTCGCCGGGGCTGCCCACCAGCGCGTCGTTGGCGTTGGCCACGGCGGGCACGCTGGCCCACAACACGGGCTCGCCCGCGCCGTACAGGGTGCTGGCGGTCCAGTCGGCCAGGGCCAGCGCCGGGTTGTCGCTCCACTCCCAGGTGGCGGCGTTGTTCAGGCGGTGCGCGCCGCTGCCGCCGGGCTGAGTGCTGTCCTTGCGCGGGTCGTACACGCGGCGGCCCCACAGCCGGGCGCTGATCTGCAGCGAGCCCTGGAACTCCGCCGTGGGCATGCGCACCACGCTGTGCGCGTAGCCGGTGAGCGCGCTCGTGAAGGTGATGCCCTGCGCCGCGAACGCCGCCACCAGCTGTGCATCCGGCACCACCTGGCTGCCGGTGTAGTGCACCGCGCTGGCACCGGTGGGCAGCGGCTGGTCCTGCCAGCGCAGTTCGTCCACCGCGTGCAGGGCGTGGCCCCACAGGCAGTGCAGCAGCACGATGTTGGCATCGTCGGCCGCGGGCAGCACGTTCAGCAGCAGCGCGGGCTGGCGGTCCACCCCGTAGGTGACGGGCACCACGCTGCCGTCACCTGCGGCGGTGATCTCGCGCACGGCGGCCACGGCCTGCAGGGCCGCGGCGGGCGGGATCGTCAGGCCGCTGGTGATGGCCACGGCGCTCAGGCCTCCAGCAGGCGCACGCGCGCCTCGAAGTGCTGGCCGCGCGGCGTGTACCGCGGCGGCGCCACGAAGCGCATGGTGAAGGTGCCACCGCCGGCCGCGGCGGGGCGGTTGTAGGTGACGTCCAGGTCCTTGTTCGCGGCGTAGAAGGCGTCCAGCGTGGCCTTCTGCGCGGCGGTGAGGATGTGGCCGATCTCGGCGCTGAGCTTGTCGGCCACCCACAGGCGGCGCAGGCGCAGGGCGCCGTTGGTCGCGCGCTCGGGCTTCAGGCCAGACTCCGGCGCGTACACGCTGTCGGCCAGGGTGAAGAATGCGGGGTACGTGGCCATGGTGGTGCCCTGGGCTCAGCCGCCGCGCTCCAGGCGCATGTCCACGCCGTTGATGCGCAGCACGGTGCCGGCCGGCAGCAGGTGCTGGAAGCCGGCGGCGGCGTTGACGTAAGTGCGCGGGCTCTGCACGAACTCCGCGCGGTGGCGCAGGCTGATGCGCACCTCGCGCGCACTCACCTCGCAGGCGCCGCCCACGGCGTCGGCCAGCCACACCACGTCGCCCAGGGCGGTGGCGGCGGCGTCGTAGCCGTAGATCACGAAGCGCCTGTCCTGCACGCCCTGGGCCAGCACCAGGGTGCCGATGGCGTCGTCCTCGTTGGCCAGCACCAGGGTGCCCTGCACGCGCAGGGGCAGCACCAGCAGGTCGTCCACCCGCATGGCGCGGGCCTGCCAGGTGTGCCCGCCCCAGGAGACGGTGCCGCGCGTGCTCCAGCGCTGCACGCCGGAATCCAGGTAGGCCTCCACTAGGTGCGCCGGCCGCTGCACGGCGGCGGCATGCGCGGCGGCCAGCGCGGGGCTCACCGTCTTCATGCGCCGCCCACTTCCCAGGTCTGTGGCTGGAACACCGCTTCGCGCGCCTGCTGCACCACGTCGATCAACTGCTGCAGCAGCGAATTGGTCTGCCCCACGCCCGTGCTCACCTGGTTGATGGCCTCCACCTGCGCCTGCGCGGGCTGGCTGAACAGGTCGGCCAGGGCGCCGGTGGCCGGGGCCTGCGCGGCGGCACTGGCCAGCGTGCCGCCCACCTCGGCCAGGTAGTCGGCCACCTGCGCGAAGTCGCCGCCGATGGCCAGCAGCTGCGCCAGGCGCTGGCGGCCGGCTTCGGTGCTGACGTCTGTGCTGTCCACCAGGCCGCGGAACTGCTCGCGGGTGCTGATGTCCTGCGTGATGCCGGCGGCGGCCAGCACGGTTCGCACCTCGCGGGCCTTGACGCCGGCAATCTCCTCGCGGCTGTAGTACTGCTGCACGAAGCTCAGGGCCTGGCTCTGCAGCGCGTCCATGCCGCCGGCGAAGGCGATGAGCTGGTCGCGCGCATCGATGCTCAGCCCGGCCACCTGGCCGAACACGCCGCCCAGCTCGTTCAGGCCCTTGGTGAACACCTGCAGCTCCGCCACCCGGGCGGCCACGTCGCTCAGGCTTTCGCCGGTGCGGCGCAGGGGCTCCAGCTGGGCGCTGAAGCGGCCCAGCAGGCCTTCCTGGAAGTCCTGCACGGCCTTGGCCAGGGCCTGCTGGGCCTGCTCTTCGCTCAGGCCCTTGAGGCTGACCTTGATGGCCTGGCTGTAGCCCTCCAGGGCCTCCACCGGCAGGCCCAGCACCTCGGCATAGGCCTTGGCCTGGGCCAGCGCGGCCTGGCCGCCGGCGTCGAGCACGGCCTCGAGCTCGCCGTCCAGCGCGCTGCGGCGGGTCTTGTCGCTGCGGAACAGGCCGCCCTTCTCGAAGCGGAACTGGTTGCCCGCAAAGTCGCCGCCGGCGCCGAAGCTGCCTTCGAAGCCGAAATCGGCCAGCTTGCGGCCGAAGAGGCGGTTCACCACCCCGCCGGCAATGGCGCCCAGCGGGCCCAGCAGCGCCAGGCCGGCGTTGACGGTGCTGTTGCCGCTGCCGCCGTTGAGGCTGTAGCCGCCGCTGATGGCCTGGCCGATGCCGCGGCCGGCCAGCGCCGCGCCGATGGCCGGGCCCACCGCCTTGGCGATGCTGACGATGCTGCCACCGATGTTGCCCAGGCCCAGCGCGTTGAGCACGCGGCCCAGCTGCTGCGCCAGCACGCTGGAGCCGGCCGCGCCGCCGGCCGCACCGCCGCGGGCACCGCCGGCCCCCGGGATGCCCAGGAACCCGCCGATCGTGCGGGCGATGGGGTCGAGCTCCGCCTTGATGATGGGCTGCAGCACCAGGGTGCGGAAGTAGCTCTTGAGCAGGTCGCCCGCGCTCTTGCCGCCTTCGAAGATGGCGTCGGCCAGGCTCTGGCCGATGTCTTCTGCGGTGCGCTCCCAGTCGCGCGCGGCGTCTTCGGCGGCGCGCTCGTTGGCCTTGCGCACGTCGGCCTGGGCGGTGCCGGCCAGGATGCCGCGGCGCAGGCGGATCTCCTCGCGCACCTGCTCGGCCAGGCGCTGGTAGCGGGCCTGTTCCTCGCCTTCCAACGCGGCGATGGCGGCGGCCTGGTCGTAGGTGGCGGCCAGGCGCTCCAGTTCCAGCAGCTGCAGCTCCTGCCGCACTTCGCGGCCGGCGGTGAGCTCGATGAACTCCTGCCGCAGCTGCTGCAGCGTCTGGTCGCGCGCGTCCACGCTGCGCTGCAGGCTGCCGATGTAGTCGTCGTAGGCCTTCTGCGAGCGCGCGATGGCCTTGGCCTCTTCGTCGGCAGCCTTGGCCAGGGCCTGGGTGTTGGCGCGCACGATGGGCTGCTGCGCCACCAGGGCGCGCACCAGCTCGGCGTAGCGCTCTTCGCTCACGGCGCCGGCGCGGCGCGCGGCATCCAGCGTGGCCAGGTCCTGGGCATAGGTGGTGGTCAGCCCCGACAGCTCGGACAGCAGCCGCGCCTGCGCCTGCAGGGCGCGCTCGCGCTCGCGCTCGGCGGCGGTGTCGGCGCCGGCGGCCTGGCCGCCGAACCGCTGCGCCACCAGCTCGCGCAGGCGCTGGGCAATCTCGAGCTCGCTCTTGCCGGCGGCGGCGCCCAGGTTGCGGATGCGCAGCACCTCGGCTTCGAGCTTCACGCGGTCGGAGAGGAACTTCTCGCCTTCCTTGAGCCACTGCAGGCCGGCTTCCTCCTGCCGGGCCCGGGCGCCCTGGGCGTCTGCCAGGCGGCCCTGCAGGCGCACCTGCTCCTGCAGCGCCTCGCGCTGGGCCTGCAGCTGCCGCACCTGGTCCTGGCTGAAGATGGCCAGCAGCCCGGTGCCGCTGCCCTCGCTCAGGCGCCGGTAGCGGCCGATCGCTTCGTCCAGGCCGGCGATCTGCTGCTGCAGGGTGTCGACGCGGCCGAACTCCAGAAGCTGGTCGTATGCTTCCTTGCTGGCGTCCTTGATGTCGCGCCACAGCCGCTCGATCAGGCCAAGCCGGGCTTCCAGATCGGGCGTGCGCTGTTCCAGCGCGTCGGCGTAGGCCTCCTGCGCCAGGCGCGCGGCCTCCACGGTGCGGCCCTGGCGCTCCAGCGTCTGGATCTGCTCTGCCGTGGCCGCGCTGAGGTAGCGCATGCTCTCCGTGAGGCGCAGGCTGGCCTGCAGAGGAGACTTGCCGAGTTCGGCAAACGCCTTGGCGGTTTCCTCGGCGGCCGGGCCGCCGACGCGCTCCAGGTCGATGGCGGCCTGCGCAAAGCGCTGCAGGCTGCCGGCAGACACCTCGCCCGCGGCGGCCAGCTGCGTCAGCACCGCCGCGGCCTTGCCTTCGGTGGCGCCGCCGGCGGCGTCGATGGCGCGGGCCATCTGCCCCAGCTGGTTGGCGGTGGTGCCGGCCGCGTTGCCGCTGAGCACCAGCGCGGCGGTGTAGGCCTGCGCCTCCTTGCTCCCCAGCAGGAAGCCGGCGGTGAGCGTGCCCACCCCGATGGCCAGCAGGCTGAAGGGGTTGATCAGCCCGGCCACGTAGCTGCCCAGCGCCTGCGCCGCTGCGCCCACGCCGCCGAACATGTCCTTGAGCTGGCCGCCCTGCTGCAGCAGCACCAGCAGGGGCTGCTGGCCGCTGGCCAGGGACACGGCGATGTCCGTGAACTGCGCGGGCACCTGACGCAGCGCCGCAGTGGTCTGGCGGGCGGTGTTGCCCATGGCGCCCAGGCCGGCGGTGGCGGTCTTCTGCGCGGCCTCGGCGGCGCGCAGGCCGTCCAGGTAGGGGCGCAGGGTCTCCACGTTCACGCCGCGCTGCTGGGCCAGGCGCTCGAAGTAGGCGGCCGTCTGGGTGCCGCCGGCCTCGGTGGCGGCCTGCACGCGCTGGATGGCGGCCACCATGCGGCCCACCTCGCGCTCGGCGCGGTCGGCGCCCTTCTTGGCGCCTTCGCCGATGCCGCTGAGCCCTTCGCCGGCCTTGCGGCCTTCGGCGCCCACGGCGGCCGACGCATCGCGCGCGGCCTTCTTGACCTGCTCGAACCCCGGCGCCACGCCGCTGGCGTCGACGGCGGGCTTGATGATGGGGCTGCGGCTGTCGTCGGCCATCAGGTGCTCACTTGGCCTTCTTCATGGCCTGCAGCGCGGCATGCTCGAGCACGCGCACGTCGGCGAAGAGCTCGTTCCACGCGGCGTCGCTGAGCTGCAGGCGGTCCATGCGCATGAACAGGGGCGTGTAGTCCAACGCGTACTGCCCGCCGAAGCCCACGCGCCACTGTCCAGACATCTGCACGAAGAGGTCCCAGGCTTGCCAGTTGTCGGGCCAGACTTCGTAGGCGTCGCTGTCGTAGTCGTCGGGGTCCAGGCCCAGGGCGGCGTAGGTCTGCGCGTAGTCCGCCTCGAAGGCGGCCTGCGCCGCCCCGGTCAGTTTCCCAGGCGCCCTTCGGTCAGCGCGGCGCGGTAGGCCTCGATGGTGGCCAGCGCGGCGCCGGGCACTTCGTCGCAGAACTGGCGCAGGTTGGGCAGGCTGAAGTCTTCGTCCAGGTTCCAGCCTTCGGCGATCTGCAGCAGGTACTCGGCGTTGGTGTTGCGCGTGTTCTCCAGCGCGCGCTGCAGGCTGAAGATCACCGCCTCGGGGCTCTGGTCGGCCGGCGGCTCGGTTCGGGCCGTGGCCACCAGGTTGTCGACGAACGCGCCGAACTCGCTGCGCGTGCGGTACTTGAAGACCCACTGCACGCTGGCGGTGCCGCCTTCGGGCATGGGCACGGTGACGGTGTGGGTGAAGGTCTTGGGCCTGGCGCCCAGCTTGATCTTGGCCATGGGGTAGAGGTGTCCTGGCGAGGGTGGAGAAAGCCCGTGCCGGGCGCGGCGCTCCCTCGCCAGAGAGAGACACCGGCCCGGTCGGTGCAGGGTGGCCAGACTCAGCTGGCGTAGCGCACGGCGCGGCCCGTGCCGTTGACGGCCAGCACCACGCGGTTGATCTGCCCGTCCTGGAACTGCTCGGTCTCGTTGAGCGCCACGGTGCAGCTCTGGTAGCTCTTCTTGCCGCTGCGGCTCTGGGTGAGCAGGCAGGTGTCGGTCTGCACGTCGGTCAGCGTCTTCAGCGCGGTGTAGCCGGCGGTGCCGATGCTGTCGCTGTCCAGCTCCAGCGTGCGCACCTGGGCGGTGAAGCCGTCGTTGATGGAGAACTCGACGTCGCTCTCGTAGTACTTGTACGGCACGTTCTTGGCTTCGCCGCCGCTGCTGTTGATGCCCAGCACCTGCACGATCTGCGTGAAGGTGGTGACCTTGCGCACGCTGCCCAGGCCACTGCCGGTGGGGTAGAAGTCGGTGTTGCTGGTGTCGATGCCCTCGAGCACGAAGGTGTCCGTGGTGACGCTCTTGATGCGGGCGTGGCGCTTGTTCAGGCGCCCCCAGCCGCTGGTGACTTCCACCACGTCGCCGTTGCTGTAGCCGTGGGCCGCGCTGGTGACCACGGCCTCGGCCGCGTTGCTGACGATGGTGGTGGCCTTGGCGCTGCCGTAGGCCGATGCGATGAAGAAGGTGGTGCCGGTGGGGACGCTTGCCATGGTGGGGCTCCTGGTGGTGGAGGCCCGAGTCCTTCGGGCCAATGAAAAGGCCGCCACCGGTTGCCCGGGGCGGCCTGCTTGAAAGGGTGCTGCTGTGCTGTGGCGGCGGTGACGCGGCGGCGTCAGCGCGTGCCCAGGATTTCGAACTCCTGTTCGGCGCCGTAGAGCCAGGGCTCCACGTCCTGCTCGGTGCGGCCGCGGGCGGCGCCTACGGGGCGCGCGGTGAATGCCATGCTGGTGGTGAGCGCGGTCTCCAGCTGCAGGGCCAGGTTCCAGGCCTCCGCCTTGCCGGCGGCCCACACGTTCACCTGCACCAGGGCGTGGCGCTGGGCGGCGGCGGTGCCGTCCAGATAGCGCAGCGGGTCGCCGCCGATGTGCTCCCAGGTCACGAACGGGCGCGGCGTGTTCAGCGGGGCGGTGCCGGGGTACACGCGCGGGCACCAGACCTTCATCACGGCCACGATGTCGGTTTCCAGGCTCATGTGCGGCTTACGTGCGGCTCACAGCAGGCCCCGGCGCTCGAGCTCGAACCACCAGCGGTCGGTCATGGCGTTCTGCGCGCTGCGCTTGGCCTGCGGCGTGGCGGCACTGCGCAGGAAGCTCTTGGCCCCCACCAGGCGCGGGCCGCCCTTCAGGGGCACGTAGTACGCGTCCTTCACACTCAGGGGGGCGCTGCGCTTGGGGCGGGGCTTGCCGCGCATCTCGGGGCGCACGGCGGTCTTCCACTGGCCGCGCTTGTCCAGGTAGACCACGTAGCGCTGCAGGTGCCCGTACTCCACCAGGTGCCCGTGCGGGGCCTTCTTGTAGTTCCAGCTCACGTGGTACTCGGCGCGCAGGCGGCCGCTGTTGTCGCGGCTGTAGACCTGGTAGATGCTCTTGGCCAGGTTGCCGGTGACCTTGCCCAGGGCGTTGACGTTGGTCTTGACCTGCGCGTACACGATGTCGGCACCGGCCTGCGCGGCGGGGCGCACGGCCGCTTCGCAGCCCTCGTTGAGCTGGTCCACGTAGCGCAGCAGGCCGCCCACGTCCATGTCGATGCGGAAGCCGGTCACGGCGTCACCACCTTGCGGCCGCGGATCTCCAGCCACTCCAGGCCGCCGGAGACGGGGGCGGGGTCGCCGACGATGGCGTAGTCGGCCCCGTTCCAGCGCACGCGCCAGGTGGGCAGCACGTCGGCCCGGTAGTCCACGATCCACTTGGCGTCCACGGTGGCCAGGTGCACGCCGCCGGCGGCAATGTCGCGGCTGCTCACGCCGGCGCTCTTGGCCCACACCGTGGGGTCCACCGCCACGGGCGCCCAGGCGCCGTTGGGCTGGCCGTGGTAGTCCGTGCCGGCCGCCTGGGCCAGGAACGTGATCTGCTGGTTGAGTTCGCCGCGGTGCACGGTGCAGGCCTCAGCGGTAGAGGCGGATCGGGTCGAGGATGTGGCGCAGGTACTTGTGCTGCGCCAGGTGCTCGCCGGCGGTGAGCGTGGGGTCCTGGATCATCACGGCCACCAGCGCCTTGATGAAGCTGCAGGCCGCGGGGTAGGCGGCCGCGGCGGCGGCGGCATTGGCCGCGCCGCTGGTCACGTCCACGCGCACGCGCGGGCCCAACGCGGCGGCGCCCAGGTCAGGCCAGGCGCCGCCCAGCGCAGGCGCCAGGGCCAGCCAGGCGCGGCCGGGGCCGGTGGGGGCCCACACGTAGGCAGGCGCGGCCAGCGTGAGCCATTCGGCCGTGGTGGCCCAGTAGCTCACGGCCACGGCGGTGGGGGCCAGCTCGGGCAGCAGGTCGGTGCTGGCCGGCCAGGCGTCGAGCTCGTGGCGCCAGACCTGGGTCACCAGCCGCAGGCCGGTTTCGTGCTCGGCCACGGTGCGCGCGGTGGCGATGGCCGCGGCCACCTGCGCGTCCCAGTGGCTGCCCACCAGGCGCGCGGCCGCCTTGGCGTCGTCGACGCTCACGGGCTCGGCGTTGGGGGGGGTCAGCAGGTACGAGGCCATGTGGGCTGCGGGTGGAGCGGTTCAGAGGATGCGGCGGCGTGCCACCCAGCCCAGCACGGCCAGGCCGGCGAGCAGCAGGGGCAGCGCGGCCGGCTCGGGCACCGGGGACGTATGAGGCACCGGCACCTGCGCCTGGTGCTGCGCCAGGTACGCCTGCAGGAAGCTGCCGGGCATGGCGCAGTAGTCGTCGGCGCGGCTGCGGCAGTGCTCGGTGTCGAGCCAGGCGATCTCGGCGCGGGCAGTGAGCGCGGAAGTGGTGGCGGTGCTCATGCTCAGCGCCTCACCAGGTTGTCCTGCGTGCCCACGTAGCCCATGTAGCGCAGGCCGTAGCGGCTGCCCAGCACGTAGCGCTCCACGCGGTCGGAGAGCACACGCAGCAGGACGTAGTTGTTCTCACCGCGCTGGCCCAGCGTGCTGATGTCTCGCTCCTTGTCCCTCACGCCAGCCCGGTACACCAAGCCGTCGTTGGGGTTGGTGATGACCGGGATAGTCGCCGGGCCAGCGCTGATCTGGCTGATGGCCGCGTGCGAGCCGCCGAACTGGCCCTGGCTCACCATCATGTCGCTGCGAATGTGCTCGTCGCCGGTGATGCTCAAGCACCCAGCACGCGGGAATCGTGGGTCCGCCAGAATGCGCGTGAGTTGCGATCGATAACCTTCACTGATGCCGCCGCTCAGGTCATCGAAGCCGTCGCCATTGCGTCCACACGAACTGATGAACTGCTTCGTGCAGGCCCACACCTTGAACGGCGCCAAGCTGGACGCCATCGTCGACAGCATCCATTCTTCCTGAAGCGCGCTCATCATTCGCTTCTCGGGGCCATCCACCACAGCGGTGTCGTCGCGCTCATGGATCAGGTCGGTGCACCAGATCTCCACCGGACCGATGCGCACGCTGTAGCAGTCGGGGCCGCCGAGGATACCCGCGCCGACTGCCCTGGCCGGGTTGCCGGTGGCCCACTCACGCCAAGCCGTGCTGGCCGCTGTCCATACCTGGTTTAGATCGCCTTCCGTTGGCGTGCCGCCGTATTGCCGATACAACCACGCGGTCGAGTAACAGGCATTGTCCGGGTCGTACTCGTGGTCGTCCTTGAGCACGTAGCTCGGCACGCTGCGCATCAACTCCCGCAGACCGCCCGTCAACCTGCCTGCGCGGTAATACTGACGGCGCGCTTCCGTAGACTTTCCATTCGCCAGCGTCCCGCCGTCGATCAGCGTCATCGAATAGCCATTGATCGTGCCGGCGCTATTCATGTAGACCAGATCGCCTAACAGGAACGCAGCCGCCAACGACTGGACCGCCTCAGTGCGCAATGCTCGATCTGCTCCAGATGCAGGCGCTTGCAGCAGTTGCATCGCCAGCAAGTCAGACCGCGAGATGTTCCAGCAGCTACTGAACGCCAGCCAGAACGTTCCGCCGGCTGGGTGCGGCCTCAATTCGCCGGCCGCCATGCCATCCACGGTATATGGGTAGCGAGCGCCAGGCGTCAGGCCGGTGAACTCGACCACGGCATTGCCGTCATTCGTGCCTGTGTTGCAGGCGGCCTGCAGGGTCTGCCCGTTGGCTACCACGGGCACATTGCCCGTCGTGTCGGCACGGACCACCACGGTCGCCGTGGTCTCGGTGGCGCGGCCGGTGTACCAGTGCGTGACGGCCATCAGACGCCCGCCAGCATGTCACCGATAGCGCGCCGATACTGCGCACGCTCCACGGCAATGGCCTGTGCAGTGGCGGTGCTGGCAGATGCCAGATGCAGCGCCATGACGCCTCCAAGCACGTACCCGTTGGCAGGATTGGCGCCCAACCTGTTTGCCCATGACGGACTCCCCGCGCTTGAGCCCACTCTTGCGGCAGCAATGGTGATCCAGTCCGTCATGGCAAAAGTCGATCGCGTTGGCTCCGATCCGCCGTTTGCCGTCCATGAAAAGCTGTTCAGCAAGCCCACCTGCACGCCATCCAGCCACGCCGAAATCTGAATCCCGCCGGCCACCGCCTCCAGATGCATGAGGTAGGAGTGCAAAGACGAATACAGGCCAGCCGACCCGAAGGTGTATGTGGTGCTCGAACTGGCGCCCACGCCTGCGGCTTGAAACAGCATAGGCCCCGAGGCACCGTGCCCAATGCGCACGCTCGCGGAGTTGGCATTGTTTCGGCCAAGACAAAGCACGATCTCCGTTGCCGAGTTCTTGGACCCAGGCCAGCCACCGTACCAGGCCACGACGAGCGCCCCGCCGGGCGTGAGCAGCCCGTCCGCCATGACAGCCTGTCCGGCGTACTCGTTCGTCGTGCCGGTGATCGCTTGCTGGTCCGTGCCGTTGGGGCGCCAGAAACCGCGCGATGCAGTCCAAGATGTGCCAAGCGTCCCCTGCAACGTGATGGCCGCGGCGTTGCCGAAGCGATCTACAACGCTTGTGCCGGCGGCTGCGTCGTTGTGGAAGTCAAACAGGAACGCCGGGCGCGATGGCTTGCGCCCGCGCGTGCTGCGGTAAGGGGTGTCGAGCACGATGGTCATGCCACCACCCCCGCGGCCACGCTGAGCTGCGTGTAGTGGGTGTTGTAGACGGGCGCGGCGATCAGCCGCGCCACCGTGGCGCCCAGGCCGCTGCTGAAGTCGAACCGCGCCATGTTGGCCAGGGCGTTGGCGATGGCAGTGTCGGCATCGCTCAGGATGTAGGCGCCGCCGGTGTAGTTGGCCGGCACCGCGCTGCTGCTGATGCACACGGCGTAGATGCGCGTGATGACCTCGGGCGTGGTGCCGTCGTCGGCATAGACGATGGGCTGCGCCTGCGCGCCGGGCAGGACTTCCACGACGTTGGGGCCGCCGTCCATGAGTGCCTGCGCGGCCGCCACGTCGTCGTCGGCGTTGATGACGACGAGCCACTTGAGCGGCAGCTGGTCGGTGGCGCTGGTGAGGTCGCCGTCGGCGGTGATGGCCGGCGTGACGACGCTGTTGATCTCGCCAGCATGCCAGGTGGCGGGCTGGAAGTTGTAAACGGCGGCCATGGCCTGCACCGCCTGCACCTGCCCTGTCGTGAGCGGATCCGGCTGGTT
>JRYF01000722.1_pt1 | contig 16397 bp, 15 predicted proteins | sample 235331 | NCBI WGS metagenome assembly JRYF01 (sample SAMN03074217, study PRJNA261475) | activated sludge metagenome | biome: Wastewater Treatment Plant; feature: Wastewater; material: Activated sludge; isolation source: activated biomass of a wastewater treatment plant treating hydrocarbon... ...
CTCTACGACCAGGGCTATGTGTACGTGCAAGTCGATGGCGGCCGTTGGCTCGTCGACCACGCCCAGCGAGCGATCCGCGAAGCCTACGCACCCGTGCGTGCACCCGCCGGACGCGCAGCCGCGGACCCCGCACCCCGAGCGCCCGCCGCGGGTGTCCAGCGTCCGCCCGGTCTCGACCAGTTGATCCCTGGACTGCGGCCCGCCGCGCCAGCCAGTGGCGACAACCCCGACTGAGGCCGCGATGAACGCCCGCCTCCCCCATGTCGAACGCGCCGGCCTCGCCGACTGGCTGCCGTTCGGCGCCGAAGCCGATTCGCCCGCCGAACAGTTTGCCGCCTGGCTGCCCTACTCGGCCTACCTGGCCGACGAGAAGCTGTTCGTCAACCGCGACGGGCTGGGCTTCCTGCTGGAGCTGATGCCGCAGTCCGGTGCCGACGAACGCATGGCCGAGGTGCTGGTGTCGCTCTACGCGACCTGCCCACCGGGCACCGGGGTGCAGTTCCACCTGTTTGCCTCACCTCACATCCGCGAGCAGCTGTGCCGCTACGCCAACCTGCGCGTCGAGGATGCCGACCAGGCCGACAAGGCCAAGCACTGGGGTCGCCCGGCGCGCAACGACAACCTGTTCCACCGCCTTGCGCGGCAGCGTGTGGGGCACCTGCTGCACGGCGCGCAGCAGTCGCTGACCACCGGCTTCCACTACACGATCCGCGACTTCCGGCTGATGATGAGCGTGTCGGTGCCCGGCGATGCCGGTCAGCTCAACCGCCGCGACGAACTGGTGGCGCTGCGCGAGTCGATGGCGTCGACACTGCGCTCGGCCTCGTTGCCGAACCGCGTCTGCGACGCCGCCGACCTGATCAACTGGTGCGCGCTGTTCACCAACCCGGACCGCATCTCGCAGGCGGATGCACCGAACCTGCACTACGACGACGGCCGCGAGATCCGCGACCAGATCGTCGACTTCGACACCATCCAGGACCCGCAGCCCGGCGGCCTGACCCTGTGGAAGGAAGGCAGCGAGGATCGCTCGAAGCACGCTTCTACTCGATCAAGTCCTTCCCCGAGCGCTTTGCGTTGTGGCAGATGGGCTCGCTGATCGGCGACCTGATGCAGCCGGCGCTGCAGTACAGCGCACCCTTCCTGCTGACGATGGGCGTGCATGTGCTCGACCCGAACGTCACCAAGTCGGTGGTCACGGCCAACCATGTGCGCGCGACCCAGAACGCACGCAGCAAGATGGCCGAGGTGATGCCCGACGTAGGCAAGAAGCTGCAGGACTGGACCGCGGCGGCCAACGCGATCGATGTCGGCAGCAATCTGGTGAGCCTGTACCACCAGCTCGCGATCTTCTCACCACCGGGCAAGTCGGTCGCCGCGCAGGAGACCGCAAACGCGATCTGGCGCGGCCGTGGGTTCCAGCTCAACGCGGATGTCTACATGCACCGGCAGGCGCTGCTGGCCAGCCTGCCGATGACGCTGTCCGAGCGATTCCACCGCGACCTGGCCAAGATGCGGCGCGTCTCGCGCAAGACGATGGCCAATGCCATCCACCTGGCGCCGCTGATTGCGGAATGGCGCGGCACGCGCACGCCGGCGCTCGTGTTTGGCGGCCGGCGCGGCCAGCTGATGACGCTGGACATCTTCGACAACGACCTCGGCAACTACAACTTCGCGATCATCGGCGCGCCGGGCTCGGGCAAGTCGGTGTTGATGAACGAGATGGCCTGGTCCTACCGCGCCATCGACGCCAAGGTCTGGATGCTGGACCTCGGCCGGTCCTTCGAGAAGCTGTGCCGCAAGGCCAAGGGCACCTACATCGAGTTCAAACCCGATGTCGCCATCTGCCTGAACCCCTTCACTCACATCGTCGACATCAACGAAGACATCGACATGCTGGTGCCGGCCATCTCGAAGATGGCCTCGATGTCGCGACCTCTGGACGAGGTCCAGTACAAGGCCATCTCGGCGATGGTGCTCAAGCTGTTCCGCGCGCACGGCAACGAGCTGACCGTCACCGCGCTGCGCGACGCCTTCAAGGCCGGAACGATCGAGGAGCTGGGCGTGCGCGAGGACCCGCGCATCAAGGACCTGGCGATCATGCTGAACCCCTATGCGCGGGGCGGGCAGTACGAGCGCTTCTTCGAGGGCCGCAACAGCATCGACTTCGAGAACGACTTCGTCGTCATCGAGAACGAGGAGCTCAAACGCCGGCCCGATCTGCACGCAGTCGTCAACATCCTGCTGCTGCACCAGATCACCGGCGAGATGTACCTGACGCGAAACCGGCGCAAGGTGCTCTTCATCGACGAACTGAAGCAGCAGCTGGGCGACATCGGCGCCGACGACCCGGTCAAGGCCGCCGTCGTCGAAGAGGCCGCACGGCGCGCCCGCAAGTACGGCGGCTCGTTGGGCACCGCGACGCAGAGCGCCGACGACTACTACGGCTCGGCGCAGATGGAGGCGGCCTTCAACTGCTCGGACTGGGTGTTCCTGCTGCGCCAGAAGCCCGAGTCGATCGAGATGCTGGACCGCCAAGGCCGGCTGTCGATGGACGAGCCGAAGAAGCGCTTGCTCAACTCTCTGCGCACCGAGCCGGGCGTGTTCTCCGAGGTCTACATCTCGTCGCCGGTCGGCGAAGGCGTGGCGCGCAACATCCTGGATCCGGCGACCCACCTGCTGTTCTCGAACAAGCTCGAAGACAACGCACCGATCGACGAACTGCGCGCACAGGGTCTGTCGATCGACGAGGCGATCGCGGAGCTGCTGCGTCGCCGGGGTCATGTGTCATGACCCCGGGCCTGAAGTCTGCGCTGCTGAACGCGGGCATGGCCTGCGCAATCGTGCTCGGCACGCTGGCCGCCTACGACCGCGTCGTGGTGCGGCCGGCGCAAGTGATCGGCGTGGTCGATGTCGCTGAGGTCTACCGGCAGAAGGAAGCCGAGTTCACGCTGATCCTCACGCGCGCCGCGAGCGACGGCGAGCGCGAACAGGCGATGCGCATGGCGCGCAGCTTCGCGCAGCGACTGCCGCTGGCGCTGGAGGAACTACCGCGCGACTGCGGCTGCCTCGTCGTGCTGAAGACCGCTGTCGCGGCGCCCGCGCCGCGGACCGTCGACCTGACGGCGCACCTGCGTCGCAAGGTGGAGGCGCCATGACCCGCCATATCGACCGCCTCCGCGCAAGCGCCCGCGACTTCGGCGCGCACCTGCGCCAGCGCTGGTACCTGTACCTGCCGGTCTTCGCGATCTGGGGCTTCGCCTACACGCGCCTGTTCATCGACCCAACGCCGCGGCTGCCGGTGCTCTTCAACTGGACACCGAGCCTGCCCTGCCGGGTGGCGCTGCTGCGGTACGGCCCGAATGCGCTCAAGCGCGGCGACTACGTGGTGTTCGCTTTCGACGGCGAGGCCCAGGCGCGCTATCCGGGTCTGCGCGGGCAGCCTTTCTTCAAGATCGTGCGCGGCTTGCCCGGCGACCGCATCACCGTCGAGGGTCGCGCCGTCGCGATCAACGGCGAGATCGTCGGCCAGGCCAAGACCCACACGCACGACCGGCAAGCGCTCGAGCCGATCCTGGCCGCCGTGATTCCCGCCGGCCACTACTACGTGCAGGGCACCAGTCCGGACTCCTTCGACTCGCGCTACCGGGCGAGCGGGCTCGTGCGCGCGGACCAGGTGCTGGGCACGGTGATCCCGCTGTTCTGACGAGGCACGGCGATGCAACACGCTCGACACCTTGCCGCCACCCTGTTGGCCGTGTTCGCTCTCGCAGCGGCTGAGCCCGGCCCTGTACGCGCGCAAACCTCACCGGCGCAGCCGGGTGCTCCCGGCACTGGCGAGATGCCGATCGAGGACTACCTGGCACTGCTTGCGCGCATTGCGCCGGCCGCCCACGACGGTGCGCGTGCGTACCGGCAGGCCTGGTTGCAGCGCTGCGGCCGTTCGTTGACGACCGCGGAACTGCGCGTGGCAATGGCAGTGGGCGACGGCAACCCGGTGCTGATGGGCATGATCCGGGCGAGCCATCTGCGCGATGCCGCAGCACTCGCCAGCCTCGCGGCCCAGATCGACTGCACGCGGGGTGCCCGATGAGTCGGGCCGCCACGTCGTTGTTGGCCGCGACCTTGCTGGCCGTGTGCGGCAAGGCCAGCGCAGTCGATCTCGGCACCATCGGGCCGACCTACGAGATCGCCGAGCCGCACCTGCTGGCCTTCATCGAGCAGCGGCTGCGCGAGAAGGAGCGCAGCGGCGAGCTGCAGCGGCTCGCGGAAGCGGCGCGGACCCGAGGCATCCACACCGTGCGCCAGCCGCCTCCGGTCGAAGGCCTGCGCACGACGGAACGCCCGCGCACCTTCTACGTCGATCCGAGCTTCACGCTCGACCGCAACATCACCGACCCGCACGGCCGGCTGCTGTTCGCCGCGGGCACGCGCAAGAACCCGCTGGAGGTGGTGTCGCTGTCGCGCCACCTGCTGTTCTTCGACGCCCGCGACCCACGGCAGGTGAGACACGCCCGCGAGCTGAGCGGGCGCTACGCGGGCCGCATCAAGCCGATCCTGACGGGAGGCTCCTACCTCGACCTGATGAAGGCCTGGCGCGTGCCTGTGTACTACGACCAGTCCGGCACCTTGACGCGCCGCTTCGGCATCCGCCAGGTTCCGGCCCTGGTCTCGCAGGACGGACTACGCCTGCGCATCGACGAACTGGTGCTGCCATGAACCTCGGCCGAATCCTGCGCGCCTGGGCCGCGGTAATGGCCGCCACGCTCGCGACCGGCGCCGCGCTGGCCGGCGACAGCCTGACCTGCACCGGTCGGTTCCCCAACCCCATCACCGACATCTGCTGGAGCTGCATCCTGCCGATCACGCTGGGCGGTACCACGCTTGCGAATCTCGACGGGCAGGAAGACATCGCCAATCCGTCCAGCCCCGTCTGCAGTTGCGGCGTCAACCCGACCGTCGGCCTGTCGATCGGCTTCTGGGAGCCCGCCCGCCATGTCGAGGCGGTGCGCAAGCCGTTCTGCCTCGCGTCGCTCGGCGGCGTCGACCTGGACCCCGGCATCGATGCGCCGACTGCCGCCCGCTTCACGCGGCCGGAGGGCGACGGTGACGGCGGCAGCTTCTACCAGGCGCACTTCTACATGAACCCGGTGCTGTATTGGCTGGAGGTCGTGACGGACTTTCCGTGCCTGGAACGTGGTTCGTTCGACCTGGCCTACCTTACCGAAGTCGACCCGCTGTGGAACGACGACGAGCTGACACTGATCCTCAACCCCGAGGCGGTGCTGTTCGCCAACCCGGTGGCGGTGGCGGCCTGCGCGGCCGACTGCGTCGCCGCGACAGCAGGCTTCGGCATCGCCGAGATGTTCTGGTGCGCCGGCTGCCAGGGCGGCCTCTACCCGCTCGACGGCCACGTGCCTTACCACCTCGGCGGGGTGCGAACGGCGGCGCTCATCGCTCAGCGCCTGACCGCCAAGCTGCACCGCGAACTGCTGGCCTGGGGCTGGCATGGCAGGGCCGGGCTCTGCGGCCCCTACTTCTTGCCGGCGATGGACAAGACCGCCTACAAGACCCAGCTGACCTACCCGGTGGCCAACACCGCCAAGGACGGCGGACGCTGCTGCCAGCCCTTCGGCCGCAGCACCAACGTCTGGGGCGCCGGCAAGGAGTACCCGGTGCGCGGCGAGGACTTCGCGTTCATGTTGTTCCGCAAAAGGAACTGCTGTGTGGGTTACTGAATCCCTTCGCCTTGCCGTACTCGCGGCCGGGCTCCTGCTCGCTGCCACGGCTGCGCGCGCGCAAGCCCCCGTCGGTCTGCCGCCCGCCAAGGTAATGCCGCGGGTCGATGCCCTGCCGGTGCCGGCCACGCAAACGCCGGTGGACCTGGAGGCGCTGGCCCGGGGATTCGCGGGCACCACGGGATCACCCACGCTGCCTGGCGCGGACGAGCCGCGCCTGATTGTCTTCATCAGCCTGTCCATGCCCGAGGCCACGCTGGCGCGGTTGGTGGACCAGGCCGCTCGCGCTCGCGCGCAACTGCTGCTGCGCGGGCTATCCGAAGGGTCGCTGCCACGCACCGCAGCGCGGATACAACAACTGATCGGCACGCGGCCGGTGGCCGTGCAGATCGATCCGCGGGCCTTCGATCGGTATGCGATCCAGCGCGTGCCGTCGTTCGTTCTCGCCCGGCCTGGCGCGCAGGACGCTGCCTGCAACGGCGAGCAGTGTGCGCGAGCCGACGACCATGTCATGGCGGCCGGCGATGTCAGCCTCGACTACGCGCTGGCTCACTTCCAGCGAACGACACCAGCCTTCGCGAAGGACGCCAGCCGCTTCGTGACGCGACTCGGCCGCAGGGAGTGACGCCATGCGCGAACTGATCTCCTGCTTCACCGCGTTCTGCGTGGCCGTGACGCCAATCGCAGCGCCGGCCGGCCCACACGAGGAAGGTGTCGCGGCAGGTCAGGCCGCCAACCCGGCCGCCCGCGCCACGGTCAACGCGCCCAGCGCCACCACCGTCGTGCCGGGCTACACCGCCACGCCGCCCGAGTCCGCGTACTACCGGCAGCCCAACCTGTCGTCCCAGGGCAGTGCGCGGCTGTCGCTGTGCGCAACGCTGCCGAACGACCCGGTGTGCCAGGCGCAGCGCGGCGCGATGGGGTCGGCGAACCTGGCCCGTCCGGCCATCGGGCCGGGCGACCCCTCGGTTTCCGCGGCACATGGCATCGCCCGCGCACCGTCCAGCGTGCTCGAGAACCTTGCGTCGTACTACAGCGGCTGCACCACCACGACGACGGCCGTCCCCGCCGGCACGCAGACCCGCAGCTGCCTGCGCTACGAAGGCATCGGCAGTTACCGCTGCACGCGCAGCCTCACCGTCGGCATCGAACGCAGCACCAACTGCACGCCCGGCGACTGGTTCGCCCACGCCGGCGCGGGCCGCACCGGCTTGGACGCGCAGTGCCTGCCCGACCGCCCGGAGACGGCGCAGCACTTCCGCGTCACGCAGGACGCATCTCCGCTGGCCTTCTTCGACGTCGACATGACGACACCGGTGGTGTTCCCGCAGATGGTCGCGGTGCTGGGCACGAGCTACTCCTGGGGCAACGGGACAGAGATCCGCACCGGCGTCTGGGTTGCCGACAAGGCCTGCACCGGCGACGCCTGCGCGCTGACGGCCATGATCGCCGCCGAGCGGGCGGAGATCTGCACCGGCGGCGGCGACTCCGGCTACAGCTGCACCAGCGTCGAGCCCTTCCTGAGGCGCTATGCGGCCTGCCCGGCCGGCACGCAAAGCGGCGACCTGATCCAGGACACCGTTTGCCAGGGTGACAGCGGCTGCACGACGACGGCGCTCGACGGCACGCGCTGCTATGCGCCGGCCGGCGGCGCCACGGCGCTCGTCGGTTACGACGTGACGGGCAGCCTGCCCGGCTACTACTGGAACCTCGAAAGCGAGCGCACGGTCGTCGGCTGGGACCCGAACCCGGCCTACGGTCCGATCCCGACGATGCGGCTGTCGTACACCCGGCCCCGCACCACCCTCGCCGAGACCGACCGATGGGACGACCAGTGTCCCGCCGTCGCCGACGGCAGCCGCTGCACGGTGCAGACCGCGGCCGTGTGCACCGATGGCCCGGCGACGAAGGTGATCGACGGCGCATCGGTGACCCGCGACTGCTGGCAGTACGAGAGCACGATGAACTGCAGCGGCACCGCGCCGGCCAGCCAGTGCGGGCCGCTGGTCGCCGCAGGCTGCACGCCTTCGGGTTCGGTTTGCCGGCGCAGCAACCCCGTCACCGGCGCCTGCGAGGTGCACGAGGACAGCTACAGCTGCCCGGTGCCGGCGCAAACAGTGACCAGCGCCAGCAACTGTCCGTCGAACGTCTTCTGCCTGCAGGGCAACTGCTACGACATCAGCCACGCGAACGATCCCGACTTCGCGCGCAGCATGTCGATGCTCGAGGCCGCGCGCGAATCCGGTGTCTACCTCGACACCGACCGCATGCAGGTCTTCAAGGGCGAGGACAACCGCTGCCGCGACCGGCTGCTGAGGAACTGCTGCTACGCCGACAACGCGGGCGCAGGCATGACCAACCAGAGCCTCTTCGGCACCGGCTCGCGGCTGGTCTACGACGTGCTGATGAACGCGGAGAACCGGCAGTTCATCTACCAGGGAATGCAGGCCCTGCTGCTCGGTGGCGGTTTCAGCGGCACCTTCACCACCTACGGCGTCACCGTGGCGGTCAATGGCGCGGCGCTGCCCGCCGGCTCGGCGGTGCTCTATGCCGGCGACAGCTTGGTGGTCGCCTTCGATCCGTGGAGCCTTGCCATCGCGGTGGTCATCTACGTCGTGATGTCGGCGATGTCCTGCGACGAGGAGGAAGGCAAGCTGGCGATGAAGGAAGGCGCCGGGCTCTGCCACTCCGTCGGCACCTACTGCTCGTCCTGCATCCGCGTCCTCGGCTCCTGCGTCTCGTGCATCACGCACACCACGCGCAAGTGCTGCTTCAACAGCATGCTGGCCCGCATCGTCAACGAGCAGGGCCGAACGCAGGTCGGCAAGGGCTGGGGCAGCGCGGAGAACCCGGACTGCTCGGGCTTCACCGTTGCGCAGTTGCAGTCGCTGGATTTCGCGGCGATGGACCTCAGCGAGTTCTACGCATCGCTGGTGCCGACCCTGCCCAACGTGGCCACGCTGCAGGGCCAGAGCAGCGGGCGCATCCCTACCTGCTATTACGGCCAGGGGAGGTGTCAATGAGCCGCCAGCACATCCGTCGGGCATTGCCGCTGGGGCTTGCGATGGCCTTCTTCTCGTTCGTAGCTACGGCCCAGGACCGGCTCGCGGTGCCCGACGCTCGCCCCCTGCTGCTGGCGGCCATCGACGCGCCGGATGGGCGTGCACACGGCGTGCTGTCCGGCCCAATGGCCGACGCCATCACGGCCCGGTTCAAGGCCACTTCGCCGGTCTACATCGACGTGAGCACGGAGCGCCGCTATGCGCAGCCGGGATGCCGGCGGCTGAAGGTGAGCTTCTGGCAGGACGGCGTGCAGCTTCCCGGAGAGCCGAGCCCGCGCCGACGGATCATCGACTTCGGCATCAACTACTGCCGCGACGGACTGCCGCCGCGTTCGCTGTCCTGAGGCGCGCGATGCACAGCATGCAGCGGTTCATCGTGCTCGCGCTGATCGCTGCATTTGCTTCGCCAGCAGTGAGCGGTGCCGGAAACGAGTCGCCTCGGTTCTGGGGCGACACATGGCGCGGCTGGCATTTCTACGAGGACCCCGCGCCCGAGCCCGAGCCCCCTCGATCCGTGCCGCCCAAGCCCGCGGGTCCGCCCGCTGGGGCCCGCGATCTCCGCAGGGAGCACCGGCCGCCAGAACTCGTGGAACTCGAGCGCCTGCGCAAGCGGGTCGAGGATCTGCGCGGCATCGCCGTCATGCGGCCGACCGAGGCCAACGTGCGGCGCTACATGGAACTGGAGGCCAAGGTCGTCGCCCAGGCCTCGACCTTTGCCGACGTGGCGCAGCGGGTCGCCTGGACCACGCCCGAGCTCGATCCCTCGCTGCAGGGAAGGCCGGTCAACGCCAAGGCGCTGGAAGTCTTCGAGGCCCAGCAGATGGGTGATCGCTCGCGCTCGATCGCCGAGCTGGGTCGCGACCATGTGCTGCTGTTCTTCTTCCGCAGCGACTGCCCCTACTGCCACGCCTTCGCGCCGACGCTCGAAGCGTTTCAGGGGCGCCACGGCATCCGAGTGGAAGCCGTCAGCCTAGACGGCGGCGCGCTGCCGGGTTTCGCTGCCGCGCGCCGAGACAACGGCGCCGCGGCCGCGCTACGCGTGACCCAGGTGCCCGCCGTCTACCTGGCCCAGCCCTTCACCGGCCGCATCGTGCCCATCGGTTTCGGCGTTCTGTCCGAGTCGCAACTGCTCGAGCGCATCTCAGCCGCCGCAGCGCCGGCCTTCGAGGCCATGGTGCCCAGCGCCGTGCGGCAGCTCGGGACCCCCTGATCCCGTTCCCAGGAGGATCGTCATGCCCAACCGCCCGACCCACCGCACCTGCGCTGTCATCGTCGCCCTGGCCATCGTGTTGCACGCCGAATCCGCACGGAGCGGCGACCTCAACGCCGAGGTGAACACGATGTTCAACAACCTCGGCACGATCGGGAACTACACCGCGCCGGGGGCGTTTCGCGGGCAGACCTTCAACACCTACACCGGCGGCAGCCTGTTCATGCGCTCGCCCAACAAGGTCTATCAGCTCGCCGCGATCCAGTTCCCCAGCGCCAAGGCCGGCTGCGGTGGCATCGACGTCTTCGGCGGTTCGTTCTCGCACATCTCCGCCGAGGAGTTCAAGAACATGCTCCGCAACATCACGGCCGCGCTGCCCGGCATCGCCTTTCAGCTCGCGCTGGAGTCGGTCTCGCCGCTGCTGGGTGGACTGACCAAGTGGGCGAAGGGCCTGGAGACCTGGATCAACAACGCGCGCATCAACTCCTGCGAGACCGCCAAGGCCATCGTCAGCACGGCGGCCGAGGCCACGGGCTACAGCTCGCAGGAGGCCTGCGCCGACCTGGCCATCGAGATGGGCTTGGAGAGCGACCGCGACGCGGCCCGGCGCCGATGCGCGAGCGATCGGCCGGGCATCCTCGCCTCGGCGCGCAGCTCCGCAGATCCCAACGTCCGCAACAAGGCGCCCTTCGTCGGCAACCTGACCTGGAAGGCTCTGCAGCGCACCGGCACGGCGCTGGACGACGCCGAGCGCGAGCTGATCATGAGCATCGTCGGCACGGTCATCTTCCATCCGGAGAGCGCGAACCGCGACCCTGAGCCTGTGCCACCGACGATCACCTCGATCAGCCAGCTGCTCTACGGCCAGGCGGCCGGGACCGGCACGAACGTCACCCAGCACCTGCTGCGCTGCACCGACTACACGAACTGCGATGTCGTCACGCTGAACACGGGCTACACGCACACGCCCTTCACGGCCCGTGTCGAGACCATGATGCGGTCGATCGCCGACAAGATCGCCACACGCACCGCTATCCCCAACAACTCGGCCGAGGTGGGCTTCGTCAACCAGACCACCGAGCCGGTGTACCGGATGCTGTCGATCGGCGCCACGATACCCGGCTCGGGGCTGGCGGACAGCCTGATCGCCCAATACCGCGATGTGATCGCGGCCGACTATGCCTACGTCTTCCTCGAACGGAACCTGCGGCTGGGCATGGCCGCACTCGACAAGGACTACACGCTGCAGCAGAGCCAGCGCGAGCTCGCCAACCAGGTGCGCCAGCGTGCCCAGGCCATGCTGCTGCAGTTGTCGCAGGAGAAGAACCTGCTGTACCAGAAGGTCGGCTCGTTTCGCGCGGTCTCCAGCCACCTTGAGCAACTCGAACGGCAACTGCGCTCGAGCATGCCGCAGCACGTGATGGACATGCTGGGGCAGCGCGCAGCCTACGTGGCCCGGTAGCCCGCTCCGATTCCTCGAGGCGGCCATGTGGGAGATCTTCGCTTACCAGAACGCGGACAGCCTGTTCGGCATCTTCAACGCCGCGGCCGCCATCCACGCGTCGAGCGACTACAGGGCGGCCGTCGCGGCGGTGGCCTTCTGCGGTTTTATCGCCGCCCTGCTCGCCTACGCCTTTGCCCCCGACAAGCTGCAGGGCTGGAAGTGGCTGGCGACCGTGCTGCTGGTGTTCTCGGTGCTCATCGTTCCCCGCGTGACAGTGGGCATCGTTGACAAGACCGGCGGCTCGGCGGTGAAGGTCGTCGCCAACGTCCCGTTCGGCGTCGCCATGCTCGGCAGCATCACCAGCACCATCGGTCACACGCTGACCGGCCTCTTCGAGACCGCTTTCCAGGTCATCCCCGGCGCAGGCGCGGTGCCGGCGGAACTGAGCTACGAGCGCAACGGCCTGATGTTCGGCAACCGCCTGATCCGCGAGACCGGAAACGTGGTGTTCCAGGACCCCACCTTCCGCACCGACCTGATCAACTTCATCCACAACTGCACGATGTACGACCTGATCGACGGCACCGTCGATCCGGCTACGTTCTCCACGTCCGACGACGTGTGGGCGCTCATGGCCGCACCGAATCCGGCCCGCTTCAGCACGGTGACCGGCGCCGGCGGCGCGGTGACCGTCGACACCTGCCCCAACGTCTATGGCAACCTGAACGGCCGCCTGCCGGCGCAGGTCACGCGCATCGAGGGCCGGCTGGCCTTCCAGCTGAATCCGACGCTGCCCGGCGCGGCCGCCAATGCCGCCATCGCCGGGCAGATCCAGCAGGCCTACCTGAAGAACAGCATCGCGACCGCGGCCGCGACGGCGGCCGACCTGATCCGCCAGAACGCCGTGCTGAATGCGATCAACGACACCAGCAACATCATCGGACAGAAGGTGAACGACCCAGCGGGGATGGTCCTCGCGGTCGGCCGGGCGCAGGCGGTCGCGCAGCAGAACGCAACGTGGATGAACTACGGCAAGGTCGCCGAACAGTCGCTGCCGGTATTCCGCAACGTCATCGAGGCCCTCACCTACGCCCTGTTCCCGCTGTTCGTGCTGCTGCTCCTGCTGACCAGCGGACGCGAGTCAATGATCGCCTTCAAGGGCTATGCGGCAATCCTGATCTGGATCCAGCTGTGGCCGCCGCTATACGCGGTGCTCAACTACATGGCTTCTGTTTACGCCGCCTACGACCTGGCTGCCGCGTCGGACCTGGGCACGGGTACCAAGGCCCTCGCGCTGCAGACCGCATCGACGATCTACTCGCGGGCGATCTCCGGCGAGGCCGTAGTCGGCTACCTCGCGATCAGCATCCCCTTCATCGCCTGGGCCGCGCTCAAGCGCATGGAGAACTTCGGCACCGCGCTCGTCGGCGGCTTGTCCGGGCTGCAGGGCATGCTGGCCGGCAGCACGGCAGGAGCCGCTGTCGGCAACGTGTCGATGGGCAACGTCGCGATGGACCAGTTGCAGCTGGCACCGAATCGCACGTCGGCGTTCATGAGTACCTGGCAGAGCGATCTGAGCGGCAACACCTTCACGTCGAGCGCGCTCACCGGACGCACGGCCGCGAACCTGCTGCGCAACCAGGGCTTCGCTTCGCGCGTGGTGTCGATGCGCGTCAGCGAGCAGGACGTGACCGAGGCCAGCCGGCAGGCCGACGCAGCGCGGGGCGAGATGGTGTCCGCGAGCAACGAACGGTCCACCGTCCTGACCGAGGCCTTCACCAAGGGGCTGGCAAAGCTCAAATCCTCGCGCAGTTCGTCGGGCACCTCGACGAGCAGCTTCGAGCAGTTGGGTGAGACGCTGACGCGGCTTGACCAGATCACGAAGACGGTGGCCGACAGCACGGGCTTGACTCAGGCGCAGGTGGCCAGCATCGCCTTCGGCGCCTCGGCGCACCTTGGCCTGAGCACGCCTGTTGCCGGATCCTCGGTCCAGGGGAACGCCGGAAAGAGCTATCAGACAGGCCTGTCGGCGGATCAGCGCAAGGTCCTCGGAGCGATGAGCAACGAGCAGATCGCAGAGTTCAAGCAGTTTGGCGATCGCGTTTCGCGAGACGCGTCAACCGTCGCATTGATCGCAGCTGACTCGCGAGAGTCACGCGAGCTTGCCTCGAGGCTGGCGAACACATCCTCGAGAACAGAGCGTGCCGAGGCGTCCTATGGCGAGCGGAGCGCTCTCGCAGAACGTCTCTCATCCGCGCGCGAGCGTGGCGAAGTGTTGTCGATCGACATCGCGCAGGACCCATACAACCTCGAGATGTTCATGCGGTACGCCGAACGGTACGGTGGCAACAGCGCAGCCGCGCTTTCGCTGATGGACTCCGAACTTGCGCGACAGGGTTTGCCGCCGACGCGGGTCTTCTCGAGCGGTGTCGCGGTTCCGGAGTCGTTCGCTCGCCTGCATCGTGAGTTTCAAGACGACATCGCGGCGACGAAGCTCAATCCAAAGCTGGATGCGGCCCCGCGGGTTCCAGGGGTGCTTCCTCGAAATGAACTGCTGTCGGGAACTACAACGACCGAACAAAGCGATCTCCGCGACGACGTTCGACGCGGTGGCGCCCAGTTGCGCGGCCGCGCGGATGAGGCACGCGCGACTTTCGATGCAAAGGACAGCACATCCCGAAGCGCTGATGGGACGCTTTCGACCGAGAAGTCCCTCCTCCTGCAGACGGGCCGGCAAGTCGCCGCCGATGCGGGCTCGACCCTTGACGAAGCGCGCAAGGCCGCAGGCGACCTGCTCAAGAAGAAGCGCTAGTCAGTCGACGCGGTCTGGATCAAGCATATGGCGATCGGGCTCGGAACGAGTGGGACGCATGAACGGAGGGTGGCCCCCGTCACGCCAGAAGTTCCGATCCCGATCTTCTGGCCCGCTGCCCATGCCGAACGAGGCATCAAGCGCCTCGGGCCGACGCACTCGTGCCCCCCTGCCAACCCGCCCGATTGCGCCTCCGATGGCCGCGCCGGCGACGCATCCGATGCTGACCATCACTGCCCGGACGCTCCAGGCGTCTTGCGCGGCAACGAGCAGCCCCGCCACCCCCCCGATGGCGATACAGGCGAAGAAGACCAACTTGCGCATCTCGCACCCCACTGGCTTCCGAGCGTAGCGAGAGCCGCAGCAAAAGCAATCCGTCTGAGGTGTCGCTCTCGGGCATCTCCGCCCAAGCGCCACGGAAAACCGTCGGCCTTCCCTACAAGGCTTGCTAGAATAAGGTTGTCAAAGTTGACATACGAGACAAACGAGACTACTCTGCCGCCTCTCAGTGCGTACGCGGAGTTCGCCATGCGCAAGGCACAAGCTGCATCGCCTGTGAACCAACCACTCGTCACCCCGACGGAAGTTCGCCGCTTCGACAAGGCGGTCACGGTTCGCGACCGTGGCGCATTCCTCTTCGAGCTTGACCGTCTTGTTCGAGAGAAGGTGGCGGCTGCCACGAACGTGGCCGCCGAGGCGACACCCCTGACCGAAACACTGGGCCGGAAGGCCGCGTCGCTGCGCGCGGCCACCTCCTGGTCGCCGATGGCCGCCGACATCCAGCGAGGCCGCGCCGAACTGCTGCGCGAGTTCGAGCGACCGCACAACCTGCCTCTGTCCGACTTCGTACGCCTGGCCCACAAGTCCCGCCAGCAGATCTACAAGGACATCACCGCACGCAGGTTGCTTGCGCTGGACGTCGGCCGCCGAGGCCAGCGCATTCCCGACTGGCAGTTGGAGGCACCAGGCCTGCAGCTGACGCGCGCCGTGCTCCAGGCTGCAGAAGATGTAGACGCCTGGACGGTGTACCGCGCCCTGGCGGAGCCCTGCGAAGCCCTTGGCGGCCAATCTCCGGCGGCGAGCGCGAATCGAGGCAACGTCGACGCTGTTGCGCGCGTCGTGCTTGCTTCGCTCGGCGTGCAGCGGGCGGAGCGTGCCGGTGCCGACGCCTGATGTTCCGACCCGAATCATCCCAGCAGGAGAACTGCTCCAGCAGGTGAGTCGTGCTGCCTATCGCGACACGGCCCTTCACTTCGGCCGCTCGGGTGGAAATCGCTACGACGACCGGGCTCTCCGGTTTGGCACGCTCTATGTCGGCTTCGACCTAGCGACCGCGCTCATGGAGTCCGTCTTCCGCCAGCACCGTTGGAACCGCCGCGCCAAGCGCGTGATCACCCGAACCGAGGTGTACGCGCGCATGGTCAGGGCGATCGGCGTCCTCGAGCCTCTGTCGCTCGCCGACCTCACTGCGCCCGCCATGATGGCATCGCAGTTCGGATTGAACCTGTCCCAACTGGCCAGCCGTCGCTACGTTCACACGCAGCGCATCGCTGCGCTGATACACGCGCTCGCCGAGCCGGATGGCGCGCCTCGATTCGACGGTGTGCTCTACCCGTCGCGCAACAACCACCCGGCCGCGTGCGCCGCACTGTTCGACCGTGCAGCCGAGAAGCTCTCGCTCGTCGACGACATCGCGCTGCGCGACCACGTCGATTGGCCGAGTTTCCTCATGACGTACCAAGTCGTCGTCCTGCCCGCTTGAGGGCCGTCTGTTGTCCCGTTCAGCAGGAGCCAGTCACTACATCGGGCAACTGCGCACTCAGGTTGTCGACGCCGTCACGGAGAACCTCACCAACCACGCAGCCCTCGCAGTTCGGCTGGGGTTGCTTGCCGCACTCTTCTCGAGCGGCAAGTACGATTGCCCCAGATGCTCCAGCCTTGCACGACCACCACGGCTTGTCGGCGGTGATGGTTGGCACTGCTCCGTATCAGGCGATCCCTGGAGAGGTCATGCCGGCTCGACGAATGTGGGTAGCTAGACGGGTAGCCAGAAGAAAAAAAGCGCCGCAACATTCTGAAAACACTATAAGAATCAACAGTTTAGAGATAACATGAAGCTCGCCACCTGGAA
>JRYF01002366.1_pt1 | contig 16358 bp, 11 predicted proteins | sample 235331 | NCBI WGS metagenome assembly JRYF01 (sample SAMN03074217, study PRJNA261475) | activated sludge metagenome | biome: Wastewater Treatment Plant; feature: Wastewater; material: Activated sludge; isolation source: activated biomass of a wastewater treatment plant treating hydrocarbon... ...
AACGAACAACCAACAACCAACAACGAACAACCCTACCCATGGCAACCACCAACCTTTCGTCATACAACGATACGAACGTCCCCGATGCCGGGCCGTACAAATTTGGCATTGTCGTCTCCGATTGGAACACGCGCATCACCCATGCCATGTACGAGGGTTGTTATGAAACGCTCCAGAAGCACGGAGCTACTGCGGAAAACATCCGTACCGCGCAGGTGCCCGGTTCGTTCGAGTTGCCCGTAGGGGCCAAGATGCTTGCCGGGGCTGGCCGGTTCGATGCCATCATCTGCCTCGGATGCGTCATCAAAGGCGAGACCCGCCACGACGAATACATCAACCACGCCGTCGCTACCGGCCTCACCGGACTTGGCATTGCCAGCGGCATCCCCATCATCTTTGGTGTATTGACCCCCGAAAACATGGAACAGGCCCTCGACCGGGCCGGTGGCCGGCACGGGAACAAGGGCGTGGAAGCTGCCGTAACGGCCATCCGCATGGCTGCCCTGCGCAAGGAACTTGCCCGCCCCGGCAACAAGATCGGGTTTTGAACTGCTCTCCCCGTTACTCTATCCAGTGCGTTTCTTTCACGAACTGATCTTCGGGATACTCCTTGTTGAATTCGTATTTCAAAATATCGTGGGTCGTGACGATGCCGATGAGGTGGCCCTCGTCGTCAACGATGGGCAGGCCATGGAAGAGGTGGCGCAGGAAGATCATGGCGGCAGCGCCGATGAGTTCGTTGGGGCCGAGCGTGGCCACGTTGCGTGTCATAAGTTCCTTGACCTTGATGCCGCCGTATTCCTCGAAGCGCTTGTCGGATTTTATCAAATCCCAGGAAGTGATGATGCCGACGAGCTTTCCGTTTTCCGTCACCGGCAGGTGGTGGAAATGTTTGTTGAAGAGGAGGTCTTTTACGACTTCGAGCGAGTCTTCGGGGTGAACGGAAACGACGTTTTTCGTCATGATCGAGTGGATTCTTTCGTTCATCATGGTCAGTAGTGTTTAAAATTGGTACGGCGGAACGAGAAAACTGACGACCGGCCGGCCATTTCGCTTCCTGCTTTTTCCGATGGGGGTAAAATTAGGACATTGCCTTTACAATACCAGCCTTTTTTTGTCAAAAACATTTCCAACAAAAAGTTTAAAATGCCAAGGATGGGCTTAATTTTGCGGGCCTTTAGCAACCGGCTGACTGGTGCAGAGCGCCGGTAAAGGAACAACGAACCTCGAACATGGCATTGCGCAATGACTTTCCACAGGCAGGCAGCGACTACTTGGGCGGCACGAGCGATGGCTACGTCTATCGAACGGCGTTTGCCGGGGCCACTCTTGCGCACAGTTACGACATGGTGCGCTCTTTTCTGACGGAAGAAGGCTATGCCGACCTGCCCCTGCCCGCCGACATTGCAGAACTCAGGCGTTTCCGGCTCCCGGCCCGCAACCGCCAGATTTCTCTTTTCGATGACAATGGCTATGTACACAACCCCATCAAAATCCTCTTCCCCCTGGATGGGCGGCAAAAGCGCACCCTCATCCTGGAGGTCTATAATGAAACAGCACCGGGCCACTTGCTGCGGTTTCACAAAAAAATGTAACCCGGCTACTTCCATTGGTTACCGGCCCAGTTACCGGGTGACGCGAAGTCTAATGTCGTCAACTTAATGGTCGTAGCGAGTTTGGAGAGCGGAATTTATTCCGCTTTTGCCAGGTGTTATGCGGAGGGCTCTCCCTGCCCGCCGCTGTTCTAAAATTAAATGCCCCCGTAACTTTTATTTTTACAGGTACAAATTACGGGGGCGATTTCCGTTAAGTTAGTTAACGACATTGGACTCGAAGTCACCCGGTAACTAAAGTATAAAAAAAACTGCAATGCAATTTTGATAATACCGATATAAATTTTCAATTTGCGCTCCGAGTTTTGCCCCCACCAACGCTAATCAACCATGCGTCCACTCCGAAAAGTCAGCACAACAGAAAAAAAACAAACAGACAGGGAATTTTATCTGAAAGAAAATTTTTGAAAAAAAATTTTCTTTCAAATAAAATTCTCTGTCTAAATATTCTTCTGTCTGTGCAATTTACTGCAACTCAAAATGACATTTCGGAGCGGACTCATTGATACAACCAACTACGCTCAAACCACTTTTCGGTGGGTTTACAACCAGATTGAACATGAACAAGGTAATTCCCGTACTCCTATCCTCCCTATTCAGTGCCGTACTGGCTGTTTTTCTTTACAAACAGTTTGAAAAACCGAAAACGGTATATGTCGAAGCGGCAGGAGCATCGCCCATTTACACCAGTTTTGGGGAAGGCGATCCCTTTTCGGGCAGGCTGCAGCGCACCTTTCTGTCTGCATCGCCCACTGATTTCATCGCAGCAGCGAGTGCGGTCACGCCGGCGGTCGTCAACATCCGTGCGGTGGAAAATACCAGTTACAGCCTGTGGGGTGCCGGTTCGTTTGGGGCATCCTCCGGTTCGGGGGTCATCGTTTCACCCGACGGCTACATCGTCACCAACAACCACGTCATTGAGGACGGGAGCAAGTACGAAGTCACCCTCAACGACCGGCGGGAATTTCGGGCCAAGTTCGTCGCCTCCGATCCCTCCACCGATCTGGCCCTTTTGAAAATAGAAGATGAAGGCCTGCCCTACCTCACCTTTGGCAACTCCGACTCCCTGCGCGTGGGCGAGTGGGTGCTGGCCGTCGGCAATCCCTTCAACCTCGAATCCACCGTGACGGCCGGCATCGTGAGCGCAAAAGGCCGCAGCATTGACATCCTGGAAGGAGAATATACCATCGAATCGTTCATACAGACCGATGCTGCCGTGAACCCCGGCAACAGTGGGGGTGCGCTGGTCAACACCAACGGCGAACTCGTCGGCATCAACACGGCCATCATCACCCGTTCGGGGAAATATGAAGGTTATTCCTTTGCCATCCCTGCCACGCTGGTACAGAAGGTGATACGCGACCTTCGGGACTACGGCGAGGTGCAGCGCGGCCTGCTGGGCATCCAGATCGGCCCGGTGAACAGCGAAAAAGCGCGCAAGCTGAAATTGCCCTCCGTCGAGGGGGTCTATATCTCCAACGTGTCGCCCGGCGGCGGGGCAGAGGATGCCGGCCTCCAGCCCGAAGACGTGATCGTGGGCATCAACAACGTGAAAATCAGGACCATCCCCGAACTCCAGGAGCAAGTGGGCCGCCTCCATCCCGGCACCACCATTCAAGTCGAGTACATCCGGGCCGGCAAGCGCCGCACGGCCCAGGTCACCCTGAAAGATAAAAACCAGGCCACCAAACTCATCGTCCGCAGTGACGACCGGGAAATCCTCTCCCGCCTGGGCTTCTCCCTTCGGGAACTCACCAACGATGAACGCAGGCGCCTACGGGTCGTTGGGGTTTATGTCGAGGGCATTGACCCCGGCAGTGCCATCCAAAAAACCGAGATGGACCCTGGCTACATCATCACCAAAGTCGGCGAAGTGCGGGTCGCTTCCGTGCAGGAAGTCATCAATGAACTCAAAAAGCGGCGCGGGAGGGAAGTGTATTTGGAGGGTTTTTACGAAAACTATCCCGGTGAGTATTACTACACGTTTGAGGTGAAATAATTCCCCGCCCTACTATTTAATGCACAATGGATAATGGTTAATGGTTAATGATCCCCGATGGCTATTATCCATAAATCCGGCCTGATCTTTTTTTCTTCTGGCAAGGTTTCCTTTCTTTGGCCCGGCATACTGTACTGCCCTTCGGGAGCGTGGGGCCACTTGCTGTTTGCCTGCATTTTTGCGCTTCGCTTTCACTATTTCACCAAAGTTGTAACTGTTTAGGAGGGTGCGGGAGGAAAGAGAAAAAATGAAATTTTTTCTCTTTCCTCCCGCATTTTGGGGGTGTTTTTGGGGAAAAATTGAAAATCCCCCCCCCCTGCCAAGTAGTTACACCAAGTTCATATAATGGATATTGAAAAAAACAAAAACGAGGACACGATGAAACTCCTCGTTACCCGCATGAAACACCGGATGATAAAAATCCGGCTCGGCGGGGGCACGAAAAAAATCGAAAAACTCCATGCCCAGGGCAAGTTGACGGCCCGTGAGCGCGTCGGCCAATTGGTGGACGAAGGCACGGAATGGCTGGAAATAGGAGCCTTCGCCGGGTTTGAAATGTACGAGGAACAGGGCGGTTGCCCGGCAGGCGGGGTCATCGTTGCGCTTGGGCGGGTGTGTGGCCGGCCCTGCATCATCGTGGCCAACGATTCCACCGTGAAGGCAGGGGCCTGGTTCCCCATCACCGGGAAAAAAAACCTGCGGGCACAGGAGATCGCCATGGAAAACCGGATACCCATCATTTACCTGGTGGACAGTGCCGGGGTCTATCTGCCCATGCAGGACGAAATATTTCCCGACAAGGAACATTTCGGGCGGATTTTCAGGAACAACGCCCGCATGTCGTCGGAGGGCATTCCGCAGATTGCCGCCATCATGGGGAGTTGCGTGGCTGGCGGGGCCTACCTGCCCATCATGTCCGACGAGGCGATCATCGTCGAAGGGTCGGGCAGTATCTTCCTTGCCGGGCCTTACCTCGTGAAGGCTGCCATCGGCGAGGACGTGGACAAGGAAACCCTCGGCGGGGCCACCACGCAGACCGAAATTTCCGGCATCTGCGACTACAAGGTGAAAGACGACAAGGAGTGCCTCGAAACCATCCGGGAGCTTGTGAGCAAACTCGGTGATTTTGAAAAAGCGGGCTTCGACCGCACCGAACCGGCCCCGCCAAAGGAAAAACAGGAGGAAATTTACCAACTCATCCCCTATGAAGCCAGCCGCCCTTACGACATGACCGAAGTGCTGAAGAGGCTGGTGGACAATTCCGAACTCACGTTTTACAAAAAAGACTACGGCAAAACCATTACCTGCGCCTATGCCCGCATTGACGGCTGGGCCGTCGGCATCGTGGCCAACAACCGCACCGTCACCAGGTCGGCCAAAGGCGAGATGCAATTTGGCGGTGTCATCTATTCCGATTCCGCCGACAAAGCGGCCCGTTTCATCATGATTTGCAACCAGAAAAAAATCCCGCTCGTGTTCCTGCACGACGTGACCGGTTTCATGGTCGGCAGCCGCTCCGAGCACGGGGGCATCATCAAGGATGGGGCGAAGATGGTCAACGCCGTGTCCAACTCCACCGTGCCGAAGTTCAGCATCGTGATCGGCAACTCCTACGGGGCCGGCAACTATGCCATGTGCGGCAAGGCTTACGACCCCCGTCTCATCGTGGCGTGGCCCACCGCCCGTATCGCTGTGATGGGCGGCGCACAGGCCGCAAAAACACTCCTCCAGATACAGGTCGCTTCTCTCCAGGCCAAAGGCCAGGAAATCAGCGATGCCGACGAAAAGAAATTGTTGGATTCCATCCAAAGCCACTACGACCGCACCACGACCCCCTACTACGCCGCCGCCCGCCTCTGGGTGGATGCCATCATTGACCCCCTCGAAACCCGTCAATGGATTTCACAGGGCATCGAAATGGCCAATCACGCGCCCGTCGAGCGTTTTAATGTCGGTGTGCTGCAAACTTAGAAGCTGTTTTAATTTTCTTGCCGGAGATAGAAAAGAGCCATTTTTTGTCCTGCGGTGAAAAATTTTTGAGGGAATAGCGGCGCTATTGCCCAAAAAAATTTTCACCCCAGGGCGGGGAAGGGCCTTTTATAGCCCGGTGGAGAGAATTTAAACAGCTTATTAGCGGCAACTTCCCGCAGGCAACCAATCAAATTGGGTCGTTACGGGCTGGGTCGAAACTTTTTTACACAGCCTTGTTTCGCCGACCGTACGATCAAAAAACTGCACATTCCCTTCACGAACAGGCCAGAAGTATTGAAATTGCAGGACGCTGCGCATAGCAGGGGAAAATAATTTTTCATTTTTCCTCGGCCTGATATGGAATTTAATACAGGAAATTGGCTTCTTTGCACAATCAAATATTTTCAACAAACACTAAAACATCTGTCATGTCAACGCTAGCCGCTTCCTGCTGGAATCCTTTCAGCAAACATTACCTTTTTCCTAGATTTTTATTTATTGCACTTGCACTGATGGCGACTTTGAAAGCCACCGGCCAGGATTATCCCGTCTATCCCATCCTGGAGTGCATCGAAGAAATCGGGGATGACTTCTACATTGCCTATTTTGGTTACAACAACCCGAATCCGAATGTGGTCACGGTCGATCCGAGCCACAGCACGTTTGAGTATGAGGGTGGCTCTGATCCAACTGGCCTCGTGACTTTCCAACCGGGGAGGCACTTCTATGCCTTGGAAGTGTTTTTTTCAGCGTTCAACCCCGTGGACTGGCGGATTAATTCCGCCCTCCTGGAGATTGAAAAGGTGGCCTCGGCCTATTACGATCCTGCCTTGTTTTGCAAACAAGAAGGCGACATTGTTCCCATCCTCGAATGTATCGAGGACATTGGCAGCGGCTATTACAGGGCCTATTTCGGCTACCACAACTATAGCCAGGACACAGTGACGGTTCAACCGCAGGAGAGTATTTTCAACTGGGACACGGAACTGACCACTGGGTTCAATACCTTCCTGCCGGGCCGGCATTACTTTGTCCTCGATGAGATTTTCTTTGAAGATGACTGGCTTGACTGGGTCATTTTTTCTCCCAACGAAAATCAAAACACTGCTTACGCCTATGCTGACCCGGGGCTGATTTGTTCCGATAAAAATGCCATTATCCCTTATTACCCGCCGCCGCCCAGCGGAAAGGACAACAATATCATCGGGGCAGAATTGACTTCCCTTTTTCAGACTTTTATCAACAGTGGGGAGGCGGAGTCCGGCTTTATCGTGCAAATTGAGGATGGCAAAGTGCTGATTGAAGTGACGGTGCTCGCCGGGCAATACAATCAGGCGCTGAACCTGTTGCTCAACACCTACGGCATGACCGACACCCTTACCAACGGCGGCAACCCCTTGCTGATCACGGGTTTTCTGCCCGTCATCAACCTGGATTTGCTCAACGACCATCCCGATGTTTTCAATTTTGTGGAGCCTGTTTTTCAGCCCGTTTTGAATATCGGCATCGTCACGTCTTTGGGCGACAAAGCGCACGGGGCGTTTGACGGCAGGGCAGGTTTTGGCCTGACGGGTGCGGGCGTGAAGGTGGGCGTCCTGTCCGACAGTTACAACAAAAGGCCCGGCAACCCGGCCAACATGATAGACATTCCCAACGGCGACCTGCCCGGGCCGGGCAACCCCCTGGGCAACTTGACCCCTGTCCATGTGCTGCAAGATTTGGCCTTCGGAAGGCCCACGGACGAGGGCCGTGCCATGTTGCAAATAGTTCACGACCTGGCACCGGGGGCCGAGTTGGCCTTCCGCACAGGCACCACCAGCCCCGGCGATATGGCCGCAGGTATCGGCCAACTGGCAGGGGCCAACTGCAACGTGATAGTGGACGACATCACCTTCATCTCCGAGCCGTTTTTCAGGGACGGCGTGATAGCCCAGGCAGTCAATCAAGTGGCGGCACAAGGTGTCACTTATGTGACGGCTGCCGGCAATTTTGGAGAGCGGGCCTACGAGGGAATCTTCAACGGCGTGCCGGCACCGGCCGGTATCGGTGGCTTTGCTCATAATTTTGGCGGCGGCGATGTCTTTCAAAACATCACGATGACCCCGGGCACCTACATCATCGTGCTCCAGTGGGAGGACAATTTTTATTCGCTGAACGAATTGGACGGAGCCGCTACCGACCTCGACATTTACCTTACAAATGACAGCGGGCAAACACTGTTTGGCTTCAACCGCAACAACCTTGTGGGCGACCCTATCGAGGTGCTTCCATTTGTCGTTGTCCGGGAGACCCCTACCAATATCATGGTGGTCAACAGCAACGGCAACAGTTCCGTGCGATTCAAATACATCGTATTCCGTGCGGCCAACCTGACGTTCAACGAACACCAGCAAGGCACTTCAACCATCGTGGGCCAGGCCAACGCCGCAGGAGCCATCACGGTCGGAGCCGTGCTGGTTCAAAATGAAGTCTTTGACAACAATAACCCACCCGGCGTTGCCTCCTTCTCTTCGAGGGGCGGCAATCTGATAGGTGGTGTGGACCGCCTCAAGCCCGACCTGACGGCTGCCAACGGCATCAATACCACCGTGGACTTCGGCAGTCCGAACATTGACGGAGACCCCTTCCCGAACTTCTTCGGCACTTCCGCCGCCGCACCGCACGTCGCCGGCATGGCCGCTTTGTTGAGGGAAGCAAGGCAGAAATTTTACAGCGAAATTTATACCCCCGAACAAATACGCCAACTGCTCATGAGCACGGCGGCGGACATGGAAACGCCCGGCTTCGACTACCTGAGCGGGGCAGGATTTGCCAAGGTGGACGATGCCCTTTTCACCATCGCCAACCCGAGACCCCAGTTGGACAGCATGACGGTGCCGGCAGGCATCATGCCGGGGGAAGCACCTTTTACCCTGACCCTGCATGGAAAATATTTTACCGAAGGCTCGACGGTCAAGCTGAGGGACGACGAGTTGCTCACAACCATTGTCAACGACACGACGGCGACGGCCATCGTGCCATCCTTCACCGGCAATCCGCCGGTTTATGTCAACAACATACCGGTCACTCCCAGCAACCTGGATGGCGGCAACTCGGATAGCTTGTATTTCTTTACTTCGCAAAAGACGCTCGTCACCATCAAAGCGGACAACAAAACCAAGAAATTCGGGGAAATCCTGCCGACGTTTACGGCCACCATCACGGGCCTGCCGTTGGGTGTTTTGCCGGACGATGTCGGGTTGGACAACCTCCTGTTCACCACTGTGGCCACGCCCCAGAGCAACGTTGGGAACTACACCATCACCGTGTCCCTTTCCCAGGCCCCGCCGGAAGGCGTGGAAGACCTGTATGATTTTGTATTTCAAACCGGCACCTTGATTATTGACCCAATGCCCGTCACCATCAAGCCCGTGAACAAAACCATCACTTATGGCGACCCGGTGGGCGACATTGACTTCCAATATACCTACGACGAAACCAGCGTCTCCGACAATGCTGCCTTCCTGGCCGCCATCGAAACCGAGCACACCGGCTCGCTGGCAAACGGCATCGCCCTGGTGAATGGCATTGCCCTCGTCAATGGCATTGCCCTCGTCAATTCCCTGGAGAACAAATCCTTCATGGTGAGCGGCATCGCCTTGGTCAACGGCATCGCCCTGGTCAATGGCAACAACACCATCCCGGTGGAAGCAACTTCGCTCCTGGATACGGATGGACTGAACAGCGGTACCGGATTTGTCAACGGCATAGCACTGGTGAATGGCATAGCCCTGGTGAACGGCATTGCATTGGTCAATGGCATCGCCCTGGTGAACGGCATCGCATTGGTCAATGGCATCGCTCTGGTGAACAGCAACACCATTTCTCCCGCCAGCAATTCGGAGGTCGTGGTAATCTACTCCAGCGAAGACACCGGTGTTGATTTTGAGTTGTTGTCCATCAACCTGGTCACGGGTCTTACTTCGGGCTTGCAAAAAATAGTGCCGGGAGCCTTTATTAATGGTAATTTTTTGGTAAACTACGAAGCGGGGGATTTGACCATCCTGCCAAAAGAACTTGTGCTGACGGCCAATGATGTCACGATAACCCAGGGAGAAACCCCTGTCTTTACTTACGAAGTATCGGGTTTCATAGACGGCGAGGACGAAAGCACGGTCTTTGACGGAGATGTTTTTTTCAACCTGGATCCCAACGACAACTTTGCGGTCGGCCAATATGACATCGTACCCGGCGTGAACCTGGTAGAACCTGCCAATTACGCGCTGACGATTGTGGAGGGCACTTTGGAAGTGCTGCCGCTCTGCGACTCGCCTGTTGCAGTTTGCAAAACTGAACCCATCACACTGGAACTGGACGGAGAATCGGCCAACCTTGCGGTGATGGATGCTGACGATGGCAGCACTTATGAATGTGGTTTGCTAAACATGGCGGTATCGCCGAACCAGTTCAATTGCAGCCATGTAGGCACGCCGCAAACCGCCACGCTGACCGTTACCGACATCAACGGCGAGAGTGACTATTGCGATGTGACTGTGATCATATTGGACCTTGCAAACCCGACCATCAACTGTCCCGGCCCAATTACCGTGAACAACGACCCCGGCCAGTGCAGTGCCGTGGTAAGCTACGAAGTGTCGGGGTCCGACAACTGCTCCTTCACCCTGTCGCAAACGGAGGGACTGGCATCGGGCAGCGCCTTCCCCGTTGGCACCACCAACAACATCTGGACGATCACCGATGCAGGGGACAACACCGCCTCCTGCTCCTTCACCGTCACGGTGGAAAAAACCGGCGACCCCGACCTGCTCTGGGCCTATACTGCCATCGCCTTCAACGAGGTGAAAATGAAGAAGAACACCGTGCAGAGCGGCGGCATCGGCATGATTGACACCAAAAAGGACAAGGTGAAGTTGGAACACAACACCCAGGTCACTGCACCTAACACCTTTGTCAAATCGCCTGACCTGGACCTTAAGGGTGGCAGCGAGGTGGCCATCCATCATGTGGGCCATGTTGACGAAGCCCTCCTGCCCGCCTTCCTATCGCCCAGTGCCAACTGCAACAACAACCTCAACATATCCGACAACAGCGCGCCCGTCACACTCACTTTAGCTTGTTACGGCAACATCAAGGTGGGCAAAAACGTCACCGTCACCTTCAGCGGACATGCCGACGTGAACGTAAAGGACATTGACCTCAAGGAGGGCGCTACAGTGCTGTTTGCCCAGAACACCATCCTGCGGGTGAATAAAAAACTCGACACCGGCAAGAACGTCACCATCTCCCGCAATGGCCACACCGTCTGGCTGTATGTGGACGATCAGATCAAGATTGACGACGGCAACAACATCGCTGTCAATATGTACGCAAGGAAGAACCTGAACGTGGTCAAGACTTCCTCAGGCAATCCCACCTACATGACCGGCATCTTCATCGCCGACAAGATTGACTCGAAGGACAATGTCTTCTGGAACTGGGACCCGGTGACCTGCCCAGCCGCCCCGCAGCCGCAGTACCTGATCGGCCTGCCCGATTTCAACGCGCAAGCTCGTGAACTCGAAGGCGAACTGTTCGTGGACCTGCACTGGACGACCCGGCACGACCATGCCGTGGAAACCTACACGGTCGAGAAGTCAGCCGACGGCATTGACTTCCAACCGGTGGCCCAGACCGGCAGCCGCTACGGCGACAACCGGCCCCGCATGTACCGCTCGCCCGACCCCACACCCGCTGAGGGCGATTGGCTCTATCGCTTGAAAGTGGTACATCAGGACGGCAGCATCGCCTATACCCCGCCCCAGTGGGTGCGCCTGGAACTGCCTGTTGACTTTACCTTGTTCCCCAACCCGGCCACCAACGAGGTACGCGTGGCACTGGCAGGGCAAGCGGGCAAACCTGCCCTGCTACAACTCGTCAATGCCCAGGGAGTAGTCGTGGCCAGGCAACGTTTCGATGAACTGCCCGCCACCCCGGTGGTGTTCGACATCTGGCACCTGCCCGACGGTTTTTACAGCATCAATGTGCAGGTGGAGGGCAAGCGCAGCCGTTCCGTGCGGCTGGTGGTGGCTAAGTAGTCAGTCAAGTGATTTTTGACGAGTTGAAAACTCGTCAAACACACAATAAATCCTTTGCAATAGGGAACACACTTGTCAGAATTTACTTGACTAACCACTAAGTAATGAAGGAAGCAGAAGTTAGGGGGGTAACTTACTCCGTAGGAGTACCTTTGGGAAAGTTGCCCCCTAACTTTTAGCACGCTAATATTGATCAAAAAATAGCTTCTCCCATTATTCGGCGACCGCACCGTCGAATAATGAAAGAAGTTCACGGTTTCGACCAGCCGGAGGTTGCCGAAACCGTGAACTTTTTTTTCGTTACTAAGCGTAAATTTTTGAATTAACTACACATGAAAATCCTGTTCCCCTTCGTTGTGGGGCACCTCCAAGCGATGAAAAAAAACGCACTGCCAAACCGGAGTTCGAAGGCACGAATTGACCGGTACTTGGTGCGGGGAATTGCCATTCTTGCCCTTTGTGTGTGTGCAGTTCATACAGCATACGGCAACGTTGACAGCCTGAAGATGGTGCTCAAATCGCAGGGGGCGGACACGAACAGGATAAAGACCTTGCTGGAAATCAGTTCCCTCACATGGCGGTCGGCACCTGACTCGGCCATCTACTACGCCAACGAAGCTGAAATGCTGGCTGAAAAGACCAACTATCCAGCCGGCAAGGCACTGGCGCTGAAAAACATCGGCTTGGCCTACTATGTGAAGGGGGACTACATCAACGTGCTCCTGTACTGGGAACAGTCGTTGGCCGCCTACCGGGCCATTCAGGACAAAGTCGGGATAGGCAACCTCCTGAGCAACATCGGCGCAGTGTATTTCAACCAGGGCGACGACCCCAAGGCGCTGGAATACTACCTCGAATCCCTGCGTGTATCGGAAGAAACGGGCAACCAGTTGCGCATTGCCACCGCACTGACCAACATCGGGGCGGTGTATTTCAATAAAAAAGCCACCTACGACAAGGCCGAGGAATACTACCTGCGCGCACTCGAAATGAGCGAGGCCGCCGGGAACCTCGATGCCATCGGGGTATCTTCGGTCAACCTGGGCGAAATCTATCTGGAACGGGGCGATCACCCGTCAGCGCTTCGTTTTTTTGAAAAAGCACTGGGTGCCCTGGAAAAAACAGGTGGAAACGAGTCATTTGTTTATACCAACATCGGAAAATCCTACAGGATGCGGGGCTTGTACGGGGAAGCGCTGAAATACCAGCAACAAGCCTTTGAAAAAGCGCAAGCGAAAGACGACAAATATGAAATGTCCATCGCACTGAACGCTACCGGAGACACCTATTTTGCCCGGAATGATTTCAGGCAAGCCCTGGAAAACTACCTGAAGGCCAAAGACCTGGGCGAACAGATTGGCTCGAAAACACTGCTGAAAGATACCTATGAAAATTTGGCCAAAAGTTATACTGCCTTGTCGGATTATCGCAATGCACTGGAATATCAACGGCTGTTCGGCATCACAAAAGATTCGCTTTACAATGAAGAAAATACCCAGAAACTGGCCGGGTTGCAGTTCCAGTTCGATATAGAGAAAAAAGAGGCCGAGATAGCCCTGCTCAACCAGGCAAACGAAACGAAAGCCGCCCAGATTGAACAACAAAAAACACTCAGGAATTTTCTGCTCGCAGCAGCGGCCTTTTTGTTGGTCACCATCGGTGGTGTCACTTATCAGTACCAATTTGCAAAAAAAACCAACAAAATAATTTCCGAGGAAAGGAACAAATCCGAAAAGTTGCTGCTGAATATCCTGCCGCATGAAACGGCGGAGGAATTGAAAAAATTCGGGGCCGTAAAAGCCAAGAAGTATGGTATGGCCACAATCCTTTTCACGGATTTTGTGGGGTTCACGAAAATCGCAGAGAACGTCCCGCCCGAAGATTTGGTGAAAAGCATTGACTACTATTTCAAAGCCTTCGACGCTATTTTTCAGCGATACAACATGGAAAAAATCAAGACCATCGGCGATGCCTATATGTGTGCCGGCGGCCTTCCCATCCCCAACGACACCCACCCGGCGGATGCCATCCTGGCCGGCCTGGCAATCGTCGAGTTTGTAAGGGAAGCGAAAAACAATAAACCCGACCACATACACAGTTTTGAAATAAGGGTCGGCATCCACACAGGCCCGGTCATCACGGGAGTAGTCGGCACTTCAAAATTTCAATACGACGTGTGGGGCGATACCGTCAACGTTGCTGCCCGCATGGAAACCTCCAGCGAACCCGGCAAAGTCAATATTTCAGAATTTACCTATCCTTATGTGAAAGAGAAGTTCCGGTTCACCCCGCGAGGGGCCGTGGAAGTCAAGAATCGAGGGCATATCAAGATGTATTACGTGGAAGGGAAGGCATGAAACAGTGCTTTTGATGATTTTCCCAAGCGGCGACCACGTTTACTAAACCTTCAAGGTTTAGTAAACGTATTTTACAAAGACTAAAAAACGCAAACATCCTTTCATGGAACAAAAAACAGAAACAACGGAGGAAAAGAAATCCAAGTTCGCCCTTTGGTTCAAGCGGGTCGGCATCGCCGGCTTTTTGTTTTTCCTCATCAAGGGCCTCGTCTGGATAGGCATCTTTATCTGGGCGGGGAGGTGTGCTTTTTAATACCTTATCGGTCGAGTCCTTCGCATTGTGGTCATTAACCATTGACCATTAACCATTATGCATTATCATCTGGATTATTCTTTAAAGCAACTCAACACCTTCGGCATTGATGCGAGGGCGGCACGGTTCGTGGCCGTGCAATCCGTGGCTGAACTGCAGCAGGTGCTTGCCGGCAACCCCGCCCCACCCGTTCACCTCCTTGGCGGTGGCAGCAATATCCTCCTCACGGGGAATCTGCCAGGACTGGTCATAAAAAATGAAATAGGAGGTATCGAGCTTCTCGGTGAGGAGGACGGCGAGCCGCTCGTGGCGGCCGGTGGCGGTGTCAACTGGCACAACCTCGTCAACTGGGCTTTGGACAACAATCTCGGCGGCATCGAAAATCTCTCCCTCATTCCCGGCAGCGCAGGGGCTGCCCCCATCCAGAACATCGGTGCTTATGGCCGGGAACTGAAAGACGTGTTCCACCACCTCGAAGCGCTTGAACTCGCCACGGGCCAACTGCACACCTTCCACAGCGAAGACTGCCGTTTTGGCTACCGGGACAGCGTTTTCAAAAATGAATTGAAAGGGAAATACTGCATCACCAAAATCTGCCTGCGCCTGTCGCACAATCATCGTCCCGATACGAGCTACGGCGACATCCGGCGCATCCTTTCGGAATTGGGCATCGAACACCCCACCATCCGGGACCTGAGCGAGGCGGTCGTGCGCATCCGCCGGAGCAAGCTCCCCGACCCCGCATCCATCGGCAACGCTGGCAGCTTTTTCAAAAACCCGGTGGTGGACACGGCCCACTTTGAAATGCTTCATGCCCGATTTCCGCTCATCCCTCATTACCCCCAACCTGACGGGCACGTGAAAGTTCCCGCCGGTTGGCTCATCGAACAGGCCGGATGGAAGGGCTACCGTTCCGGTGATGCGGGATGCCACGCCCGGCAAGCCCTCGTGCTGGTCAACCACGGCTCGGCTACCGGTGCCGAAATTCTTGCCTTGTCCACCCTGATCAGGGAGTCGGTTGCGGACAGGTTCGGTATCGAACTGGTGCCGGAGGTGAATGTTTGGTGAGGGGGAGGTAAAATGATAAGAAGTGCTTCACAGATGCGTGACCCGTTCCAGAAAAGTCTTTTTCATACCTTTCGATACGGGCACAGTGGTTCCGTCCTTCATGTATATTGAGCCTTCTTTGCGGTATTTCTTAATATACCGCAGGTTGATGAGGTGGGAACGATGCGGAGAGAAAAAATCAAAAGGAGTCAACAGCTTCACAAACTCTCCCAAATTATAGGAACTGATCAAGTTGGTCTGCGCATTAGTGACGACACGAGTGCATCGCTGCAAGGCTTCGCACCTTATGATTTCACGAACAGGCAAAAAGTCGAAACCCTCCATCGTTGGGATACCAATGGGTTTTTCCTGTCGCCATTCTCTGTAAAAATGTTCTATGTGTTGTTGGTACCTGCCCATTTCTTTCTTAACGCAAGACCGCCTGATGGCGTAGGATACAGTGTGGTAAAGGTGCTCGGAAGCCACCGGCTTGAAGAGGTAGCCTGTCACGGCAGAGTGGTTCATTTCGGGGAAGCGCATGTCCGAACGGGTGAGAACTATGGTCTCAAAATCAAAATCCCCCATCAAGACGTGCTGGCCCAATGAGAAATCGTGCCAGAGCTTTTCATCGAAAAATACAATATCGGGATGGTGCTGCATGACCAGTTCTACGCACACATTCACGTAGGGCGTAGTGGCTTTCAAATCCAAGATGGGAAATTGAGCAGAAAGGAGGGACTTAATGTGCCGGAGGTCTTCGTTTTCTTTGTCAACAAAGATGGCACTCAATCGTTCGTTTCCATCGGAGGGGGAGTGGAAGTTCATTTTAGTACATGTTAGAAGTTTGATGAATACCTAAAAAGGCAACAAAAAGCGCCGAGGAAATGTTTGATTGGGTCTTTCATTTGGAAAGTCAAAATTTCCCGCAACACGCTCTGGCCGTGCGTCCATTTGTCAACCTTTTTACTTGCATTAATACTTTGTTCGGAGCTGGCATTACCTACATCGAACCTATTTTTTAACTTTTTTTGTAACTGTATAGGA
>JRYF01007967.1_pt1 | contig 16344 bp, 12 predicted proteins | sample 235331 | NCBI WGS metagenome assembly JRYF01 (sample SAMN03074217, study PRJNA261475) | activated sludge metagenome | biome: Wastewater Treatment Plant; feature: Wastewater; material: Activated sludge; isolation source: activated biomass of a wastewater treatment plant treating hydrocarbon... ...
AATGCAACGACCTGTATCCCTGCCCGGAGGCCAGTTTTTCGCAGAAATCAACATGATCCTGTTTTTTGTCAACCCCCCAGAATCGCAGGTGCGGGAACCGTCGGCAGGTCGAAAAGATGTGCAGCCCGTCGCCACAGCCTGCATCCACGACGAGTCCCCCCGGCGGCAACGCAGGCAACATCTGCCGCAGGGCACGCCGTACTGCACGGTTGCGCAGCAGTACAAGCAGGTTCCAGGCATGCAAGAGGCGAATGGCACGGGGGTAGCGCAGCAGCCAGTTTGGGTAGGCGTGGTCGTGGAGGGTAGGGCCGAGCATGGTATGTTGTTGAAGACAGGTTAGCTGGACGAACCTTGCTGCTTTGCAAATGCGGAATTTCGGGAATACTAATGTACTTACCCCAGCGCAAACTCCAGTTCCTCCCTCACCTCTGGCAGCAGATAGTTCAGCACGATGTCCGATTTAGGTACGCCCGCCTCCACGAGGTCGTTGGCGATGCCATGCTCGGTCTGGTCTTGTTGAATCCAAATTTTACCATCTTTAATGTCAAAGTGAAGCGTGGCGGTATGTACCCGCTTGTAGCCATCCCAACCAATGGTGACGACCTGGTAACGATGGTTTTCCCGGTCAACAATCATCTCGTTGGTAGCATCGAGGTTGGCATAGCGGATGGCGGCGTATTCCTCCATGATTTGAAGGATAATGGCCTCATATCTTTTTATTTTATCCATTTTATGATTGTTTCGTTGTGGACGTTAACAACTACCGCTTGAATGCGCTTGTGTTCTAATATTTTCTGAATCAGCAGTTCGTCCTCCATCTCCTTTTCGTATATGCTCGGGGATAGCAAGGAACAATAACCGGTCTGGTTCTTCTATCCCCAGCGCCTCTTCGTAAAGCATGAATTTCCCAAGTGCTTCATAAAATGCGGCCAACAAGGAGAGGTGGAGGAAACTCTTTACTTCAACGGCGATTTTTTCACCGCCTTTCTCAGCGGCTATCAGCCGTTCAGCCCCCAAATCTATAAAAACCTCTTTTTTCCCAATCTTGAATTAGAGCGGGTCATGCGTGATTTCCCACCCGTCTTTTTCAAGCGCAATTCTTACCCGGTCGTGGTATTTGTCTTTCCTCGGCATATTTGGTTGACTAACTTTTAACAAAGTTACAGAAATACTTGCTTAGGTCACGAAAATTGCTTAAACGAATTTTCTCTACCTTCACCCCTCAAAATTTTCAAAACATGAAACTCAAACTCACTTTCCTCACCCTTCTCATAGCATTCACCCTTGTTGCCCAGGACAAGAAAGACGACAAAAAATGGGACGTCAACAATCCCCCCGGCGACGGCTGGAACTGGAAACCCGTCCAGTTCACCACCAACGAAGGCACCTGGATGAACCTCGATGTCAGCCCCGACGGCAAAACTATTGTCTTCGATATGCTTGGCGACATTTATTCCATGCCCGTCACTGGTGGGAAAGCGACGCCGCTCAGGCAGGGCATCGCCTGGGAAGTGCAGCCCCGCTTCTCGCCCGACGGCAANNGATGCCGGCGGCGGCGACAATTGCTGGACGATGAACCCCGACGGCACCGACGCCAAACAAATCACCAAAGAAGATTTCCGCCTGCTCAACAACGGCGTGTGGATTGACAATCAATACTTTGTGGCACGGAAGCACTTCACCTCCGGGCGCTCGCTCGGTGCGGGCGAAATGTGGATGTACCACATCACCGGCGGCGAGGGGCTGCAACTCACCGAGCGCAAAAACGACCAACAGGACGTGAACGAGCCGAGCGTCTCGCCCGACGGCAGGTATGTTTATTTCAGCGAAGACATGTATCCCGGCGGCTATTTTCAATACAACAAAGACCCGAACAGCNNGCTACTTCCAGTACAACAAGGACCCCAACAGCCAGATTTTTGTCATCCGCCGCTACGACCGGCAGGAAGGCAAACTGGAAACCGTCGTCAGCGGGCCGGGCGGTGCAGTGCGGCCACAGGTGTCCCGCGACGGCAATCTGCTGGCTTTCATCAAAAGGGTGCGTACCAAAACGGTGCTTTACGTCCACGACCTGCGCACGGGCGAGGAGTGGCCCGTGTTCGACCAACTGAGCAAGGACCAACAGGAAGCCTGGACCATCTTCGGCAGCTACCCCGGCTTCGCCTGGATGCCTGCCGACAATGAAATCGTGATTCAGGGCTTGGGTAAAATATGGCGGGTGCCTGTCGGCCTCGGCATGGAAAAACCGGCGAAGGCGGTGGAGATACCTTTCACGGTGGACGTGGACATGAAGGTGGCGGAGACCGTGCGGCCAAGGCAGAAGGCTTTTGATGAAAATATGGAGGTTAAAGTGATACGCAATGCGGTGACTTCGCCGGATAATTTATTCTTGATTTATAACGCTGTGGGGCAATTACACTTCATGAGTTTAAATAATGGAGAGCAATACGGTTCTATAAAATTAGAAGGCAAATACGAAGATGATTTTCTGTTTGAACCTTCTTGCCATCCTGAATCGGCCTTTCCTTTTGTTTTTGTTTCATGGGATGATGAAGATATGGGTGCAATTTGGATTGCCAATTGGATGGAATATGATGAACCGTTTGCTTTTTATAAACTCACCAAATCCCCCGGCATATACCGCACCCCCTCCTTTTCCCCCGATGGCAAATGGATAGTCTATCGCAAAGACGGCGGCAACGAACACCAGGGCTTCGCACACTGCAAGGAACCTGGCATCTACCTCCTGCCCGTTGACGGCAGCGCCGAGCCGAGGCTCGTCACCCCCGATGGCGAGTTCCCGCAGTTCAGCGCCGACGGGCAGCGCATTTTTTACCAAAAAGGCGGCTACATCTTCGGCAGCCTCGTCAAGAGCGTGGAGAGCGTGAACCTCGACGGCAAAGACAAGCGGGAGCATTTCGATGGCAAATACTCCCAGCGCTACGTCATCAGCCCCGACAACAACTGGGTGGCGTGGTCGGAACTGTACAAGGTCTATGTCGCCCCGTTTCCCAAAACAGGAAAAAAAGTCGGCCTGACGAGCGGCACCAAAGCCGTGCCCGTCGCACAGGTGGCACGGGATGCCGGCATCAACATTCACTGGAGCGCCGACAGCAAACGCCTGCACTGGACGCTCGGCAACGAATACTTCAGCAACGACCTCACCGAGCGCTTCAAGTTCCTCGAAGGCTCGCTCGACAGCCTGCCGCCGATGGATTCGGTAGGTTTAAAAATCAACCTCACCCTGCCTGCCGACAAGCCGCAGGGGCTGGTCGCCCTCACCAACGCCCGCATCATCACGATGGAGGGCAATTCGGTGATTGAAAAAGGTACGGTGCTGGTTGAGGGCAACCTCATCAAGGAAGTGGGCGCACGGGTGAACATACCGAGGGGCGCCAAAGTCATTGATTGCAGTGGCAAGACCATCATGCCCGGCATCATTGACGCCCACGCCCACGCCGGCAATTTCCGCTACGGCCTCAGCCCGCAGAAGCAGTGGGAATACTACGCCAACCTCGCCTACGGCGTCACGACCATGCACGACCCCAGCGCCAACACGGAGATGGTGTTTGCCAATAGCGAACTCATCAAGGCGGGTTATATGGTTGGCCCACGCTCGTTCAGCACGGGGACCATCCTCTACGGCGCCGATGGCGACTTCAAGGCCGTCGTCAACTCGCTCGACGATGCCAAATCCGCTCTGCGCCGCACGGCTGCCTTCGGCGCTTTTTCGGTGAAAAGCTACAACCAGCCCCGCCGCAACCAGCGCCAACAAGTCATACAGGCAGCCCGTGAACTCGGCATACAGGTGGTGCCGGAGGGTGGCTCGTTTTTCTTCCACAACCTGAGCATGGTCGTGGACGGGCATACCACCGTCGAGCACAACATCCCCGTCGTGCCGCTCTACAAGGACGTGACCACCCTCTGGGCTGCCACCAAGACGCACAACACGCCCACGCTCGTCGTCAATTACGGCTCGGTCAGCGGCGAATATTATTGGTACCAAAACACCAACGTCTGGGAAAAGGAGCGCCTGCTCACCTTCACTCCCCGCCCCGTCGTGGACAGCCGTGCCCGTCACCGCACCATGATTCCCGACGAGGAATACCAGAACGGGCATATTTTGACTTCAAAGAGTTTGAAAAAGCTGACCGATGCCGGCGTGAAAATCAACCTCGGCGCTCACGGCCAACTCCAGGGCCTCGGCGCCCACTGGGAACTCTGGATGCTGCAACAGGGTGGCATGACGAACCTGGAAGCCCTGCGCTGCGCCACCATCAACGGGGCCATTTCATTGGGGATGGAGGAGCAACTTGGCAGCATCAAGGCTGGCAAACTGGCGGATTTGATTGTGTTGGACAAAAACCCACTGCAAGACATCCGCAACAGTGAGTTTGTTAAATATACGATGGTGAACGGCAGGCTTTACGATGCCGCCACGATGAACGAAATCGGGAACTACGACCGGAAGCGGACGAAGTTTTATTTTGAGATGCCGGGGAGTGGGAATGGGTATCCGTATTTCAGGGAGACGGGGAGCTTTATGGCGCCGCAGTGTTGTTGGAGGGATTGAGGAATGGTTTTTATAGACCTGATTTTGGTCTCTATTTTGAATAAAGTCAGTTTGTTGAAACAAATATTTGTATCATTTTGACCAATTTGTTTACTCAAAAATGATACTTTTATTAGTTTTGCCGATACCAATTTAACCTGATGCACTCCATGTCTCCAGCCTTGAATCGTGGTTTTGAGCTACTTGACATGCTCCGTCCTGATGGAGAGGTAATTGACAATTTGATTCAAGTTCATTATTCAGGCGAAAGCCTTGACTACGACAGGTATGACTTTGAATCTTTCCATGTTGACAAAATTATTGCGCTTGAAAGTGCAGCCAGATACAAGGCTGACTTCGTTTATTTCAGAACCTTTCCTGAGAGGCCTCCAATTCCTCAGATTTACATCTACAATTACGTTGGTAAAAAATTCAATGGTGAAGAATCCACGGACTTGCACCGAAAACTTTGGAGTGCCGTGCAAGTACCTATGTTTTTCATCTTTACTGAAACCGAAATCAAGATTTTCAATGCCTTCGAAGCACCTGTAGTGGGAAAACGAATTGTGTCGAAAGCACTTGAAACCATTCATTTGGCAGCTTTCTTTGATGAAAAAGCGTCTGAGTTTTCTGCAAAGAAATTTGATAATGGTATGTTTTGGGAAAGCTCTTCTTATGCAGGAAACTTTAAATTCAGTGGTAGCGCTTACGAACAGCTTCTGGTAGAATTAAAAAACACGCTTAAAGACATTGTCAAAAGCAAGTTCGATGAGGATGAAAAACAAAATGAGAAAATAGCCAAGAAGCTGTTGATTCGGGCAATCCTTGTCAAGTATTTGGAAGAAAGGAAAGACGAGTCGGGTAAAACCGTATTTCCAAAAAAGGGAGAGTCAAGGCAATACGAAAACGGTCAGCGGAAGAACAGAAGGTTCGAACGTGATTTCTTTGATGATTTTGCTGATGGAGCGACCTGTTTTACAGATATTTTAGAAAAAAGAGGGGCCTGCGTCAAATTCTTCGAATACCTTTCAAAGCACTTCAACGGGGAAATCTTCAAGCTGGATGCTAAGGAAGTTGAAGCACTTCAAAATGCTAATTTATCCCGGCTGTCAGAGTTTTTGAAAGGTAAACTAAAGGGAAGGCAATATTCTCTTTTCGAGCTGTATTCTTTCAATGACCTTCCAGTTGAACTAATCAGCAATGTTTACGAGGAGTTTCTGGAATCCAAACCCGGCGTGGTTTACACGCCTCCTTATCTTGTCAATTTCCTATTAGAGGAGGCCATGCCATTGGATGATAACATTTTGAATTTTAAGATTTTAGACCCTGCATGTGGTTCGGGTGTCTTTTTGGTGGGGGCATACAAGCGGTTGATATACAGATGGCGGGCGAACAATGGATGGAGAAAACCATCAAAAGACGACTTAAAAGGGCTATTGAAAAATAACATTTTTGGTGTGGATGAAATGGAAGAGGCAGTGAACCTTTCCATGTTCAGCTTAAGCCTTGCGCTTTGCGACGAGCTTTCTCCCATAGCAATTTGGGATGAATTGAAGTTCGATAACCTGAAGGGCAGCAACCTTTTTGATAATGACTTTTTTGAGTTGATTGAAGAAAATGCCTTACCCAAGGATTTCAACTTGGTTATTGGAAATCCCCCATTTAAGCCCGAATTCTCCCCTGCTGCCAATAGGCTCGAAGCGAAAAGAATTGAAGATAAAAAGGAACGGAAAGTCGAGATTGAAGGAAAAATTGAGAAGATAAAAATACCGGGTAACCAGATTGCCTTGCTCTTTTTAGACCAAGCAATCCAACTTTGCAAGCCGAATGGCTTGCTTTGCCTAATACTTCCTTCCACCGATTTTTTGTACAACCATAATTCTGACAAATTCAGAACGTATTTCCTGACAAATTACCATACCCCACAAATCCTTGACTTCACCAATCTCAGCGGGTGTCTTTTCGGAAATGCCAACGTGTCGGTAATTGCCCTATTCTCGCAAAATAAGAAACCAGAAAATTTGGGTGCCATCCGTCACATAACTGTCAGGCGGAATCAAGTAGCGGAGGAACGGATATTCTTTGAATTGGACTACTACGATTTCCAATCCGTGCCTTTCGATGACACTATTGGAAAGAGCTTTACTTGGAAGGCGAACTTATTGGGTGGAGGAAGATTAGGAAGGCTTATTTCCCGCTTGAGCAGGCTAAAACCAACACTGGGAGAATACCTTAAAAGCATGAAGCTAAACCATGGCTGGAACTATGGTGAAGGTTATACTATTGGGAATAGAGAGAGAGCCAATCTTAGAGAAAGACTTGAAAATGATGAATTGCCGCAAGGATTACTTAATGAAACACAAATTGAAAAACTTAAAAAGGATTTTAAACCAGCTTCTTGGCTTACAGGAAAGTATGCAATTGATGCTGACTCAATAAATGGTGATGGAATTAGGCTTCATGAGAAGTTTAAACTGAAACAAAAATTTTTTTACAGAAATGCTGAGTCTAAAAAAGAGATTTTTCAAGCACCGCATATTTTATTAAAGGAAGTAATATCTGGACAAATCATTCCGGTTGAATTCCTCGAAAAAGAATATTTAGCATTTGATGATAGGCTTACAGGAATATATGCCCCCGAATCTCAAAAACAAAAACTTTTGGAACTGTACTCTACTCTTAAAAATAATAGAACCTATGTCTTTTTTACAGCTTGCACCAGTTCGGAATTTGCGGTCAGTCGCGCAACCGCTTTACAAAAAAAGGATATTGACAACCTCCCTTATCCCTATGAAAATCTGGAAAAGCTAAAATTATCATCAATCGAAGAAATTTTACGAGATGACACTTTGAACTACTGGCTTGGCTATTCTTCCGGCATAAAAACTAACCTGCCATTGTTTGGTCAGGCTGAAAAAAAAGACCTCGAAAAATTTTCTAAAATTTTCTGCGAAATCCTCAACTCCGTTTACGAAGATTTTCACTCACACCAACCTATTGAAACAGATAATTTTATCTGCTTCCCATTTTTCATTGGTAACAAACCGAGCATTGAAATTCCCGAAAAAGAAAACCTCGAGAAGCACCTCAATCAATTGCTCAGACGTGAAAATCCTCGTGCCAATCTCAGAATCACGAGGATTATGAGAGTGTACGACCATAATGTGATTTATTTAATTAAACCAAAACAACTAAGATACTGGTTGCGCTCCGTTGCCATTCGGGATGCCGATGCGACTTTCGCCGACATGGTAGCCCAGGAATACCAACTTTAAACCAAATATGAGTCTGTCCGAACATTATCATTCCGGTAGCACGGGAAGTTTGGATTTTCCCAAAACCAACAAGCCAGTTGAGGTGGCTATCCTTTGCATTCAACAAGGATTGGAGCTATTTGCGGCTGAGTTCAAAGCCACTCCGATACAAAATGAGCCGGGGTTAACACAAGAGTTGTGTGACTTGTTGAACGATGTTGCGGGAGATAATTCGTTCTGGTTTGATAAAGAAAACATGCAAGACACTTCCACTGCAAGAAGCCCTCGAACTGACATTGGAGTAAAAACGAGAGAGATAATTGTCATCAAAGCCCTGACTTTTCAAAAAAGAAGTGCATTTTTTGAATTGGAAGCTAAACGCTTGCCAGCTCCAGAAATGTCAAGAGAAAAAGAATACGTCATTGGCAATAAAAACAAAATGGGTGGCATCGAGCGATTCAAAATCGGAAAACATGGGCAGAAAGTTTTGTATGGCGGCTTGATTGGTTTTGTACAACAGGAAGATTTCAGCCACTGGCAGGCAATTGTTAATGGATGGATAGAAGAACTTTTTGACGACTCCGAGTTCTGGAACGCCTCAGATAAACTCAAGGTCAAGCATGCTTCAAAGACTATTTCGGTTTTTACTTCTGAGAGCAAAAGAAGCATTGGCGTGTCTGATTTCATTAGTCTCCATCATTGGTGGGTTAAAATGTTTTAAAAGAAACCCACGAACTTTTATTTTGAGCAGCCGGGGAGCTGGAACGGGTATCCGTATTTGTTTACCAGTTTTTAGACTCGATTCTAAAAAGCTTATCGGATTGAGATAGTTTCAGGACGAAGTATTCTTCTTTATTCAACTCCAAAGGAAGTTTATCTTTTAGAATTGAGGCAACAAACTGTATGTCATTTCTATTAACCAATTCTGCAATTTTTACCAATTGGTTATCATGCATTAACTCCTTTTTATCATTCAAGATGAAATGGAGGCAAGGGATATTTTCATCATCAGCGAACAAGATGTAGGCAATATCAAAACAAGAAATCTCCCCCTGTTTTTTACCGGAACTCAGGTTTGGGCTATCTACATTAAAAGTGGTAAACTTGTAGAGCTTTTGACCTTTGGAATTTCTGATAATATCATAGTTCAAGGCATATTTTTCTTCGTACAGCTCACTTGAAATAGACGCAAAATACCGGTTGAATTTGTCCCTTTGGGTCTTGACGACTTGCTCGAAGTCATCAGAAAATAATTCCTCATCAATTTCTTTCAGCTTGCTATTCAGGTCATCTAATTCCTTTTCGACTTCGTTGAGCTGATGAATGATATTTTCTAACTCGCCTTTCCGCCGGTAATACTCATTCATCTCGACGACGAGTTTTTCCAAGTCTTCAAAAGAATCGGACTTGGAGATTAGAGCAGTCAATTTTTTTTCCTCTGAAAGGAGGTTTTTCAGGAATTGCTGTTTAGCCTGAATATTGCTTTCGAGGGTTGGTAGCTCTTGAGTAATGAACCTGACTTTTTCAAAAACCATTTGATTGTGGTAATCCACCAGTTCTTCAAAAGTTTTTTGAATCCCGTTTATGAGTTTTGTGGCTTGCTGATAAATGATTTCTAACTGTCTGATATCAATGTTTGCGGCACTTGCTTCCAATTCTTGTTTTGCTTCGAGAATGATGTCCCGTCGAAGGTTTAATTTGCTAATCTCCGAGCTTGCTTTATTGATTTCGTACTTCAGGTTGTTGAGTTTATCCAAATCGGTTTCAAAATTTTCATTCAAATTCAGGTTGGCTTTTTTCCGATTCAATTTTTCAATGTCAGCTTCAATCAAAGCTAATGTGGTTTCATAACCTGTTTTAGTCTGGTTTTTCTCAAGCCGTTTTTTAAAAGTAAACTCCTGCTGGATTTTGGCTAATAGCTCGTGTTTTGTATTGCCGCTATCCACGTCGCAACCTAAAAGAAACAGGTGTAGCGTTTCGTATTCAGCATCGCTTGTGTATTTGCTCAAAGTTCGAAGGGTATGGATAATGTTTTCGTCATCATACCGAATATTGTGAGAGATTATTTGCCTGAAGGTGGGCTTTTCGGCAGTATGGTCAGGGAAAATCAATTCAGTCAGTTTTTGGTCGAACTCGTCTTTGGTTAATTCTTGTCCGTCAATTCTTCGTATGGCTTCCTTTCGAGATAAAAAATTTCTTTGGATTTCAATTTCTCTGGAATCTTTATTTTGCAAGTCTTCCTTCAAAACCAATGTGATTAAAACCTTCTTCTCTTTTAGGAAATCTTTGACCAGAGTGTATTCTTTTTTTGTTTCAGGGTCAATGTAAACGCCATTTGGTTCAGCGCCGAGGCAAAAATCAATTAGTTTAAGAGCAGTAGTTTTACCCACATCATTTCCTGTAACTTGGTCTTCGCTCTCATCAACAATGAGGTTAATACCCATTCGGAAGTTGATTTCCCTAATGACTTTGTTTCCGCTCGATATGGTCAAAGACTTTAAGAACATAACTCGATTTTTCCGGATTGATTCAAAATCGCTGCGTCAATAAGAAAAAGCCAATCCAGACAAAGCACAAAAACTGCAAAATTCATTTTTCGACGCTCTCTTACCTTTTGGTACAGGTCAATTAAACTTTGACCGGAATTGCTTTGCAATACCTGCAAAACAATAGCGCCATTGTAGTAGATGCTATTCTGCGGGTGTATGTTATCAGGAATCAGCATAGTTGTAATTTTCCGGGTTTTCAAAGATTTTACAGCGAATAAAAGTATCGACAACGATAATGTCAGCACAAAGAGCCAGCACTTCAAATTCGGTTTTTATGAAGTTAATGCTCCCCTTTGCCTTTTCCATAACCCTGTTGGCTACCTTTAGAAAAATCTCGTCTGGATTATTCGTTTTCATGGATTCTTCAACATAGAATTTGCTGATTAATTGAAGAACAGAATAGCTTTTGTTCGTGCCTGCCAAATCAAACGTCTCGTATTTTTCATCAACCCTATGGTGGTAAATTTTATACTCGTGTATAACGGTCTTGGTGGTCTTCAAATCGTTTTGGGTTATCTTTCTGTCAATTTCAAAGGGGTTAAACTTGTATTCGCTGTCTTTGCCGTCCCAAGCTTCCTTTGCAAGAATGTTGATGATAGAAGCTAAATTGGATTCGAGCTTAATCTCATCAACTTCATTCCCCAACTCTTTTCTGATAAAATCGTAAACAACTCTCTGTTCTTCAATACCCAAACCTGAAATTCGATTCAGGATTGAGTTTTTATCAATTACGTCATTTTGGGGGTCAAAATTGATTCCATGTGGATTCGCAAAACTTTTTTTTCTGAGGTCGTCAGCGTCATTTGCAATAGAAACAAATTTAAAGGTGTAAGTTGAATAGCTTTTCAAAAACTCCTTTTTTAAACTGTCCTCCACTTTGGTCTTTGTACTTGTGGCTGAAACTTGTACGACTATCTTGTTTTGACGGTCAACCAGGTCAATTGCCTCAACATTTTGCTTGTTCGGGTTTTCGTTATTCAGCTCCCAGTTGAATAGCTCATTAAGAAAGTGGGCATAGAAGTTTTCTGAGTGAAGATGTAAGTCCAAAATGTTCAACCTGCCTCTTGACTGGATTCGAGTTGCAAGAATATTCAGCTTTTCTTCGATGTAGTCAAAATATCCTGAACGGTTCATTGAGAATTGTGATTGAAAAAGTTACGAAGCCACTTACAGTGACATAAGGTTAAGTCACGAAAGTATGATAGTCGGCTAAATCCTGCAACCAGTTTTTTTTATTCTTGCTGGGTTCCATGTAAAATAATTCGAATCGCATAGGTAACCCATCTCTGAATTCTCAACAAAATTTTGAAGCCTTTTGCTTCCAGCATCCGGGCATCCGGTACAGGTATCCCGTATTTTCGGAAGACGGGTCGTTTATGCGGACGCAGTGTTGTTGTAGTGGTCAGAAAGCCCGGAAGCATGGAGTGCTTCCTTCCAGGCCTGCCGAAGCAATTCACCCTCTTTGCCATAGAATGTCCATAGCCAATCCATCTACGGCCCCACCGCTTGCCCCGCATTCACAATAAACTCCCCCCTGTTTTTGACAAAAACTTTGGGGCTGGTGCCGGTAAAATTTTTAAAATCCCGGATAAAATGGGCCTGGTCGGCGAACCCGCTTTCGTAGGAGATGCCGGTCAGGTCAAGTTCTTCACCGTTTTCGAGCAGGCGGTTCACTTCGTTGAGACGGGCGATGCGTAGGTACTGCTTGGGGGAAATGCCGAGTTTTTGCTTGAACTCCCGCTCCAGCTGGCGGGTGCTGATGAACACCTTGCCCGCCAGTTCATCCACGGTGATAAGGCCCTTGTGGTGGCGGATAAGCTCTACGGCCCGGTTCAGGTAATTAAGATTGACCTTGTTGCGGTGCAGGTTTTCCAACAGGAATTTTTCAGTGATGGCTATTCTGGATGTTCCGGTTGTTTGTTCTCTGAGGCTGGCGCAAAACTCCCTGAATTTCCGCCCGGTGAGGTCGGCTACGTCGGCAAATTCCTCCTGGATTTCAGCGGCGGGTACCCGGAAAACAGGATGGAAACCCTCCGGTTTAAACCGGATGCCAAAGACATTGACAAACCCCCTGAAATGTACGTCGTAAGGCTTGGTGAACAGCCCGATGAGCGTGTAAATGGGGGATGGGCCGAACCCTTGACCCTGCAGCAGTTCGCAGTGCAAATCGGTAAGGTGGATAATCAACTCAATGTAGCCGTTGGGCACGACCCGCTGGATGAGAAGGTTATCGGCGGCGAGATTAAATTTCCCTTCCCAGAAAAATTCGACGTAGGGCATCAGCGCCGGTGGAGGGTTATATTCCTGAAACACGATGTTCATTTTGTGTAACTGTTTAGGAGAGTGCGGGAGGAGAGAGAGAAAATTTCATTTTTTCTCTCTCCTCCNNCTGCTAAGTAGTTACCATTTTGTAAAAATATAAAAACCGGAGAAAAGAGCAAGGCAGGCCGAATTGCCACCCGGCCTGCCCGTTTCCCTTTTCATCGTCATGGCATGGCGGAGGTGTCCACCCTATTGGAGCCGGTGGGCAACCAAACCTGGTCGAAAGTGGCAACAATATTGTTGGCGCCACCAAAGAAGCCGATAAATTTAACCGGCACATCTCCGGCGTTTTTCACATTGTGCGGAACCATTTCGGGCACCAGCACAAGCTGGCCCTTCGAAGCAGTTTGCCGCTCTTCGCCCACCGTCGCTTCAACGGTGCCTTCCAGAATAAGCAGGATTTCCTCCGCACTGTCGGTGTGCGTTCCCAATTCCTCCTGCGGGTTAAGTTCCACATAAACAACTGCGCTGCTTTTGGTTCCGTGTGTACCCAGCATAGGGAAAGTGGCTTTGCACCTTTGTCCGGGATTATAAGGAGCAACGAATTCATTTAGTTCGAGCTGGTTCAAATTTGCTGTAATCATTTTAAAAGAATTTTATTGGTGAAATAATTAATTGGCAAAGCCTTGTACGGTGACAATCCCGGTAGCCATGTTTACCTGTCCGGTGCCCCAAACTTGTTTGGCGTTTATCCAGAGATATTTTTCGGAAGCGGTGGAAAAATCCATGTTGAGATGGAGGCGGGCCGTTTGGTCAGGCAGGGGTTCCAGAATGCCCGTTTCGTGCAGGGCAATCGTCTCCCCGTCGTTGGTCAGGATAGTCGCATAGATGTTCAATAAAAATTTCCCATCCGCTCTGACTTCCAGGTAATCCACACCTTTGATTTTTCCCCGGATGTTTTCTCCGTGCAATTCGCCTTCGAAGGAGATGTCGAACCTTGCGCCTTGCAAAGGTGGAGCCACCTGACCGGCGGTCAGTTCTTCCCAGCTAACGCCGTACTCCATGATCCCGGTGAGGTGTACCTCCTCGTCGAAAAGGTGCCGGACGGCATCCGAAATGCCGGGTTCAATGATTTGTTGTACCATGATTTTGAGTTTTTAATTAAATGATGGCACAAAGCTACCGGCGTCTGCAGGGGAAAAATTGAACAAATCCGACATTCGGCAAGAACTGAAAAAAAAGGGGCAGAAGCAGTACTGTTCCGAAGCGGTATAGACACGGTGTCATTGCCCTCCGCACGGACGAGCAACCCGGCAGCAGCTAAACCCGTTTAACTCGCCGGCCTGGTTGTGTTGGCTAAAACCCCTTTGCTGGACATCCGCAACCCGGAGTTTGTGAAATACACGATGGTGGATGGAAGGATCTACGGCTCAACCCTCTCAACTTTGGTTCTGGCTCCGCCAGGTTAGGGAAACGGAGTAGTATGAGGGGGCAGTGTTGTCAGAAAGATTGAGCCAACCAAAAGGAATTGGATGGTTTCAGTGCTGTTTGGTATTTTTGTAAAAAAAATAAGCGCCATGCAATCAGAGGCGCAAAAGTTGGAGATATTTCCCCCAACACCCCCTTCAATGGTTAGTCAAGTAAATTCTGACAAGTGTGTTCCATATTGCAGAGGATTTATTGTGTTTTTGACGAGTTGAAAACTCGTCAAAAATCACTTGACTGACTATTCAAGTAGTTACGACTTTAAATCTATCATCCAAGAGCAAGATAGGAACTTAAAGCGTTTCTATGCTTAACCTGAACAGTTACATTTCCTGCATGGACACCACCGAATTACTTAAAAAGGTACGCAAAATCGAAATAAAGACGAAGGGCCTGAGCAAGCAGATGTTTTCAGGCGAGTATCACAGTGCATTCAAAGGCAGAGGCATGTCTTTTAGTGAGGTGCGCGGTTACCACTATGGCGACGATGTGAGGAACATAGATTGGAACGTGACGGCCCGAACGGGCATACCCTTCGTCAAAATCTTCGAGGAAGAGCGGGAGCTTACGGTCATGCTGCTCATTGACATGAGCCAAAGCGCCTATTTCGGCACAGCCAATCAATTCAAGCAAGGCATCATCACGGAAATATGTGCCGTGCTTTCCTTTAGTGCCATTCAGAACAACGATAAAGTAGGCGTGATTTTCTTCACCGATAAAATCGAAAAGTTCATCCCGCCCAAGAAAGGCCGGGGGCACATCCTGCGCATCATCCGGGAGTTGATAGGTTTCCGGCCCGAATCCAACGGAACCGACCTTGGCCAAGCCCTGCGCTTTTTCAACAACGTGGTGAAAAAACGCAGCATCTGTTTCATTCTTTCCGATTTCATGGCGAAAAACTACGATGCTGCCCTGCGCATCGCTTCCCGTCGCCACGATGTGGTGGGCATCCATGTTTTCGATAAGCGGGAGCAGGAATTGCCCAACATCGGCCTCGTGCGCGCAAAGGATGCGGAAACGGGCGAAACCGCCTGGCTCGACACATCTTCTGCCCGATTCCGGCAACTGTATGCCGAGACCTACCTCGAAAATTTCAACTATTTCAAAAATACCTTCACCAAGAGTGGGACGGATTTCGTGAGCATCCGCACGGATGAAAATTACGTGACTTCCCTGCTTGGTTTTTTCAAGAGGAGGGGGAAGTAGTTGGAGGGGTTTGATGGGTTTGAGTTGCCCAATACGCTGGAAACCAATTTTTTACAACAAGCAAAAGTGTGTCCATAGCGGTCGGATATTGATAAATAGTAACTGTTAAGGAGGGTGCGGGAGGAGAGANCACCCCCTGCTAAGCAGTTACGATAGATAACTACTTGGCAGGGATTGGCAGAAGGTGTCAATCGTCCAAGGCAAAGTATTCCACCGCAGTTTCAGCAGCCAGCCGTGCATTGTTCAGCACCAGTTCCACGTTGGCTGCCAGGCTATCGCCCCGTGTGAGTTCCTTTATTTTTGCCAACAAGAAGGGCGTGATTTCCTTGCCCTTGATGCCCTTGCGAGCCGCTTCTTCCAGGGCGGTTTCTGTTGCCTGTTGTATAGGGGCCTGGGCTGGTTCTTGCGCCTCCGGTATCGGGCAGGCAACGACGACACCGCCCTGTAGGCCCAAATCCCATTTGATCTTCAAGGCAATGGCCAGATCCTCCGTTGAGTTCATGCGGTAGTCCACGAGATAGCCACTGCGCCGGGTATAAAAGGCGGGGAACTCATTGGTCTGGTAGCCTATGATGGGAACACCGAAAGTTTCGAGGTATTCGAGCGTCAGGCCGATGTCGAGGATGGATTTTGCGCCAGCACAAAAAACGGCTACGCTGGAACGTGCCAATTCCTGGAGGTCAGCGGAAACGTCCATCGTTTCGGATGCGCCCCTGTGAACGCCGCCGATACCGCCGGTGGCAAAGAAGCGTATGCCCGCCATGTCGGCAATGATCATGGTGGAAGCGACGGTCGTGGCTCCGAGGTTGCCATTTGCCAGCATGAAAGGAATGTCGCGGCGGCTGGTTTTCGTCGCTATGGATCCGGCCTTTCCCAAAAGGGTGATTTCTTGCTCGCTCAACCCTGCTTTCAGCTTGCCATTGAGTATGGCGATGGTAGCGGGAACAGCACCGTTGTCTTTTACTACCTGTTCGGTGCGCAGTGCTGTTTCGATGTTTTTGGGGTATGGCATACCGTGCGCAATGATCGTGCTTTC
>JRYF01001674.1_pt1 | contig 16306 bp, 12 predicted proteins | sample 235331 | NCBI WGS metagenome assembly JRYF01 (sample SAMN03074217, study PRJNA261475) | activated sludge metagenome | biome: Wastewater Treatment Plant; feature: Wastewater; material: Activated sludge; isolation source: activated biomass of a wastewater treatment plant treating hydrocarbon... ...
ACACCGGGTCGGAGAGCAACGTGATTCGTAGGAATACTTTTGAGGGGTTGAATGTGGCGAATCAGGCGGAGTTATTGAATAAAAACCCGTTGAATGAAGTAGAGGGCCTTCAATATTGGTGCAATAAGAATGTATCATCCAACAATTTCGATTTTTTTGTGGATGGCTATGGCATTTCAATCTCACAGGGGCAAGGTCTTGCAACCCTCAATGAATTTTCTCATTTTAACTCAAGCAATGGCGATTTTAATAATCAAACAGGAACAGTGATTGATTATTATCATGATAATTCTTCCCTTGGTACTCCTCAAAATGGATATTACTTTGGCCTCAATCCAATTGAAGTAAGTTTATCGGTAGATTGTATTAATGCAAATGATGACGACCATAAACTTACTACAACCGAAGAACAAGCGTTGGTACAAGGTTTTAATGCTGCAAAAAGTGCTTATCAATCGCTAAGGCAAACACACGAGAGTTTGCCTCCTTCCAGCGAATTAATTTCTGAACTTGAACGCCAAATGGCAGTCTGCAAAAGAACAATGCACCACATTTCAAATCGCATTGTTCGCAGTGAACTGGCAGACACCACGGATTTGAACCTCTCAAAAATCAGAACCTGGTTGGCAAACAAGGAAAGTGTTGAAGCCTACTATGTTATTTCAGAGACATATCTGGAAATGGGTGATACCATTAATGCAAGACTCGTTAGGGATTCTATTCCTATCAAGTACGGGTTAATTGATGCCTATGATGCCTCTTTTGCGGATTACGTTCAATGGATAGAATTTAGGATTAACCTGATGAAAACAGGCAAAAACCTCCTTTTTCTTGACTCAACTGAATTAATCCAGATTCAAGGCATGGCCGATACTTGTTTAGGAATTGCTGGCGCACAAATTCAAAGTCTGTTGAATTTTAAATATGGCTATGATTACCGTATCTATCCTAAAATTCCTAACAAAGAACAGGAAATGATGCAAACACCGCCTATTAATCAGACGTGGACACAAACTCAATTTCAAAGATTGATCAATGCCCGGCCTAATCCTGCCAAAGATTTGGTAACATTTGATTATCAATTACCCCAAGAAATTGAGAATGCTGAAATCATCCTGTCTGATATTAATGGAAGACTGGTTGAGCGGCTTGTCATCGAAAACCCTAAAGGTAAAATCCAATGGCGGCCCGAAAATCTCCCTGCCGGGATATACACCTACAAACTTCACTGTGAAGGCTGTCAAAGCCAATCCTATAAGCTTACCATCGCTCAATGGTAGGTTATCCGATACACCGGTAAACAATCTTTTACCGGTGTATTTTTTCACATTATCCAATTCATTTAATGACCATTGATATGAAGCACCATAATCTTATTATTCTGTTTTTTGTTTTTTTTCATCAGACCTATGGGCAAGTTACCTTCAACAAAAAACAGTAGAGTTGTTCTGAAATAATCAAATTATGTTTTTTAATAACGAAAGCGCAATATAAAATCAATTGATTACATATTTTGAAAACCATGAAAAATCTATTTCAGAACAACTCTAGTATTTTAATTATAGATCAGCAGCCTTAACTAGTATCCTAGTCACTGATTCCTGTTATTTTGCAACAGGAATTTTTGTAGATACTGTCTGGCCATACAATGCAGGAAACATCTTTGTCAAATTCGATTTAGATGGAAACATACTCTTTCATAAAATACTATTAGACCCTGCTGCCAACATTGAAGCGTGGAAAGGTGACATGATTTTTACACATGACGGCAATATTGCAGATGTAGGATACAAGAAAGATACTACAATGAAAGCTATTCTTATAAAATATAATCTGAATGGCGACACCTTATTCACCAGAGAGTTTTTAAACCCTTTTTATCCGGGAGAAACCTTTATTGTTCCTGTTGACCTAAAACTAACTACAAATAACCAATTCTATTTTACATGTGGATTTGACCCCTCTATAAATGGTTCAGAAGGAGACTTGCTAGTGCTGAGGCTAGATTCTTTAGGAAATACAATTCAAACGAACATCTACGGTAACACCTCAACCGAGATTGGCGGAAGTACAATCAACAACAATGAAAATAATTTGATAATAGGAGCTTGTAAAACGAATTCAAATCAAGTTTTAAAAAACTTTTTTCGCAGAACCTACATATTTGAAATAGATTCAACAGGAACTAAGCAATGGGAATTTCAATCTTTAAACCACATATTGCAAGATGTTGCCTATGGCATCCTAAAATCCACTAATGGCGGGTTAGTCATAGGGACCAATCGAGGATTTGAAAAACCAGTAAATGTTGATGTTAGTTTCCTTTATTGGGAAAGTGCCTATTTTTTCAAAATGGGTGAGAGTCAAAATGTGGTTTGGGAACTGGAAGTGTTCGATAGTATCAATCCTAGTCCGACCCAAGGTATTGAGCGTATGATCTCCGTAGATAATGGGGAGGCTTACATAGCTGCGGGCAGGTTCCATGTAATCAAGTCAATAGACCCGCCCGTTGCAGGTACCTTTGGTTGGTTCATCAAGTTTTCGGATGAAGGCCAACTAATCTGGATACGCAGATACCAGATACTCGACACGCTTGGGCACCGGCATAGGATTTATGATTTAAAATCCACTTCCGACTTAGGAATTATTGCAGTAGGTGAGGTAAGAGGCTCTTGGGGGAATGATGAACCTCAACTCCAAGCCTGGCTCCTCAAACTCGACTCCCACGGCTGCCTCGTCCCTGGCTGCGAGGCAGGCGACACGGTCAGCACGGTCGGGCAGGTGGTGCGGGGAGTCCCGGAACTGGCCATCTACCCCAACCCTGCCTCCGATTACCTGAACTTTCAGGTCCGGGGAGCGCAACCCACCACCGGGCAGGCCCGCTTCCGCATCCTCGACGCCGGGGGCCGGGAGGTGAAATCCTTCCTGGCCCACGACCTCCGGGACACTTTCATCGTGCCGGTGTGGGACTGGGCAGCGGGGGTGTATTTCCTGCACTATCAGGACGAGGCCGGAAGGGGAGCGGTGGAGAAGTTTGTAATTGTGAAAAGGTGAGGACAACCGCCGTTACCTGGAATTTATCTCTGCCATTGACGACCAAAAAGCAGGCAGGGAAAAACCACAAAAAGTCAGCCGGCCCCAAGTTGATGGCAGATGAGGACAGGCGCTGGTCTTTCATCGCTTCCGCCGCAACCAAACCAAGCCTCCAATGCCGATCAAAAAAAACACGACGGCGATGATTTCGGCTTGGGTAGGCTGAAACGGGAGCGATTCGTATTTTTCGTTCACCCTTATTTTTTCCACTAAAAAACGCTCTAACCCATTGAGGATGAGGTAGATGAAAAAAAGCATCCCCGGCACGGTCAGCCGCTTGCGCAAAGCCCAGAGGACACCGCCGATGAGGAGGGAGGCGATTGTTTCATAAAAAGGAGTGGGATAGACGGGCTGCGCCAGGCGGTTGCAGTAAACGAACTCACAGCCTTCGATGGGCAGGCCCTCCTTGTTAACGTTCATGGGGTAATCGTAGGCCCACATCCAGTCGGGCAAGAACCACCAACCGGGCTGTTCACCTGCCACGATGCCCCAATCGCCATCGCCGGCCAACTGACAGCCGATGCGGCCCACGCCATAGGAGATGATGAGTGCCGGGGCAATGGCATCGGCGGTGGGCCAGAAAGGGATGTCGTGTTTGCGCAGGTACCAGAGTACCCCAAAAAAACCGCCGATGAGACCGCCATAAATCGCCAGCCCGCTCCCGGAGAACAGCGTGCCGAGGGGGTTGTCCATAAAGCCGGAAGGCTCTTCGAGTATGGCGAAAATCTTGGCTCCGATGATCCCCGTAATGGCAGCTATCATGGTCAGATCACCGATCCGGTCATGCGGATAGACCTGCACGGTTTGCACCTTTGGCTTGGGGAGTGCCAGTTTTTTCTTTTCCCACCAGCGCATGGCGGCAAAGAGCGCTGCGGCGGCAATGCCCGCCAACCAGTTGCCTTTCCCGGAAAGCAGCACATCGGAAGCATCGCGCTGGAATTCCCCGAAGTGTTGGATGATGTAAACGACCTTGAATCCCAATATGAACCCGAACAGGCCATTGGATACCAGTTCCCAAGCCGAGGCGGGCCGCCCGACTTCCAGCCTGGCTTCGGTGGGCTTGTAGATGCCCTCGTTTGCCTTGCGCTTGAGTTCCAGATAAAAAAACCACGCAGCCGACAGGATGGCGACCACGAGCATCAGCCCGAAAGTTTTGAAGATGGAAGTCCAGTTGTCCGGTTGTGTACCGAACAGGTCGTGAAGGAGATAGGAAAGGTCTGGGTACATGTAAAACAGGGTATTAGCGGAAGGGCCAAAAGGGGAATCACGCTCCGCAAATGTGCCATTGGGGATGGATTTGATCAAAAAAATGCTGTCTGCGATTTTTCAAAAAAAACACAGCATCCTTTGACGGTGACCGATGGCGGCGCAGGGTGAATGTTTTGTGCCAATCCGTTATTTTCTCAATGAGTCCACTCCGAAAAGTCAGCAAAAGAGTAAAAAACAAACACTAACTATTCTTCTGCCTGTACTATAAGCTACAAATTGAATGACTTTTCGGGGTGGGTTCCGAAATAGAAAGGGGCAAATATAGAAAAGGATTACGGGCCAGCGTATCACGCAGGGCCAATCAAAACAGCCTGCATCAAATCCCTGAAATCATCGGCCTTGGCATAGAGGTGATCGTGGTAGCTGGTGGCCCGGAACTTGAGGTGGTGCGGGGCATCGTTGCGCAGGGAAAGTTCGATGGTCACGTTGCCGAAGCGCTGGTCGAATTTTTTGTCGCCTGCCCAGGCAGGGCGGGGTTTCAGGTAGTGCCGTTCGACGGTCTCCACCCATGACTTTTGCGACCAGGTACGCGTGTCGGATATTTGGGGTTTGTAGCCCAGGGCCAACATCTGTTCCTTGAGGTAGTCGAGCAGGTGGGCAGCTTCGTCGCGGGGATGTTTATTTTTGTAAAGATGCACGGCGAAACCTTTTGAGGAAGGGGTATCGAGGAAGTCAATGGCCGGATCAATGTCTTGCGGCAACACTTGCCAGATGGCATATTGATCGCTTAGCCAATCCATCATCCGGCGATGGGAGAGCGAGCCTTTCCAAATATTGTAGGCAGCCTTTTCCGCTTCCGTCCGCTCGATCAGTTCGTGGAGGTAAGGATTGGAAGGCGAACTTTCGGCCTCCTTTTGGAAAAGCCCTCTCAGGTAGTCCCAGACATCTTTCATCTTTTCCTGGAATTTATGGATCAGGCCCCCTCGCCTTCCGCCGTAACGGCAGCCTTGTTGAGTGCCTCCATTTCCTTGTCAATGAAGTAAAGGCACTGGGGGCCATCGCCGATGAGGCCGATGCGGTCGAGGACTGTGCGCATGAGCGCCTCCTCCTCCCGCTGTTCGTTGACGTACCATTGGAGGAAGGTTTGGGTGGCGTAGTCGTTCTCCTTGTTGGCCAGGCCCACGAGCTTGTTGATGCTCTGCGTCACTTTTTGCTCGTGCGCATAGACGGATTTGAAGACCTCCTGAACGGACTCGAACTCGTGGGGCGGCTCTTTGATGCCGGGCGTTTTGGCGAAGCCGTCCACGTCGCTCAGGTATTGGAATATTTTCATCATGTGCATGCGCTCCTCCTCCGACTGGCGCTGGAGAAAATTGGCGCAACCTTGCAGGCCCTTGTGGTCGCACCAGGTGGCCATGGACAGGTAAAGGAAAGAGGCATACCCTTCATAGGCAATTTGCTGGTTCAGGGCATCTTCCATTTTTTTTGAAATCATCATGTCGCTGAAAGTGGTTTTGAGTTTGTGTGGTGACTTTTTTCGATAATCGTCATTGTGGTCATTGTGGGTCATTATCCATTATGCATTGCATTGATTTCTATCAAATCTTTTGCTTGCGAGGGATGCCAAAAACAAGAAACTTAAAACGGCGAAGGTACGGTTTGGGTTTAGGGGCATTGCAAGTTTGATTTGAACAGGCACAGTAAACGCCTACACCGAAACCTGCGTTACCGGCACTCCTAAAGGCTGCCTTTTTTTACATAAAACAACTCCGTTGCTACTTGGAACTCTCCCCTTTGCAGGCCCGGCAAAACGATTTCTTTCACACTGTCCGTCACGGGGTAAATCATTTGATAATTTCCTTTTTTCCCAACAAGTATGGGCATATCGAAGCCGGGCACGTCGGCGGCCCATTGGTATTTCACTTTCAAATCCCTGCCAGATTGTTCCAGGTTGTACAGCAACTTGGGAATACCGGGATAGTAGAGGTATTGCTCGAAAAAATGGGAGAAATCCCTTTGCAGGTATTCGTTGGTAAAGCGGACAAAGTCGTCCGTTTCGCAGGTGGTATATTTGAACTTTTCATAAAAACCGCGAAGCAGGCCAAAAAAGGTCGTGTCGTTGCTGATGGCATGGCGCAGGGTGTGCAGCATCCAGGAGCCTTTGAAATAGTGATCGCTTCCCGTCCAGTCGTCCCAGTTCACGTTGCGAGGCCCGACCATCGGCTCCAGGTTGCGGATAAAGGGCCGCTGGCTTTCGAGGTATCGCACGGCATCGGCATAGCTGTACCGACATTCCACGTAAAGGGCTTCCATGTAGGTCGTGAACGACTCGTGGATCCACATGTCGCAGTGATCTTTCACGCTCACGGCGTTTCCGAACCACTCGTGCCCGCTTTCGTGAATGATGATGTAGTCCCAGTCCATGTCGCGGGGGATCATGCCGCCGAGATAGCCCCGGTTGTAGTTGTTGCCGTAGGCAATGCCGCTCTGGTGTTCCATGCCGAGGTAGGGTGTTTCGACCATGGCGAAGCCATCGTTCCAGAAGGGGTATTTCCCAAAATATTTTTCATAACAGGTAAGCATGGGCTTCACCTGCTGGAAGTGTTTTTTTGCTTTTTCCAGATTGTATTCCAGCACATAGTAGTCCAGTGCCAGGGTGTCGCCGTCGGCAGCAACCCAGAAGTCGTTGAAATGGGCGTACTTGGCGATGTTGATCGAGACGTTGTAGTTGTTGATGGGATAGGAAACGAACCAGTAAAATTGGTTATAGCCGTTGGGCAGCCTGTTGGCCTTGCGGAGGTTGCCGTTGGAGACAGCCACCAGTCCTCCGGGCACGGTGACAGTAATGGCCATGCTGTCCGGCTCGTCGGAGAGGTGATCCTTGCAGGGCCACCAAAGGCTGGCCCCGTCGCCCTCACATGCCACGCCTATCCAGGGGTTGCCTTTCAGGTCTTTTTTCCAAACAAAACCACCGTCCCAGGGGGGATTTTGAGCAGTCGTGGGGAAGCCTTCGTAATAGACCCGGATGATTTCGCTCGTGCCCCTCGGCAGGGAAAACGGCAGATAGACGAAAACAGCGTCGTACAGGCGATGATATGTCAGCGGCATATCGTGGAAGGCGATTTGGCTTATCTCCATGTTGCGGTAGAGGTCAATCTGCATCACGGTGAAAGTTTCCTCCACATTGAAATATATATCCACGTAGCCCTTGATGAACTTCTTGCCCGTGTCCACTGCGAGGTGAAGGTCGTAAAACGTCACGTCGTAGCACGTTCGCTCCTGGCTCAACATTCCCCTGAGAGTATCGGCTTTGGTGAAAGTGTGGTTTTTGAAAAAATCACGCTGGGCTGCTCCCTGCAGGGCAAGGCACAACAGACCCACAATCAGGCACCCTGTTTTTACCATAATAAAATGCTGGTTAGCAATCATTTAATGAGGTATGAAAAATTAACTAATTTTGTCCGGTCAGAAGCTGTTTACATTTTCTTGCCGGAGAAAGAAAAGAGCCATTTTTTGGCCGCAGGGCGGAAAAGGGCCTTTTATAGCCCGGTGGAGAGAATTTAAACAGCTTCTCAAGCAAAGCGGAAAATTAACTCATTTGCAGGTAGTTTCATTGTGGAATACTTGTGACCTTGCGAAATGTCGCAAACGAGGCGAAAAAGGTTCGGGTATTCTACTGCGTATGCCAAGCGCAACAACTCAGAATCGAGTCCGCTCCGAAAAGTTAGCACAAGAGAAAAAAACAAACAGAGAGAGAATTTTCTTTCAAATAAAACCATCTACCTAAATATTATTCTTTCTGTGCTATGTGCCACATCTTGAAATGACTTTTCATCGGACTCAAAATCGGATAGTTCGCCATGGCATCGGCTATCGTCAAGCAAACCAACAACCTCCCGAACGATGAATATTGACGTAGGCAAAGCTATAAAGGAACTTTTGTACGAACACGCCTCGGTCGTTGTACCGGGGCTGGGCGGGTTCATAGCATCTCCCAATCCCTCCACGGTGGATTACGTGCAAGGCGTGGTGATGCCGCCTTCCAAGAAATTGGAGTTCAACCCCAACCTGGTGATCAACGACGGGGTGCTGGTAAACCACATCCAAAAGGCAAAGACCGTCACCTTTCAGGAATCCGGCGATGCCGTAGCGCGCTACGTGGAGGAAGTCAAGCAGGCGCTGGAAAGGCGGGAAATCGTCGAGATAACGCAAGTCGGCAGGCTCTACAAGGACTACGAGCACAAAATCCGCTTCATGTCCGAAGGGGAAAATTTCAACGCCGATTCCTTTGGGCTGCCCGCCGTACAGTTCACGCCCCTGGTGCGGGAACGTGCAGGTGCCGCCGCAGCGACGGCAACACCCGTTGCCGTAGCCCCGCCGCCGCCCGTTGCCAAAACGGCGGCCCCGCCGCCGATAGTCCCCCCCGACCCACAGGCGCAAACACCTTCGCCCGTAACCGTTACTGCCCAGGAGCCTGGCCCTGCATTGGTACAACGCCTGTTGCCCTGGCTCGTCCTGCTAGCGGCCATCCTGCTGGCGGCCAGCGTCTATGTGATGTTTGGTGGCAAAAAGGAGGAAAGCGAACCGCTCGCCAAAGAACGCATCAACGTGAAACCGAAAACGGAAAGCGACCTTGCCGCTACAACCGAACCGGCTGAAACCGCTACCGAAAAACCCGCCGACAAAACACCGGAAAAAACAGAAACGCCTGCTACGCAACCTGCTACGCCACCCGCTCCGAAACAGCAGGCCCCGCCTGCCCGCTCCGAAACACCGGCCCCGCCTGCCGGTACGCAGCAAACTTTCATCATTGTGCACAGTTTCGGGGTACGCAACAACGCCACGAAATTCGCCGCAAAACTTTCCGAATCCGGCTACGCTCCCGAAACCCGCACTGCCGGGAAACTCTACCGCGTGGGCATCCTTTTGCAGCACAAGGCAGAGGCCGAAGTGGAGGCCATGAAAAATGAACTCGGCAGAAAGTTCGATGCCAAACCCAAGACGGAAAAGGAACTCAACGAGCAGGAGGGGAGGTGAAAGGGGTGAGGTTATTTTTGCGCAAACCCTTAGTAGTCAGTCAAGTGAAACACAAAATAACCTCCGAAAAACAAAGAACAAACTTGTCATAATTTAAAAAAAAAACAAGTTCACAGTTTTGGGGGGAGAAAAGCAGAGGAAAAAAAAAAAAAAAAAAAAAATTTAAAATTNNAGCCGCCGAAAAAAGAGAGATTAGAAGCTGTTAAATTTTTGGCCTCAGGACAAAAAAGGGCCTTTTATAGCCCGGAAAAGAGCATTTAAACAGCTTCTTGGCTCAGCTTTTCCTGCATCATTTCTCTTATCATACCCTCTTTCATCGCGTAAGCCGAAGTAATGATTTGCCGGATGCCGGCTTTGCGTATCACAAAATCAATCAGCACAAAAGCGACCACTATCAGTTCGGCGCGTTCGGGCGGCAGCTTGGGCATGTTCCGGCGCTGTGTCAGGGAGGAAGCGAGTATTTTTCCGTGCAGGTAGTAGTAATCGTCCACAGGAACGATGGAAAAGAGCGGATGATGTTTGCGAAGCACCAAAAACTCCTCTACCACTTCAAAGGAGCCGGAAGCGCCCAACAACAGCGGCGTTTCATGGTGCATGAGTGCATCGAATAGCGGTTGAAGGACTTGCTCCAAGTGCCATTCGAGGGCGGCGAGATCACCGGGGCTGATGGGATCGTTTTTTTGAAACGTAGAGTACAGCACTTGCACCCCTATCGGGAAACTTTGTGCCCAAAAGACCTCTTCTTCGCTGCATAAAATAAATTCGACACTGCCACCGCCAATATCCATGATGAGCGCTTTGCCCAAGAAAGGAGGGACGGCCTGCATGACGCCCAGGTGGATCAGCCGGGCTTCTTCCTCACCGCTTATCAATCGAATGGGTATGCCTGTTTCTTCGTAGGTGGCCTGAATGAACGCTTGGCCGTTGGTGGCCCGCCGGAGGGCTTCTGTCCCAAATGCCTTGGAGAGGCCCACCTCGTTGTCACCCATTATTTTTTTAAAATCACCGATGCAATTGATGCCGCGCCGAAAGGGAACTTCTCCAATGAGGTTGATCCCGTTTTCGCCCAACCTGACATATTGCCGTTGCTTGAACAGGATGTCGAAATGCCCATTGTTCCGTGCTTCCGCAATGAGCAGGTGAAAAGTATTGGTGCCGCAGTCAATCACGCCGAGACGCATGGGAGAGGTTTGGTTGTCAATTTACAAAATATTACTGCGCTCCTTGCTGTGCTTGTTCGCGCAGTTTAAGGGCCTGCTGAATCTGATCATTGAGGTCTTTAATGCCTTCATCGGTCATGTAGTTGGCGTATTTTTTTTCTTGGTTTTCATAAAAAACGAAGTAAGTGCAGCCTGGGGTGAAGAAAAAATCGCCTTCCAGGGCGATTTCACCCTGGATAAGATAGGTAATGCGGCCAGTGGCCCTGCACTCCGGCAACAGTGGGGCGGGGTCTTCGGCAATGGCACGGGTAGAGTATTGTATGCTGGGCTTCTCCGTCTTGCTGAATGTAAAGGGGTAGTTGTAAAAAATATAGTCCACTTGCGTGGCTTCATTGAAAATTTTTTCCAGCAAGGACAGGGGGATGCTCGGCAAGGTAGCTTTGGGCGGAGGTGCGGCAGATTCCGGACTGGTCTTGTTCGCTCCGTCGCCCCCGGCATTGCAGCCCGCCAGTGCCAAAAGAAGCATAAAGCCAAGTATTCTATTTTTCATAAAAAGCAGATTTTTTATACACCCCGTCCACCCCGCATTGTAGGATGAAACTTGAAGCGTACTTTTGATAAGTCCCCTCCGAAAAGTCATGATAAATCTTCATTTATGGCACAGGGAGAAGAATATTTAGAGAGAGAATTTTCTTTCAAATAATTCTCTCTCTGTTTGTTTTTTCCTCAGTTCCGACTTTTCGGAGGGGACTCTTTGATAGAATGGTCAGGATGGTTATCAGGGTCTTTCAAAATACGGGAAAACCATTTCGGCTTTGCATCATGCGGATGTCCCCAAAACATCCCAAAGAAACGGCAAAAGTCGGAAAGTGCCCAAGTTCCTGCAAAATGTTTTGGCTGTTCCCTTGCTCGAATATTTTGAAGTAGGGGCAACTGCTAACTGAGGACATATCTTTTTCCCGGCAGGGAGCGCACCAATCCTTTGAATTCCAGGTTGAGGAGCAGGGATGCCAGTTCACTGTTCGAGATTTTCGATTCATAGCTCAGTTGATCCACGCCGGTCTCATCTGCCAACTGGAGGATGTCCACGATGATTTTTTCCTGTTCCGTCAGTTCGATGAACAGTTCGGGGTGGGCAGGTTTGCCGTTTTTCTCCATGTCATTTTCGGGCCAGCGCAGCACCCTAGCCACGTCGGCGGCATTTTCTATGAGAGATGCCATGTTGCTTTTTATCAAAAAATGACAACCCTGCGAGAATTTGTCTTTGACACGGCCCGGTATGGCAAACACATCGCGGTTGTAGCCGTTAGCCTGCTGGGCCGTGATGATGGAGCCGCCGCGAGTGGCAGTTTCCACTACCACGAGCGCATCGCACAGGCCCGCCACTATTCGGTTGCGCATGGGGAAATTTTCCCGCTCCGGTCCCACATGGCTGGCAAACTCCGTCAGCAGCCCACCCTGCGAGGTCATTTCAAATGCCGTTTTCCTGTGTTGGTGAGGATATATCAACGAAAGTCCATGGCCCAGTACAGCCACCGTTTCCAGCCCGACATCAAGGCATCGGCGGTGAGCCGCTATGTCAATTCCATAAGCCAATCCACTGATGATGAGCGGCTTGTAGGGCAGAAAACTATCCACCAATTCCTCGCAAGCCGATAGTCCGTGCGGCGTGGGCGTTCTCGTCCCCACGATGCCGATGGTACGGGCGGCGTTCAGGTCAGCACTGCCTTTGTAATAGAGCATGACGGGCGCGTCGGGCAGGTTGCGAAGGCGGACGGGATAACCCTTGTCCAAATAGAAAAGGGGCGCTATGCCATGTTGTTCGATAAATTCAACCTCTCGCTCTGCCAAGAGCAATACATCCTGACTCAAGATATTGAGGGCGGTCTGTTCACCGATGCCCGGTATTTTCAACAGTTGGGCCTTTTTTGCTTCAAATACTTCCTTTACCCCGCCACAATAGCTGACGAGGTTTTTGGCCGTCACGGCCCCAACAAGTGGGATTTTCGTCAGAGCGATTTTATAGAGAAGGTCGTCCATTGCGTGATTTGTTGTTTGCATATTCCATCCCAGCCCAGTTGATTGAATCGTGTTGGCGTGACAGGGAAGCGGGCTGGCAAATACAGCTTCAGAAAAAGAGTGTTTTTAAGCTGGTTTGATTCTCCGTCGCACCAACTCTAATGTGCAAACTTAGGGTTTGCGCAAGAATAAGTTTCCTGTAGTGGGCGAATTATTTTGCTTCCTAAAAGTGCTTTATCAAGTAAGCATAGCTGGGCTACGGTTCAATGATAAAGTGCTTTTAGGGGGCAAAAGAATCGGCCAATATGGGGAAGTTATTTTAGCGCAAACCCTTAGCGAACGGATCGGGATTTTCTGCGTTTTCGGTCGGTCAATAAACCCGATCCGGTTGAGCCGGAAAAAGTTGAGGTGTTTGAAACCAAAACCTGCTCAATATCTCAACTTCTTGCAGAAATGGGAAAGGCTTGAGTGGCAAGATACTATCGTGGCAGCGACAATGTTGCGCACTTGTTGGGTTTAAATTTTTTTGCCGGAGGCAGAAAAGAGCCATTTTTTGTCCTGTAAGGTTTGATTAAAAAATAAATCCGAAACTACGTTTTAAACCTCCAAAGGTTTAGTAAACGTGGCGCTCAACCATCGGTAGTTATTTTTTAATCGCCACTAAAGAGAATTTAAACACTTCTTATTCCGATACACACTCCAACGGCCTGATGGGGGTGCCATCACTCCACTGGCCCATGTCTGTTTGTTCGGGCGTGCAGCCAAAGGCAATGTGGCAGTTTTCGCCCCGCCGCCGGCAATCGAGCATGGCATCGAATAGCCGCCAGTAGGCGAAGTCAACAGCATCCAGGGTGGAGGTGCGGAGCGCTCGTTTGTAGGTATAGTTGCGGATGCCGCCATCAAGCAGGCTGTCCAGCGAGTAGGCTTGATTGTGGGTTGCTTCGATGGTTGGTGTGCCGTGCGTGTCTGCGAATTGGCGGAGCAGGTTGCGCTGCTTTACGTTGACGGCCTCGTTGAAAACCTTCAGGGCAAACTCGTCCCCCACCACCCAGTCGTTGTCGTTCACCACGATCAACAGGTGGAGGTCAGCGGGCATATCGGCATAGCTGTTCAGGCGACCACCGTTGAAGCGTCCGGTGCCTGGGGCACAGAGCATGACCGTTTTAGGGCGCGGTATTTCATATTCCTCATGCTGTATGGCCAATGCTGCCGAAACGACCCCGCCATAGGAATGACCCAAAAAGGCCAGTTCGCTGACGATGGGCCTGACGTGGCCTTCCTTTCCCAGCTCGGTGAGTGCGTCCCGAACGGCTTTAGCCACGTTCCCGGCAAATTTGTCTGGGTGGGGACTGACGATGTTCTGCTGGTACCGAGGGTATATCACGATGTTCCCTTTCATGACCAAGTGCCGAATCCATTTGCCATATATCATGGGGTTATAGCCCCCATAACCATGCACGAATACAACGACGTGCGCCGAGTCCGGCATGGGTGCTTCTGGCTCGAAGAGCCAATAACCATCTGGTTCGGCAGCAAAATCCTGGAACCGCAGGCTATCGTGCGGATAGTCCGTTCCGCCCGGCCCCGCCAATGGCTGCGGTGGCTGCGTGACGGGGTCTGACAAAAAAAGGAAAGCACCGACAGCGATAAATAAGGAAAGAAGTTGAACGGCCAATTTATTGAATGTTTATTGCACGCCGACCCTCACGAGGGAAAATCGGCGGGGTTGTGTAAAAAGCCCCGTAGGGGGTACATCTTTGTAGTACCGACGAATTAAATTTCGTTCGCCGTTCCATCGGAACGGTATCTTCATTCAACAGATACCGTTCCGATGGAACGGGCAAAACAATCTTTGGCGCTTCTACAAAGATGTAGTCCCCCTGGGACTTTTTACACAACCCCAGGTCAGCCTCACCGTTTCCCCCTTCTTCCATGCCGGGGAGGGGTGCGCTTTTTTGAAGAATCGTCCCGGTCGCTCTTGATGATAAAACCCTTCTTGCCGGGTGAGGTTTCGGTGAAAATGGAAGACGACCACTTTTTGTCGTTTTCATCCGTCCATGCCGTTTTTTCCTGTGCCGGTTGTTTTGTGGGCTGCTCGCTTTTGGGCTTTGGTTTGGCCTGTTGCCCGTTGCGTTGTGGTTGTATTTGTCCCTGGCGGCCGGACTGGGTGGCAGGTTGTTCCTGGCGGCGATCCCTCCCGCGCTGCCGACGGCGGGAGGAGGAAGATCGGCGTTCGCCTTCCTGCCTTGGTTCTGGTGTGGCAATGGCTGTTTCGGAAGAAGCCCTTTCTTCCGTTCGGGCAGGTCGGGAAGGTTGGTCGCGGCGCGGGGCAGGGCGATTTTGTTCCCGGCGGGGTTGGCGGTTGCGGCTTTGTTGCCTTTGTTGTGATTGTGGAGCAGGAGGTTCCGTTCCGGCACTTTCGCCGAGGGGGAAGGGGTGATCCTCCACCACGGGCACTTTTTTGCCGATCAGTTTCTGGATGTCTTTCAAATACGCCTTTTCTTCGTCGTCGCAAAACGAAAAGGCCGTGCCTTCGGCCCCTGCACGGCCCGTGCGACCGATGCGGTGGACATAAGATTCCGGGATGTTGGGCAGTTCGAAGTTCACCACGTGGGAGAGGTCTTCGATGTCAATGCCCCTTGCTGCAATGTCCGTGGCGACGAGTACCCGGATTTCACCGTTCTTGAATTTCTGGAGTGCCAGTTGGCGGGCCGTCTGCGACTTGTTGCCGTGAATCGCCATGGCCCCGATGCCTGCTTTCGAGAGGTCTTGCGCCACTCGGTTGGCCCCATGTTTTGTTCGTGTGAACACGAGGGCATTGCCGATGTTGCCATGCTGGAGCAAGTGGAGGAGGAGTTGTTTTTTTTGTTTTTTATCCACAAAATAAACCGTCTGCCGAATGGCTTCGGCGGTGGAAGATATGGGCGTAACGGCCACCTTGACGGGGTCGGTAAGGATGTCATCGGCCAGTTTTGCGATTTCGGGGGGCATAGTGGCCGAGAAAAAGAGCGTCTGGCGTTTCGTCGGCAGTTGTTTGATCACCCGGCGCACGTCGTGGATGAAGCCCATGTCGAGCATTCTGTCGGCCTCGTCGAGCACGAAGATTTCGATGTCTTTGAGGTCAATATATCCCTGCCCCATCAGGTCGAGCAAGCGGCCAGGGGTGGCCACGAGGATGTCCACGCCGCGCTTGAGGACTTCCACTTGGGGGTTCTGGCCCACGCCGCCAAAAATGACGAGTTTCCGCAGCCGGACGTGCCTGCCATAAGCCTTGAAACTCTCCTCGATCTGGATCGCCAACTCGCGGGTCGGGGTGAGGATGAGTGCTTTGATGGGCCGCTCCGTCAGGCGGGAGAGGTGTTCTCCGTGCAGTAACTGGAGGATGGGCAATGCAAAGGCGGCGGTTTTCCCTGTCCCGGTCTGCGCGCAGGCCAGCAAATCCCGTCCTTTCAGGGAGTGGGGGATAGATTGCGACTGTATGGGGGTCGGGGTGTTGTATCCTTCTTCATTCAATGCCCGGAGGAGCGGTTCTATGAGGTCGAGTTCTTGAAATGTCATGTGTCTTTTGATGTTTGAGTCCACTCCGAAAAGCCGGCACGAGAGAAAAAAACAAACAGATAGAAGAATTTTCTTTCAAATAAAATTCTCTGTCTTAAGTAACGGATAAAAAATAAGGTGAACATCTATCCGAAGCCAAAATGATAGTTCCATTGAGGCTTAGAGCCAAAGTTGTTCAAGTTGTTTTTTAACCGTTACTAAGTAACGATCAAAAAATAACTTCTCTCTTT
>JRYF01000263.1_pt1 | contig 16209 bp, 11 predicted proteins | sample 235331 | NCBI WGS metagenome assembly JRYF01 (sample SAMN03074217, study PRJNA261475) | activated sludge metagenome | biome: Wastewater Treatment Plant; feature: Wastewater; material: Activated sludge; isolation source: activated biomass of a wastewater treatment plant treating hydrocarbon... ...
CATCGACGCAACGGGCGACGGCGCGGGACACATCCTGGACAACGCCTTTGGGATCACGGTCGACGAGGCGGGCAACGTGTTCGTCGTGGGGAGCGACAGCAACAACGCGTTCAAGATCACGCCTGCGGGGATCATCACCCAGATCATCGACGCGACGGGTGACGGCGCGGGCCACGTCGTCGTCGATCCTGCCTACATCGGCGTGGGCGCCGCGGGAAATGTCTACATCTCGGCAGAGACCAGTGACAATGTCTTCCGAATCTCGCCCGCAGGCGTCATCGACGAGGTCCTCGGGCCAAGCGGCGATGGAATGGGCAACATCCTTGACGGCGGCTACGGAGTTGCCGTCGACGCCGCCGGCAACGCGTATGTAGCGGCCTACTTCAGCGATAATGTCTTCAAGATCGCGCCGGACACGGACGGCGACGGCGTCGCCGATGACGAAGACAATTGTTCGGCGTTCGGTGTCGCCGACCAGACTGACACGGACGGCGACGGCGTCGGCGACGTTTGCGACAACTGCCCGACAATCTTCAATCCGGATCAGGCGGATTCGAATGGCGACGGAATCGGCGATGCCTGCACGCCGCCGCCGAATAACACCTGCGGTACGTGCGGCGCCGGGGTACCGGTGATGGTCTTGCCGCTCGCGCTGGCTTTCTTGCCGGTCGTCTTCGCGCGAAAGCGTAGGCGACTGCCTTGACGACGCGGCGGATATTCGGTGCAACATGTACGGACTGCCAGGGTTGCAGCGTGTTCTTCCAGAAGTTCGCTTTCTCGGAGTCGGCTGCATTAGAGTGCTTCCCCTCAGTAGGCAGAAAGTCATGATCAGTGACCAGCGAATCACACGATCCTGCTCTACGTTCGTTATTTGAATTACACCGTTTGCGACCGACGCGTCAGCGGCTGCCGGACCTGTGGAGGCGGTCCATTCGAGAATCAGTCGCATCGTGGAGACGATGCGATCCGGCGATCTGTGCAAACTGTGAGAATGGGCGCGGTCGTCAATCGTGTCGACGGGATGACGGGACACTTCGTAGATGCGAGAGGTCGGGTCTTTCATTCGTGAGTTTCGTGATTGTGCGGCTCCTTCAGTGGGAGCCCAGTCGGTATAGGAACGGCAGATAGTTTTGGGGGGCACGAGTTCAGGTTCCAACGGCTTCGGCGCCATGTCGGTTTGCTGGTCTCATCAGCGAGGGAATTGCTGACGATAGCGGCTGGCAGTTTGAACGGTTGTAGGGTAGACAACCCGGCGATTCGATATACTCATGCCATGGCGGCGCAATCCCTGGACACACATCTGACTTGGGCCAGTGAGCGCCACTTGCGCATCAATCTTGCAGCCGCGACCTTTAAGGACAACGCGGAGACCGTCCATCTGGCACTGGCTGCAATCAAAAGGGCACGTCTGCCGGGTCTGGTCTCGATGACACCCGCCGCTTCCACCATCCTGCTTGAGTTTGATCCTGACCAGCTCGATGAAACGCAGGCGGCCGATGCCGTGCGCAAGGCGCTTCAAGCGGCGCGCGAACAAGCTGCGCAATCCGATTCACCCATCATCGAAATCCCCGTCTGCTACGAGCCGCCCTGCGCCCCGGATGCAGAAGATGTCGCCCGATACCACGGCATCGATCTCGCAACACTTATTCGCATGCACACGAAGCCGGTTTATACCGTGCAGTTCATCGGCTTTGCGCCCGGCTTCGGCTATCTCAGCGGGCTGCCGACCGAGCTTGCAACTCCGCGCCTCGACACGCCGCGCGTGCGTGTCCCGGCGGGCAGTGTCGGAATCGCCGGAGATCAAACCGGCATCTACCCGACCGCCACCGCCGGCGGCTGGCGGCTCATCGGACGAACGCCATTGACCATGTTTGATGCCGGCCGCGAGAGACCGTCGCTGCTCAGCGCCCGCGATCGGGTGCGCTTCATCCCGATCGAATACGCCGACTTCGAATCGAGACTGCGAGGCCTGCCCGACAATGCATAACAACACTGCGATACGCGTGATCGAGCCGGGCATGCTCACGACCGTTCAGGACCTGGGTCGGAGCGGATGGACCGAGATCGGTGTGGCACGCGGCGGCGCGGCGGACACACTCAGTCTGCGAGCGGGCAACCGCCTCATCGGCAACAGCGACGGCGACGCCGCGCTGGAGATGACGCTGACTGGCGGCACGTTTGAATTTCGGTGCGACACGTTGCTGATCCTCACGGGTGGCGAGGTCAGCGCGCAGATCGATGGCAGGGGAGGCAAGCGGTCTGTCACCGCGTGGGCACCTTTTGAGATTTGCGCCGGCGAACAGTTGTCAGTCGGCCCCGTTCACAGCGGTGTACGATCCTACCTGTGCGTCGCAGGAGGCATTCTTGTACCGACGCTTCTTGGGAGTCGTTCGACGCACCTCGCGGGATCCTTCGGCGGACTCGATGGGCGCGCCCTTCGCAAAGACGATACGCTCGAAGTGGGCGACGCTGGCAAACCGCGAATCGACGTGCAAATGGCCGCCCGGGCAAGGGCATTCTCTCAGCCCATATTGCAAGGTCGCACGCTGCGCGCCGTGGATGGCGCTCATCAGTGTACATTCGATCCCCGCGACGTTGCATCCTTCTGGCAGACGCGCTTCGAAGTCTCGATGCAATCCGATCGCACAGGTCTGCGACTGACGGGTCGCATCGGACCATCCACGTCCGGCGGACGTATGCCGAGCGAGGGCATGATGCCTGGCGCGATTCAGGTTCCGCAGTCCGGCGAGCCCATCGTGCTCATGGTCGATCATCCCACAACCGGCGGCTACCCGGTAATCGCCTGCGTCGCCGCGGTGGATCACGCCGCGCTTGGGCAGCTTCGACCGCGAGAGTGGATTCAATTCGAGCGTATCACATGCGAGGAGGCGCGCAAACGCTTCACCGAGCAGGAGCAACGCTTCAACGAAGAAGTGCCACCGCGATGAGCGAACCGCAAACATCTTCCTGGTGGCGAGAGGTCGATGCCCGTGCCTGGCGGGCACTTGCCGCTGCCGGGGCGGGCTGGACGCTCGACGCGATGGACGTGACGCTCTACGTCATCGCGCTGGGCTCCATTGCTTCGGAGTTTGGACTGACGAGGGCCGAATCCGGCGCCGTCGCATCGGCGACGCTGCTTGCATCCGCCTTCGGCGGCATCGTCAGCGGAGCCCTCGCGGATCGCTTCGGTCGCGTGCGGATGCTCATGATCTCAGTAATGATCTACTCAATCTTCACTGCCATGACGGCGACCTCGCAGACTTTCGCCCAGCTCCTGCTCTGGCGCATGCTCGTGGGAATCGGGATGGGCGGCGAATGGTCGGCCGGTGCGGTGCTCGTCTCCGAGACCTGGCCGGCGAAACATCGCGGCAAGGCCATCGGTCTTATGCAATCGGGCTGGGCGATCGGCTACATCCTCGCGGCCCTGCTCGGCGCGCTGATCCTTCCCCTCTGGGGCTGGCGCGTTTTGTTTATCGTGGGCTTCGCGCCCGCGCTGCTGATTATCTGGATCCGCCGCAGAGTGCCGGAGCCGCAGGTCTGGAAGAAGCTGGAGGCGGCCAACCTTTCCGGCAAGGATCGGCTGGCAATACTGCTTCGTCCGCCGCTGCGTGGTCGCGTCTTCATCGCCACGGCAACGACGGCTGCTTTGCTCTTTTCCTACTGGGGGCTGTTCACCTGGGTCCCGACCTACCTCTCAAGTCAGGATACCGGCGGTGCGGGCCTTGGGATCGTCAAATCGACCGCGTGGATCATCCCCATGCAGATCGGCGCCTTCTTCGGATACACCAGCTTCGGCTTTCTGGCGGATCGATTCGGCCGCAAGCCGACCTTCATCGCCTTCGTGCTGGGTGCGGCGGCCATCGTTCCGATCTATGGCGCCAGCGCGCGCAGCGAGGTCACGCTCATGATCCTCGGTCCGCTGGTCGGCTTTCTCGGTCACGGGTATTTCAGTCTCTTCGGAGCCATGCTGGCAGAATTGTTCCCCTCCGAAGTGCGCGGCACAGCGCAGGGCTTTTGCTACAACGCAGGCCGCGCCGCCAGCGCCCTTGCACCTTGGGCGATTGGTACATTGGCGGATCTTCGCGGGTTCGGGTACGCACTGGGCATGACATCGCTCTTGTACCTCGTCGGTGCGGGGCTCGTTACTCGCCTTCCTGAAACCCGCGGCAAGGAGATCATGTGACCACGGCCACGATCGATCTCAATTGTGATCTGGGTGAGCGCGATGATCCGCGCGGCCTTGCCGACGATCTGGCCCTGCTCGATCTCGTGACCTCCGCCAACATCGCCTGCGGTGGACACGCCGGGGATGAACAAAGCATGACTTGCACGGTTGCCGCCGCGATCGAACGCGGTGTCGCGCTCGGCGCGCACCCCGGCTATCCCGATCGGGCGAACTTCGGCCGCATGCCTGTTGTGATGCCGCTTGACGCCCTGGAGGATTCAATCGCGTCGCAGGTCGAATCGCTGCTGCGCATCATCGACCGCCTCGGCGGCGCACTGGCGCATGTGAAGGCGCACGGCGCGCTCTACCATGCGGCCATGCGGCATCGCGAGATCGCGGAGACCCTGGCAAGGGGTGTGGCCCGAACCGGAGCGAAAGTGATTCTCATTGGCCAGTCGGCGGAGCCGGCGCTCGATGTCTGGCGCGCCATGGGATGGCGCGTTGCGGCGGAGGCGTTTGTGGATCGTCGCTACGAACCGGACGGCGCTCTGCGTGATCGGCACATGGCCGATGCGCTGATCGACGACCCGGCGACTGCCGCGGCACAGGCCGTCCGCATCGCTCGCGGGTCAGGCATCATTGCTGCGGATGGCACCATCGTGAACCTGAAGGCCGATACGCTCTGCCTGCACAGCGACACGCCGCATGCCATCGAGGTCGCACGTGCCGTTCGCGCCGCGCTGTCGTGCGAAGGGATCGGCCTTCAGCCCTCATGAATACTGCTCGACGCGACCCGGATTAGTGCGGGGATCAGGAGTGAGCTGAGGGCCGATCAATGCGGTTCTCCGGGGACTTTCTGCACGACACAGCGTCGCATCGCGAATAAGTGTGCGATCCACGCCGCAACAAACCTGTCTATGGGCACGGCTGAGCGGCGATGACCTTCGTCGCGAACAGTTGAATGTCGCGACCGTCGATGATCCCGTTGGCGTCCATGTCCGCGCCGCAAAGCTCCTGGCCGTTACCGACGGCGTCCAGGACCGTCAGAACAAACAGTTGCACGTCGTCGATATCCACCGTGGTGCTGGCGTCCATATCGCCCTTGCAGCATTCCGGCACCGCCAACCGATACACGTAGGCCGCCCCTTGAAAGGGTTGCACACCATTTTGCGACTGCGCCCCGACGACGGCCGTATCGCCGACCAGACATACTGCCGTGCCGCCGTAAAAGCCGCCCTCCGCTTCCTGCTGCGGCTTGGAGGCCTCAATCTTCCCGCGTTCAGTCCAGGTGGCTCCGTCGCGGGTGAAGACGTAAACGGCACCTTGGTTGTCGTAGACGGTGCCGGCGGCATTGAGCGCGCCGCAGAGGAGAGTGTCGCCGTCGATGTCAACGCCGGTTCCGAAGTAGTCGTATTCGTCGCCGTCGGATGCAACGAGCGTGGCCTGAGCCGTCCAAGTCTCGCCGCTGCGGACGAAGACGTGTGCCTGGCCGACGGTGTTCATGCCGTTGAGGTCGATCGTCGGTTCGGCGACCACGGCGGTCTCGCCATCGATGGCCACTTGGAAACCGAAGGCCGATTCCGGATTCAGCGGGCTGGCGACCAGGCGAGCCTGCTGGCTCCAGAATTCGCCGATCGGCACGAAAACGTAGGCCGCGCCGTGGCCGGGGACGACGATGCCGCTCTCGAGTGGCGCCCCAGCAAGGATCGTGCCGTTGCTGATGGCGACCGCGGAACCGAACCGGTGATCCGTTCCGCCGTGGAGGGCGGTGAGTTTGGCCTGTTCGATCCAGTTCACACCGTTGAATTGGTAGACGTAGACGGCGCCCTGGTGATCGGCTGACGGTCCGTGGGCACGCGGCGCGCCGACAACGAGACGATTACCTTCAAGGGCGACCGCAATTCCGAAATGGCCAAACTGGACCGGGTCTGAAGCAAACAGGCGCGTCTGGTAGTTCCATTCATTCCCGTTCCGAACGAAGATCGTCACGGAGCCGGGATAGAAGTTCGGCCCATCAGCTGTGAACATTGCCCCGACGGCCATGACATCACCATCGATCGCGACCGAGACACCAAAGTAGGATAAGTTGGACGGGTTCGGATCAAACAGCTTGACCTGGGGTACCCAGTCATGGCCGTCACGCTCATACACATACACGGCCCCTTCCTCGGGCCAGAAGATACCCTGGTCGAACTTCGCCCCAACGACCAGCGTGTCGCCGCTCATCGCCACCGAAGTACCGAAGTCGGCGGTGTCGGCCGGCAGCCATGAAGTCAGCAGCTTCTCCTCGACGACGACGAGCGGCTCCGCCAGCGCCGTGGGGACAGCCAGTGCAGTGATGGCCATAACGAAGAACAAAATGGTTCGACGGATCATTGTTCCTGCTCTCCTCGATGAGGAATGTTCGACATATCCAATGCTTCCCGATCGCGGGATGCCGGAGGACAAGCGGCGGACGGTTCGATTTACTCACACGGACTTGACGCGAGGATATGGCATGTCGTAAACTGCTTGTTCGAGCAGGGTTAGAGCGAATCGTCATCGTCATACGATCCGGGAGATCGCGGTGGATCCAAGCGAGGGCCAGCTTGCTGAACAAGCACGTCTCGGCGATGAGGCCGCGCTGACGGGATTGCTTCGCCGGTTCGGCCCGGTCGTGCGCTCACGGATCGAACCGACCATCTCCGCGAACTTGCGCAGCATCATCGATGCGGACGACGTGATGCAGGTGACTTACTTGGAGGCCTTTCTGAGAATCAACGCCTTTCAGCCGCGCGGCGAGGGTTCCTTTCTCGCATGGTTGTCCCGCATCGCGGAAAACAACCTCCGCGACGCCGTCGAATCGATGCAACGCCTGAAGCGGCCGCCGGCCGAGCGTCGCCTCGTGTCCAGCGAGCAGTCATCCGTGGATTTGATCGAGAAAATCGGCTTCACAACGACGACGCCGAGTAGACACGCCGTCGCCCGCGAGTTGCATCAGGCGGTCGGCGCAGCGGTGGACGGCCTGCCGGAGGCATACGCCCGGGTGGTTCGAATGTATGACTTGGAGGGGCATTCTGCGGACGAAGTGGCCAGGAGCATTGGTCGCACCGAGGGCGCTGTCTACATGCTTCGTGCCCGGGCGCTCGATCGCCTGCGAGAAACTTTTTCATCCGTGCCAGGCGTGGTCATGAAGCCAGCGTGAGCAGGCCGATCGATTCGCCGCTTGAAACCTTTCGGATGATAGCGCGCGGTTGCGGCGTCACTCGTTGCTTTAGATGCCTTCGTCGCGCCGAGCCAAATTGTCTCACGGAGATGCAAATTGTCTGCCAATTTACCTGACGCCGATTCCCACCTGATCGAGTGGGCCAGGCGCCAGGCCGCGCGCGCCCGGTCGGCGTCAAGCAGCCCATCCGGTCTCGGTGGCGGCGTTGCGGCATTGTCAGGTACTCATCGCATGATCGAGGGAGGACGTGCACGGTACGAAATCCATCGCGAGTTACACCGCGGTGGACAGGGCGTAGTCTATCTGGCGACGCAGCTCGCCACGCGACGGGAAGTCGCTATCAAGTTCCTTCGCAGCGGACCGCTGGCAGGCCTTGCCGACCGGGCTCGCTTCGAGCGCGAGATACAGATACTCAGCGGTTTTCGACATCCTGGCATCGTCACCATTCATGACAGCGGCCTGACGGACGATGCTTTCTATTACGTCATGGATTACATCGACGGCATTCCGATCGATCGATACGTCGCAGATCGGTCGTTGTCGCCGCGACAGACAATGGCCTTCCTGGCCGAAGTGGCTGACGCCGTTGCCGCTGCGCATCTGCGCGGCGTGATCCACCGTGACCTCAAGCCGGGAAACATCCTCATCGACGCCGAAGGCCGGCCGCGGTTGCTCGACTTCGGTCTGGCTCGTCGAGCAGAAGTCGACGAACGCACGGACGACATGACCCAAACGGGGCAATTTGTCGGCTCGCTGCCGTGGGCAAGCCCGGAACAGGCCGAGGGGCGGAAGGATGCACTGGATACGCGAACCGACGTCTATTCCCTCGGCGTGCTGGGCTACAAACTGCTGACGGGCATATTTCCATATTCGGTCGATGGCCCCTGGCGCGACGTATGCGAGCGCATCTGCACACAGGTTCCGCGCCCGCCCAGTGCGATTCGGCCGGACATCGAAGCGGATATCGATACGTTGATTCTCAAATGCCTCGAAAAAGAGCCCGAGCAGCGCTATCAGACCGCAGCCGAATTGTCCGCGGATTTGCGTCGTTATCTGGCCGGTGAGCCGATCCTGGCCAGGCGAGAATCTGCACTCAAGATGCTGCGCCGGACCGTGCGGCGCTATCGAACGGCCGTCGCTGCCGGGGCGGCGTTCCTGGTCGTCGTCGTTGCCTCCGCCGTTGCGCTCGGCGTGCTGTACCAGCGCCAGTCTGCCGAACGAGACCGCGCGGAGCAGCAAACCGCCGCCGCCATTCGCGAACGCGAGCGGGCCGAGGCGCACGCGGCGCAGGCGCTGGCCCGGTTTCGCATGGCTCGCGACACGGCCGCCTTCATGCTCAATCAGGTGTCGCAGAACCTGCTGAATCTGGCTGGCGCGAGCGAAGTACGGCGAGAACTGCTTCGTAAGACCTACGAACAATTCTCGACGCTGACGGCCGAATCGAGCGATGACCCGCTGTTGCGCCTGGAGATTGCCAGGACCCACCTGCGGCTGTCCAGCGTCGCGCGAAACGACCTGGGTGACGCGGCCCAGGCGGATGAACATCTGGAAGCCGCATCGCAGATTGTGGACTCGCTGCTGGCTGCGGATGCAGAGGACGTTCACTTTTTGGCGCTACAGGCCGGTCTGCTGTCGATGCGGGGTGGTGCGCTTGAAGCCGCCGGTGATCTGAATGGGGCGATGGCGCTCTATGAGCAGGAAAATGGAATCAGCCGGCGCTTGTACGAGAAAATGCCGGACCAGGTCAGCGCCATGCAGCGGCTAAGCGGCAGTTGTGGCCGGCTGGCGACGATCGCACAGCGGCGGGGCGACATTGAATCAGCAGCACGATGGATTACCCGCAGCAATGAACTCGCGCAGCGACTCATGGAAGCGTCTCCGGGTAATCCGGACTTTGTCCACTATGCGGCACTGGGAGAAAGCCGGCTCGGGGACTTTGCCTTTGATGCCGCCAATTACGACGCGGCGGAGCGCCACTTCGCGGCCTCTCTTACTCTTTGCGAGGAAGTGCTGGCGCGGCACGCCGGCGACATGCGATTCCTATATGCGGCGTCCTACGCATTGATGAGACTGACCGCCATCTGCTGGCGAGCCGAGCGGATGGAGGAACATGAGCGCCACCTCCGCCGCAAGCAATCACTCAACCGCGAGATGCACGCGCTCGAACCCAGGAATCCCGTCTTTCGGCTCATATTGGGCGGCACCTGTCTCGATGTGGCACGACTGGAGATGTTCCTGAACAGGCCCGGAGAGGCAGAAGCACCGGCGATGGAGTGCTCCGAACTGCTCCGAGTTCTTATCGAGTCGGAACCCGGAAACAAGGAGTATCGTCAGGTCCTCGCCGCATCGCTCTGCCTGCTGGGTGCGGCCGCAGTGAGCGTGGGCGATTCCGATCAAGCGCTCGCACGTCTTCATGATGCTCGCGAGATATACAGCAACCTATGGAATCGCGAAACGGATTTGCGGTTGCTCTGCGATTTTGCCGGCGCGAGTATCGACTTGGCCCACCTCAACGAGCAACGCGGTGCCGCAGATGCAGCCGCGGAGGGTCGCCGGCTGGCGCGCGAGCTGGTCGATGCCATCATTGCCGCGGCCGATCGGCTGGGTGATCGGACCAGTCGGAAACTAGCTGAAAGATTAGAATCGCGACTTTGATATTTCCGCGCGATACGCACCGCGCTCTGCCGCGAAAAAATCGTCCCTCGGCACTTATGAATATTGCTCGACGCGACCCGGATTAGTGCGGGGATCAGGAGTGAGCTGAGGGCCGATCAATGCGGTTCTCCGGGGATTTCCTGCACAGCAAGCACCGTGGCAACGTGAAAAGTGCGATCAACGCCGCGTCACAGGGGCTCATCACGCGACGGCGCAATGCCTCGCCTGAATCTCGAACGAGCCGTCGTTCACTTTCGCAGCGATGGCACATCTCTTGCTAGGTATTCAAGCTGTATAGCACAAGGTCGCCCGGGTCAGAGTGCGGCGCCTTCAAGTGCCCGAAGATCCGGTGCGCCTGCTCCGGGTTACGGCTCGCAGCAACCTCATCTGTATGGTTCATCGCTGCTAGGACTGCGAGCAGGGTGGATCGACGTCGGCGGCGAGTGATTACGCGATACGACTCACCGTGTCTGGTTGTAGCGTCATGAAACCAGATCGTCAGGATCCTTCTCTGAATTGGGAGCCGCGGCCGGTTCGTAAAGAAAACCTCGCGCCGCAGGGCGACGCGCGGGTCTGGGAGACGGCATATGATTCATTTCGGCAAGAGTAATCTTCGCATTCCCCGTTTCGAGCGTCCGGTCTACGTTGTTGCGGGGGGACTCACCGACTACCGAAAGCGTTATCCCGAGAAAAACACCTGCCAGCTTTGCACCGAGGCCCTGCGAATGACCGTCGAGGAAAACGATCTCAAGGTTTCCGCGGAGGAGGTTCGTCGCAGCGTCAACTGGTGCGTTTATTCTCAGTTCGCCGATCATTTCGGCGATCAGCTTCTGGCTGCCGCGAAGGTCCATGACTACCTGGGCTTCGATCCGCTCGGCAACATCGAGGTCAAGACCGGTGGCGCGACCGGCGGCTCCGCCGTGCTCGCGGCGGCGCAGGCCGTGGCCAGTGGTTATGCCTCCTGTGTGCCGGTGATCGGCTGGGAACGGATGGACGAGGTCTCGACGAAGGTCGGCAACTCATACATCGCCTCCGCCGCCTGCAAGGATTTTGAGAGCGAGCTGGGCTGGATGTACGCCAGCTATTACGCGCTCATGGCCCAGCGCTACCAGTACGAAAACAACGTCCCGCGCGAAACGCTCGCCCGAATCGCTTGCAAGAACCATGAATACGCGTATTACTCGCCGTATTCCCAGAACCCTGGCAAGTACACCATCGACGACATCCTGAAGAACGACATCGTCTCGCACCCGCTGGCGTATCTGGAATGCTGCGCGATGAGCGTGGGGGCGGCCGCGCTGCTGCTCTGCGATGAGGAGACCGCTTATCGCTTCACCGATGTGCCGATTCGTCTTTCCGCCATCTGCGGCGGCTCGCACACGCTTCGCACGGCCGATCGCCGGCACATGCCGATCCTGCTCCTGCCAAATGAAACCGAGTCCACTTACAAGGACTACTTCGACAAGCGGCGCAGCGACTGGCCGGGCTTCAGCTCGTTCCTAGCGTCGCGCATGGCTGCCTATCTCGCCTATCACATGGCAGGTATCAAGGACCCCCTCGAAGACTTTGACCTGCTGGAGACGCACGACGCCTTCACCATCAGCGACGTCCAGACTTACGAAGACATCGGCCTGCGACCCTACGGCCGGGGCCGAGAGTTCATCGAGTCGGGCGACGCCTACTTCGAAGGTCGATTGCCGACGAATCTTTCCGGCGGCCTGATCGGCACGATGCACGCGGTGGGGGCGACAGGCATCTTTCAGATCGTCGAGATTCTCTGGCAGCTTCAGAACAAGTGGGACAAGTTCCACGCCGACCCGGAACGATGGAACCGCTACGGCAAGAAGAAGCCCGCGGACTTCCGCAGCTTGCAGGTGAAAAATGCGCGACGCGGCTGCGCGATCTCCCACGCGGGAACCGGTAGCCACGTGACGTGCGCGATTCTAGAGAGACCGTCAGCGTAGCGGCCGGCGTCCCCGCCGGCCGAAGTCATGGAGTAACGCAGCAGCCCGCTGCGGCGGACCGAGGAACGAGAAAAACGTCGCCAACCGCAGCATTCGATGACAAGCGTTCATCGCATCTGGAGACCATCATGCCAATCGCCTGGCCAAACAGAGTGCTCGAAACGGTCAGTGAAAATCCGTTGGTCGTGATCAACCTGAAGGAATGGGCCCACTTCCACACTTACGGCGGGTGGGGGAGATTCTTCAAGGGTCTTCGTGAGCAGAAGCTCCTCGCTACGCGCTGCACGAACACCGCGTGCAGGGAGAAACGACTGTGGCTCCCGCCCCGGTGCGACTGCCCGGACTGCTGGCACGAGATGGAGTGGCTTGAAGCGCCGCAACGAGGCCGAATCTACACCTGGAGCATCGTCAAGTATCCCGGCGAACTGTTCAAATTGCCCCCGGGCACGCCGCTCATCAGCGTCGAGCTGGACGGCGTCTGCACGAAGTTGATGAGCTGGCTGAAAGAGGGCGAGCCGAAGATCGGCATGGCCGTTCGCGCTGTCTTTAATACGTCGCGTCCGACCAACACCATCCTCGATCTGGCATGGGTGCCGGCCTGACAGAGTTCCGACTGTCAGGGAGGAGTCGGTGCTCGAACCGGAAACTGCTCGGTGGGGGACGTGTCGGCTCGTTCACGTTCGCGGCCTTACTTGCGACGACTTGCCGGTGTATCCGGCGGAGGTGTCTCATGATCGTTGAAACCTGTTTTCCTCCATTCGTCGAATCCTGGCCGGAAACAAGAATGATCTACGAGGGCCTGACCGGGCGAGTCCTCAAGAGCCCCGGCGGGCTGACCATCTTCATGGCCGCCGATCGCGATGTGTTCGTGCCGCGACATCGACACGGAGCGCAGTGGGGGATCGTGCTCGCAGGTACCATGGAGCTTGAGATGGGCGGCGAGCGCGAGTTGTACGGCGTCGGCCAGAGTCATTACATCCCCGCCGGCGTCGATCACGAAGCAATCCTTCACGCCGGCTGGCGCGGCCTGTACGTCTTCGATCGCTCCGAGCGTACCATGGTCTGCATGGGAACCTGATGAAACACGATCGGGAGAATCCAACCTCGGCGCCGCCTCTGTAGAAGGAGCATGAGTCCCGCCGAGCAGCATGTCCATATATCCAGTTCGTGATGGCGGCTGCTCGAACCGCCTTACACTTGCATTTGCAAAATGGCTCCGATGAACGCCTGGATATCGAGTCCGTCTGCATTTCCGTCGTCGTTCATGTCCGCCAGGCTGATGTCGCAACCGGTATATGCGTCCAGCAGCGCCTCGGTAAAGGAAGGTATATCCTCAAGATCGACGATGTGGCTGCAATTTGTATCCCCCTTGAGATACGGGCATGGATTGGGCGCGCACGGTGCGTCGATCGTCCAGCTTGGGCCTCCGACGCTCTCGCAGTCCGCCTCGCTGAGTTGCGCGCACTGGCCATCCGGTAAGCAGCAGGCGCCCGACGCCTCCGGACAATCCGCGATACTGAGTCGGAAGTCCAGAGTCTCAGCTGCGCCGACGGGTCGCCGATCAATCATGAGATAGTAAATACCGGGGGACAGGAACACGCTGTTGATCGTCGCAACGGTGCCGGGCGTAGTCGTCCACGCAATGCACGAGGTACCGGAACCCGGCGGGCATGTGTCGTCCAGCACCACGCCGATGGAGTTATCAGCCGGCGTTGCCCCGGCTACCGTGATGTCGACACAATGGGCACTCGTCAACGTGATCTCGTAAAGGATGTCATCTCCGTTGTCGTAGATGCCAAGGCACGTATCTGAGTAGTCTTCCTGCTTGTCAGACGTAGTGTTGATATTCTCGAAAGGTACTGATGTGACAAAAAACGGAAATTCACAGTCCTTTCCGTCGATATCATCAGACGGTTTGCAGGGCGGGTCCAGGTCGCCACAGGCCACGCCGCCGGTCCAAACATCATCAGGCCCCTCGCAGTTGATCTCCAGGACATTGTCGGTGCAGACCAGATTGACAGTATTGCAGCAGGCGCCGGTGGTCGCGCCGCCGCAATCCGTGATGCTGAGCGTGAAATCCAGCGCATTATCACCCTGCGGCCATCGGTCGATCATCAGGTAATAGGTCCCCGGCGACAATGTCAGATTCGTGATGGTCGCCACGCTGCCCTGGCTGGTTCCTTGTGCGATACACGCCGTGTCCGGCGGGCATGTGCTGTCTAAGGCAATGCCGATCCAATTGTCGTTCGGCGTTGCGCCCGTCACAGTGATGTCCACGCACTGCGTGGCCGTTATCTCAAGTTCATAGACGATATCGAGACCGTTGTCGTAATCCCCCAGGCATGTGTTGGTGTAGTCGTTGACCTTGTCGGCCGTCGTGTTGGAATCAACAAATGGCAACGACGTGATGGAAATCGGGCTCGCGCAATCCGTCCCTGCGGGATGCGTGATCGGCGTGCAGGGGGGATCGAGTTGACCACAGGTCATTCCGACGGTCCACACCATGTTGGGCCCTTGGCAATTGGCCTGCGTGACGTTGCTCGTGCAGCTCGGAATGCTGGTGTCGCAGCAGGCACCGCTCGGCTCACCGCATAGGAAGCTCTGACCCCGGATGAACACATTCGAGTCGAGAACCTGATCGCCCGCGTCGGCGATGGCCAGCTTGATATGATTCACACCGGGGTTGAGCGTACCCGTCGCCGTGAGGATCACGATCAGTCCGTCCATCTGGATGTCGCGAACGCCGTTGCACGGGAAAGAACCGGGCGGGATGTCGCTGCAGTCGTTATTGATGAAAAGATTGCAGTAGCTTCCCGTCGGCGGGTTGTACGGGTTGTCGCAGTTCACGTTGTTGATGCTGACCGGCGTTCCCGAGCTTCCGGGAACGAGGGCAATGTTGACGCCATTCAGGAAGAAGCCGAAGACATCATTGAACGGCGAATTCACCCACTCGTTGTATTCTTCCGACGTAAAGACATATTGAAATTGGATCACTTGCGTCCCCGTGCATTGAAAGTCGAATTCCAGCACGACCGCATCGAAGGTCGTGTACCCGGGGATCAGCGCGGTCAGGTCCGGGTCACCCAGTCCCGTATTGACGCCGCTGATGTCATCCTGCGTGTTCGGACCAGGCACGAAGGCGATGTTACCGCTGCTCAGGATGATCCCGCTCTCGAAACCCACGATTCCCGTTCCGCCGTTGAAAGTGCCGGCCGCGACGTTCACGCCGTTGAAGGTCACGTTGGATACTGAAACGCCCGGTCCGAGCAGTGCCGTGACGAGACCAGCGGGCGTCAACCCCGAATTGAGGTCTTGCGTGGTCAGCCCCGGAGCGCGCGGGCCGGTGAACTCCGACGTAACCTGGTTATTCCCGCCCGATTCGATCTGCGGCCGCATGGGCGGCGCCGCCGCGACAAATGCCGCACTTGGAAGGAGGTACAAAACAGCAATCACCGCGCCGATGAGAAGCCGGCGAAAACTTCCATGTACGTGTTTTCGAGATCGTTGGACTGTAACGCGATTCAATGGCTTGACTCGAGACATGGACTCCTCCCGTCCGCCGACAGAATTGTTGTCGCCCGATTCCGATGTCGCCTGGATGGATCGCCTGTCCGGTCCCCGACCGGAACAAAGGTGAGATTCGGGTCATTGATTCAAGCGTAGGAGGGATTGGAATAACTTGTTAGGTATCTCTAGCGATACCTTCGAGGAGGAGGAATCACGAGCGTCGTGACGAGGTACGACGGCGAGGCCGTGCCCGGCTGTCCCCTTGAACGAGCGTCTCCGGATCGGCACCACAGGAGTACCAGAGATTGAGAATCAGTTCCGCCTTGTCGGAGGTATTGGTCTTCTTGTGCAGATTACGAAGATGCCGCCGAACGGCGGACCCCGAGATGCCCAGAACGGAAGCGATCACTTCGTTCTTTAAGCCGCTGCAACAGAGCGTCAGGACCTCCATCTCGCGTCGGGTCAGCTTGCGACAGCGGGCCAGCGACTCAATTGCCCCTCTCGCAAACGGCGGCAATCGAGCTTCCTTACCAGCGTTGACTCGTCCTCGGCGTGGTTCGCTCCCTTGGTTGGGACAATCGGCGCATACGCCATGGAAGAGTGCGCAGAAATCCCGGTTAAGCCCGATCGAGGTTGATGTCGGGACTTCGCCTCGATCTCCTGAACGTGACATCGGAAGTACTGCCCCTGAAAATAAACCGGAGAGGGAGGGA
>JRYF01003395.1_pt1 | contig 16190 bp, 6 predicted proteins | sample 235331 | NCBI WGS metagenome assembly JRYF01 (sample SAMN03074217, study PRJNA261475) | activated sludge metagenome | biome: Wastewater Treatment Plant; feature: Wastewater; material: Activated sludge; isolation source: activated biomass of a wastewater treatment plant treating hydrocarbon... ...
GGGGTGGGCGCCGGGGTAGGTGCCGTAGTGGGCGCCGGCGTGGGCTCTGGAGTAGGCGCTGGCGTGGGCTCCTGGGTGGGCGCAGGCGTCGGTGCAGGTGTGGGCGCCGGCGTGGGCGCAGGCGTGGGTTCTGGGGTGGGCGCCGGCGTGGGCGCGGCGGTCGGGGCCGTCGTCGGCTGGGTTGGAGGTGCTGGCGGTTGCACCCCCGGTGTGGTTCGCCCGTCTCCGGGCGCCGCACTGTCCATCGACGCGGATGCCACAGCTATACCGGTTGCACCGATGCCCGATTGCGCCCTTGGCTCGGCTGTCGGCCGTGTCGGCGGCGGCGGTGGCCGGACTCCGGCAGTGGTCCTACCGTCACCGAGTGCAGGCGTAGTCGGCGCTGGCGTCGGGGCTGGCGTGGGTGCCGCCGTGGGCTCCGGTGTCGGCGCCGCGGTGGGTGCGGGTGTCGGCGCGGCCGTCGGGGCCGCAGTGGGTGCCGGTGTTGGCGCTGCCGTTGGTGCAGGCGTCGGACTCGGCGTCGGCGCGGCCGTGGGCGCAGGTGTCGGACTCGGCGTCGGCGCCGGAGTTGGCGCGGGCGTGGGTGCCGCGGTCGGTGCAGGTGTCGGTGCCGCCGTTGCGCCGATGGTGGTGACACCTTCGTAGCGCCGGACGGCCTCCACTTCGATCAAGCGCACGCGGTCGACCTGGGCTGCCAGGGCAACGACGCTGGCGTCCCCTTCGGCGTCCAGCGGCGCACGCAGCGTCAAGCTGCCGTCGCGCTTCTGCCCCGGCGCGCTGATTCGAGCCCCAGCTTGGAGATCCAGGCGGCCATCCGCCGTCATCAACTCGATCCGCCCACCAGCGCTGTCGGCAGCCGTCGTGGTGGCCGAGACGACCCCGCCGGCCAGGACGGTCAGGTCCCCTCCGGCGGCCAACCTTGCACGGGCCTGGGTCGAGCCCACGGCGACCACGCTGCCGGCGATCGAGACCATTCCACGGTCGGCTGCAAGCGCGATCGTCTCCGAGGACAGCATCGATCCCCCAGGCAGCACGAGATCGCCGTCGCGCACGCGCACGCTGATGGAACCGGTGAACGGGGCGCGACCGTCCGCACTCGGCGTTGCCAGCGTCGCAGCGAGCGCGCCGAGATCGACAGCGGCACCGCTATCGATGGAGAGCCGGGCGCCGCGCTCGGTACCGGCCGCGCCGAGCAAGCGCCCACCGGTTTGCACAGCGCCGGCCGGGGCGGCGATTTCGATCGAACCGCCCGGCGCGTGGTCCGGGGCCCCGACGTCGATCGTGGCACCCACCGCAATGCCGACATCTCCACCTCGATCCGCGGACAACCGCAGGTCACCGCCACCGGTTCCCAGGACGACATCGTCGAAGACCGACACCGTGCCGGCGAGGTCAAGCCGGGCCGCTGTGCCCACGAGGAGGTCGCCCTCACGTGCCTGCGCCAGCAGCCGACCGGACGGCAGCGTTACCGAGCCGTCGATCGACAACGAGCGGCCCGAGAGCTCGACCTCGGCGCCTCGAGGCGCTGGCCGCGGCGCAACGGCTTCAGCGGCGGGCACGCCGCTGATCCGCAGCGACCCCTCGCTGCGCAACCCTCCAGCGACGCCGGCGGCACCGACGACGCGTTGCGCCAGGATCCGCAGGTCGCCATCGGCGGCGAGCCGACTGGCCACCACGAGGTCGGTTGCCGCCTCCAGCCGCAGATCAGCGGCGTCGACGCGCAGTTCGGCACCGGCAAGCGTCAAGGTGCCGGCTCGCGCGCGGACGTCGAGCCGGCTTGACGGCGGCGCCGCAGGCTGCATGGAGTCGCCGGCGCGGCCGCGCATCGTCACCTCACTCGCCGAAAGTGTCGCCGGCGACGAGTCGCCCTCGAGCATCCGAACCGAGCCCGCCTCCACCGTCAGCCGAGCCGTGGCGTCGCCGCCCAACGCGGCGCCGCCAGCCACACCGATCTGCCCGTAACTGAGAACCGTCAGATCCGCGGCGCGGTTGGCCGACGCCAGCAGCGCGCCGTCCAGGTGCAGCACCGCTGGGTCGGCAGGCGCCGGCCCGCCGACCTGGACCGCGCCCGCACCGAGCAGCAACGACGCACCGTCGAGCCCGACCGTGGGGGCGATGCTCGTCACGCCAGCGGCCTCGATCGACAGCGTCGGCGCGGCCAGCCGAACGCCGTCGGCGATCACGACCGCACCGGTGGCCGTGCCGAGTGCATCCAAACCGGACCGTTGAACTTCGCCTCCCGTCAGGCCGGCACGCACGCTGGCACCGTCACCGTCGACCCGCAGCCGCTCGGCCGCTTCGGAATCCCCCGCAACCAGCACCGTGCCGGCGTCCACTCGAACCAGTTGTCGCGCCACCAGGATCAACTCGGGCAGCACCAGCGGGGTGCCCGCTGTGGCCAGAACGACGCGCTCGGCGGCCACGTCGACGATGCGTTCGCCCGCGAGGTCGGCGGCACGACGCGCTCCGCCGATCAGTACGCTCGCAGCCCCGCTGCGCGCCAGAGTCTCCGGACGCAGCCACAGGATCCCGTCGCCCGCAGGATCTTCGGCGCCGATGACGACCTGCGGTGCCGTGAGGTCGAGCGCCCCGCCGCGTGCGCTGTCGACTTCGCGCTCGAACGACAGCGCGGCGTCGAGCGTCAGGCGCAGGGCCGACACGCTGAGCGTGCCGGCGTCTGCTGGCCCGCGCGGCGACGCCGACAGTTCGGCGCGCCGTGAGGCTTCTGTGAAGAAGGCGTCTGCCGACGTGATCGTCACCTCGGATGCACGCCGCACGACGGCCGACGGGGTCACGACGAACGCTCGCGGAAGCGCGTCGCGAATGTCGGTGCCCTCGAAGCCGAGCCGCGCGGCGACAAGCACCGATCCGTCGGGCAGGACTTGCGACGTTCCCGCTGCGGGCGCCACACCATCGTGCGGCTGTACGAGGAAGGCCCCTGGCAGCAACGCGTAGCGTGCCGGCATCATGGCGTACGAGCCGGTCGGCAACGGCGCACCTGGGCCGAAGCTGATCTGCTGGCCGAACGCGATGTCGGCTCTGCGGCCCTGGGCGTCGACCTCGACGGCAATGGCCACGTCGACCGGGGCCACGCCGCGCTCGGTCGGGACGACGGCGAACGCGCCGCGCGCTGCGCCGGCGAAAACGTCCTGCGATCCACCGGGTCCTGGCACGAACTCGAAAGCCAGAAGCTGTCCACCGCCGTCCAGAGAGATGGCCGCCGCTGGCTGCAGGTCGACCATCGGCGCATCCACATCGACGCGCTTCTCGGGTGCGGTCGACCGGACGTCGCCGGGACCGTGGACCACCCAGCGGCCGCTGTCCGTGCGGCCATAGGGCAGGTCCTGTCCAGCCCCGCCCACGGCTGCTTCACTGCCCGCCAGCGCGGTGACCGACCCGCTGGCGCGCATCACGATCTGGCCTTGCGGCGCCCGGATCACGCCGCCATGTTCGATGTCCCCTGCGCGCAGCGTCAATGCGCCGCCCGCCGACAGCGGTGGCATGGCATCGCCCGCGGCGCGCGCGGTGATCAGCCGTGCGTCGCCGACATCGATCGAGAACCTCGAGTCCGTGGTCGGCAGAATCTGCGTCGCTTGCAAGCGCAGATCGGCCGCCGTGAGCAGAGTACCCACCAGCGGCGCGTTGCCGACAATGACGCCGGTGGCGCGTAGATCGCCACGTGCTTCCAGGTCAATGGTGTCGAAGCGGTCGAAGACGGCGCTGCCGACGAGGTCCACGGTGCCGGCTTCGACCCGCAGCCGGCCGCTGCCTGCGCTTGCCGCTGGCGCAGACTGCTGCGGCGCGAGCGCCGCGCTCGAACCGAGCTGCACTGACGGGGCGCGAAGGTGCAGCGTTGCATCGGCCCCGGCTTCGAGGATGGGCGCGTCCAGCACGATGCGGCGCTGCAGGTCGAGCGTAACGTCGCCGGTCACGTGCAGCCTGTCACTGCTACGAAGGGAGACATCGGCAAGGCCCGCGCCTGCCAGCATTCCGGCGTCGACCGCGGCGCCGCCGCGCAAGGGAAGCACCACCTCGGCGTCGCCCCACACCAGTTCAGCAGGGGTTGGACCGGACGCCAGCGTCAACACCCGCGGCGGGTTGCTCAGGGCAGCACCGTCCCCGGCCACCGTGACAGCCAACCTACCGCCTGCGGCACCGCTGGCGCCGGCTGGAGCGCGGAACTGCCCGTCCAAGACAGCCGCACCGGCGCGCAGCGCGCCGCCGGGCAAGGCCTCGGTCCGCACCACAATGTCCAGCGATCCACCATGGCTGGCCAGCGTCTGCGGCCCGCCCGGGAATGCCGGCTGAGGTGCCGGCGGGCCGGCCAGCAGAGCTTGTGCACCCGCCGCATCGATCCGGGCACCCGCCTGCCAGACCAGCACGGGCGCGCGCAGCGCGACCGAGCCGCCGTCCAGCACACGACCACGCGAGCGACCGTCGGTGGTCGGAGTGGCCAGTAACGTCCCGCCGACGTCGATCCGGCTGGCCGAGCCCAGCCACAGAACACCGTAGGGGTCGGGTAAAGCCTCGACCGCGAATCCTGTCTTGTCCAGGGTGACCTGGCCACCCGGCGCCACGACCTGACCATCGAAACGCAGCCCGCGTGCCGCCGACAGGGTGACGTGCGCCAGCGGGTCCATGCGCAGCGAGGAACCGAGCCCCATCGTGAGCACGCCACCATCGACGACATTCGGCAGGCCGCTCGATTGCAGCGCCAGATCGACCGGACGCCGCACGCCATCCGGCAAGACATGCGTCAGTCGGTCCGAAACCGCAACGGCGCCGGTAGGCCGCCCCGCCGTCGCCGCGTCGACGCGCGATGTCCATACGCGCGGCGCCAGCTCGGTGCCGCCGGCGACCTGCAACCCGAGTACGCCGTCCACTGTGAAGCGCCCGAAGCCGCCCGCCGAGAAGAAGGCAGGGTCCAGCGTCAGTACGCCGCGGTCGGGTTCGGCCACTGGCGCGAGGGCGCCGGCACCGATCAGAACCTCCGAGGCACGCAGGTTCAGGCTGCCACCGCGACCGCCGTCCCACGCGAAGCCGGAAAGCCTGCCCGCGAGGTCGAACGCGGCGCCTGTTGCCGTGATCCCGTCGATGCGCGGCGCCGACAACAAGGCGATTGCGCCGGCGTTGCCGGCAACCACTTCCCCGTCCAAGCCAGCACGACCACCGCCCGAGACGTCCAAGTGGCTGTCCGTGCTCAGCACCAGGCCGCCCGCCGACTGCAGCCGCACATCGCCCCCGGTGATGATGCCAGCCACTTGCGGACCGTCGAGCCTCTGGTTCACCCAGAGCCCGGACACGTCGACCCGTACGCCGTTACCCACCACGATGTCGCCGGCCGGGTTCGTCTCACCCGCGGCGGTGCGCACATCCAGCGCACCACCCGCGCTGGTGAATCCGGCGTCAAGGCGTACACCCCAGGTCCCGCGCGCCGCCAGCGTCAGTTGACCGCCTTCGTCCAACGACATCCCGGCGCCCGGCTCCACATGCAAGCTGCCGTCGGTAGCGAGAACCAAGCGGCCGAAGCCGGCGCGCACCAGCGTGCTGGCCGCCACACGCGACACCTCGGGAAGTTCGGATGTGAGCGGGTCGCGCCAGAATGCCTCGGGAAGTGCGCCACCGAGCCCCAAGGAGCCAGCCGGCGGCGCCGCGCGCACGACCAGGTCGGTTTCGGTGCCCGTGCCGGCGAAAGTGCCAGTGCCGAAACTGCCCCGGTTGTCGAGACTGCCGATCTGGAGTCGGCCCGCCGCGGCCATCGCGTCGCGACCATCGCGCTGCCGCAGCCCGATCACGAGATGCGCACGCAGGCCTCCGTCGAGCACGGCCTGACCGGCGGTGATCATCAGCGATCCGGCGTCACGCCCCTCGACGTATCCCGCCTCGCGTCGACCAACCAGCGCGACGCTGTAGGTCGGCACCGGACCCCAACGGTCCTGCAGCGGCGCCCGGGCGCCATCCTCGTCGCGTGGTGTGAAGTAGCGGTCGACGCCGTCGATTGCCAAGTAGCGCAACTCAGGCGACGCATCGTTGAGCGTGTGGCGTTGGCCATACTCCCCGATCAGGATGCTCGGCGCCACATCGGCCGCAACGTAGGTGACTTGTCCACCCGAAACGTCGATCGACGAGCGCTCGTGCGTGACCACTGCGCCGCGCGATTCCAGCAAGACGCTGCCACCTGTGGCGAGGCGCTCGTCGACCGTGCGCTCGATCGCCTGGACGTAGCTGCCGGTGTCGCCCAGGATCGGCACCGGGCGGCGCAGGTCGAAGGTGACACGGCTACGGAACAGCGGGCCGTCCTTCTGCAGCGGGGCATCCTTCAGGTCGTTGCTGCCGAGCAGTTCGGTGGTCACGAAGTGTCGCGCGACCGATGCGGTGGCGTGGGTCGTGCCGGCGACGTCGACGCGCACGCCCTCCGCCAGCGTGACTCGCGCCGCCGCGTCGACCTGCCCAGCGATGCGCGCAGTCAACGGGTTGATGTCGTAGTCGGGCGCGCCGGCGCGCGCGCGAACGATCCCCCCCGGTGCCACGATCGTCGCGTCGGGCTGGAACTCGATCGTTTGCCCCGACAACTCGACCCGGGACGTGGTGAAGGCCGCGTTGCCGGAGGAGGTGGGCTGCTCGTGCAGCGCCCCACCGTCGGCCGCGCGCTCGACGTGGGGCAGGACATCGATGCGTGATCCCGCGCCAAGCGTCAGCGCGCCACCGATGGTCGCCTGCTTGATGACGTTCGCGGTCGGGCCCAGGCTGGCCGTGGTCCCGCTGCGCGCCAGCAAGAAGACCGACCCGTTCTCGCTGACACCGGTGGTGGCCGAAATGCGGCCGGACTGATTGACGGCCAGGCCGACCAGGGTGGTGTTGCCGCGCGCGGTCGCGATCTCGCCCGCGTTGAGCACGCGCCCGTTGCCGGCGACCTCGACCAGCAGCCCTCGCAGTGCCGGAATCGCCGGATTGACCTCGGACGCGTACAGGGGCTCGCGCGTCGGATCCTGCAGGAACACCTGCTCGCCGGCAGCCAGCACGACCTGCCCGCCCGAGGACTCGATGCGGCCGCGGTTCACGACCTCTTCGGCAAACAGGAACACCCGACCACCCTGCGCGGTGCTGATCTGTGCCCCCGGCTGGACCTCGACGAACCCGCGGCCCACCGACGGAGCGCCGAGTGAGTCCGGATCCACGCGGAAGGTCGGCGTCGCCGCATAGATCGAGTTCGTCAACCCGCTGACGTAGTCGCTATCCGTCAAGTTGAGCGTGCCCACCAACAGCGAACGCACGTCGACGCGCGCGCCGGGACCGAACAGCACGCCGTGGCCGTTGAGCAGGAAGACCGTCCCGTTGCTGGTGAGCTGGCCGAAGATGGCACTCGGCGCCGTCGCATTCGGGACCCGATTCAGCGCGCTGCTGCCGGTGTCCGGCATCTCGAAGTGGACTCGGCTCGCCGACCCGATGTCGAAGCTCTGCCACTGATAGACCGCGCGAGGACTGGTCTGCCGTATCAGTTGATCGATCCCTCCATGGGCGTTCGGGGTGTTCAGCGGCTGAGCGGCGCCGGCACCTTGCACGCGCCAACCGTGAAGCGCCGGCCGCGGTACGGCATCCACAGGCGGAGCCGCCGGCCGCGCAGCGGTTTGTGCCGCCGCCTGCAGCGGCCACGCAGTCGCCAGAGCGAGCGCCAACGGCGTCAGCGCGACGTGAAACGGCTCGCGGCGGGCCCGGCTGCGTCTCGACGACCGCCGCATCGTCGCCTCAGAACTGCAGACCGACGCGTGCGTGCACGCGTGGATCGCGGTCGGGATTGTTGCGCCCCGGCTTGAGCGGCCAGCCTATGTCAAGCGCCGCGCTCATCCAGCGGCCGCTTCGCAGTCGCAGTCCGGCGCCGGTGGCGGCCAAGGGCACGCGTACCTGCTGCTCCGGCAGCGGCTGCAGCACCGTGACGCGACCGGCCTCGGCGAAGACCAGCAAGGACAGCTCGCTCAAGTGCGGCGCCAGGGCGTCAAGCCCGGCCACGAGGTTGGGGCTGCGCCACTCCGCCGCCGCCATCAGCCCGTGGTCGCCGACGGCCTCGCCCTCGTAGTACCCACGCACGGTCTCGGCACCACCCAGGCTGTACTGTTCGCCACCCGTCAGCGGCTGGCTGGCCGCCTGGCCGGCCAGCCGCAACGCCAATCGACCGCCCGCCAGGGGCCGACCGTGACGCAGGTCCAGCCGCAACCAAGCGAAGCTGCCGTCCGCGCCCTGTCGGCGGCACGCAAACTGGTCGACCGGTCCGACGTTGCCCGGACAGTCGATCCGCCGCTGCAGGACCTGCTTGAAGGCGATCGTGTAGGTCGCCGAAATCGAGGTCGCCGCTCCGCCGCGGTCCCACTGCGCGGTGTAGCCCAGTTGCAGCGGCGCATAGCGCAACGGCGTCGAGATGACATCGTCACCGGCGATGAAGCGCTCCTGCAGCCGCTTGGCGTCGACCCCGACCGCCAGCGTGTGAACGCCGGTCGGTCCGAAGTAGTTCCACAGTCGGCGCACGCCGAGCGTCGCCCCGCGGCCGATGACGGTGCCGACCCCGAGCGGCTCCAACTCGCTGTCGGAGGCCACCAGGTTCACGAGCCACGACGACGTCGGCGAAACCGGGGCTGTCCACGCGGCGACGAGCACACGCGACTGAGAGGGCTGCCCGGGCGCCGTGATCGCAGTCAGCGCAAGCGCATGGTCGCGCTGCAGCAGGTTGTCGACGCGCAAACCCGCCGTCAGTCGCAGCGGCTCCGTGTCCGCCGAGTGATGGTTCTTGAGCTCGACGCTCGCGCTCAGCGGACGTTCGTCGGTCACCCTCAGCTCCACGTCGACAGTCCCGGGCATCGGTCCTGGTCGCAACACCGGCTGAATCTGGCGCGTCGGCACGCGGTTCAGTTCGGCCACTTGCTCCTGCGCGCGTTCGAAGTTGGGCACGTGCCCGGGCGCGAACTCGCCGACCGCCTCGCGGATCCGGCCTTGGTCGTAGTAGCGCGCGCCGGTGACGCGCAGCCGGTCGACTCTGCCCTCTGTCACGACCAATCGGACGACCCCGTAGTCGATCTGCTGCTCGGGCACGTCGACGTAGACGGTCAGGAACCCCGCCTGCTGGAACGCGGCCTCCAAGGCGGCGCGTGCGGCCAATACGTGCTCGATCGTGCGCCGCTCACCCATGTGCGGCATCAGCGTTTGCTCGACCACCCGCGCTGGCAGCACGGTGTTGCCTTCGACTTCGAACTCGAGCAAGTCGAACACTGCCGCATCGGGACCGGATGCCCCGGGCGGCTCACCGGCCGGTTCGGCAGCTGTTGCCATGCCGAGCGTCAGCATCGCGCCCGCAGCGATGACACCCCACTTGTCAATCGCCTTCACGACGACCGAGACTCGATCGTGCGCGGCTTGGACCGAGACCGCAGGCGCCAGCCGATCGCCGCCGCACCGGCACCGAACAACCACAGCGACGAGGGCTCGGGCACCGGCGTGTTGAACGTCGGCGCGGTGGTGAACGCCCCTGCTTCGCTCGACCCGAGCCCGTCCGCGCCGAGCCGCATCACCCAACCATTGGCGGTCTGGGATGGTCCGACGGCGGCCGGCCAGGACAGCCGCTGGACCCAGAAGCCGCCGCTGTACTCGGTCCGACCGATACCGGACGCGAACTCGCGAAATCCTGCGCCGGTCCGCAGGTCGAAGATCGGCATGGTGAAACTCAGCACATATTGACCCGCGAACGGCGAGTCCGGGTCGTAGAAGGGGTTGCCCGGATCCGAGTCGTCCACCCGCACCAAGCCCCAGTAGCCGTCGTTGCCGCCATCGGTCGGGTTGCCGTTGTCAAACTCGTCGATCAGCACGGATCCGATCTGCGACGTGCTCGAGCGCGTCACGTAGTAGAACCACGACGAATCGCCGACCGCGTTGGTCGCGTTGAACGGTGCGGTCGTGTTGTAGGTCGGCGTCAGCCCGCCGGGCTTGCCGTAGTACGCGAAACCGGTGTCCGTCTCGAAGTTGATGCTGGAGCCGTCGATGGTCACGTCCGGAGCCAAGCCCGGCGCACCATGCGTTCCCGTCGAATTGATGCTGTCGAAGAACCGGCCTGCCTGGGAGGCGCCGATGCCCAGCGAGAAGTTGCCGTTCGACCACCGATCGACGTCCGACTCCTGCCCCTGGCGAACGGTGGTGAACAGTCGCTGCTGTCCCGGCGTGTTCGGCCCGGTCGAATCGATCGCCACCACTGCCCAGCGCAGCACCGTCACGTCGACCAGCGACAGGAACGCCGACCAGTTCGCATCGTCCAGTACCCAGAACTGCTGGAAGCCGCTGTCCTGCTGCGCCAGGACGAAGAAGTCGTCCATGCGCAGACCCAGATCGAGCGTGTAGGACACACGTGTGCTGGCGTCCTGGATGCTGACGAACAGCTCGCCATTGCCGCTCGTCCCTGGCGCGATCGCCGCACGGGACAAGCCACACAGACCCAACGCGGCCAGCAATAGCATGCGCTTCATCGGAAACCCAACCACAACAAACGAAAGGGGGCCCGCGCGGGCGCGGGCCCCGGTCAGACTGAATGGGTGCCTATTTGACGATCTGCGGCAGCTGGCAGCTGTTGCCGCCGCGCAGCACGCGCGACCCGAACAGAATTTCGTTCGGCGTTCCGGTACCGAACGCACCCGGATACGAGGTGGGCAGCGCCGCCACCCCCAGCTGGTTGGCAGCCGAGAGGTTGCCCAGCGCGTCCGGCCGCTGCGCGAAAGCGCGGAACTGTTGGACGAAGGTGCGCTGGTCGGCCGACAAGGTGTTGAACTTCGTCCGATGCCACTGGATGGTGGACTCGTAGAAGTAGTTGTACTTGCCGTTCTTCACGTTGTCGCGGTTCGGCGCCACACCGTCCAGCTTGACGTGCCGCCAGTTGCTGCCAGTGCCGAATTCGTTGTTCTCCTTGGACACGTGACCGATGGCGTAGGCGCCATTGCTCTCCGCGGCGTTCAGGCAGTTGATCACGTTGCCAGTGGTCGAGCCCTCGAACACGAACACGCTGCCGCTGGGGCCGGCACTGTTCGCGCTCTGCGTCAGCCCGTCATCCGAGAACGAGGCGTCGGCAGGAGCCGGCGCGTTCTGGTTGCACGGGAACTGCAGCAGGAACGCGTTCGCCGACGCCTGCGTGCCGGAGCCGTCGACGCGCCGGCAGATGTTCACGCGGGTGGCCGCCCGCGGGTCGGTCGACAACACGATGGGCTGCCAGCCCAGCCCGCCTGCCGGGTCGGACAAGGTGCCGGCGAAGTACGACGTGGCCTCCGCCAGCGACATCGACGGCCGGTCCGCCTCGGCATCGCTGCCCACGCTCAGCCCTTGCTTGGCCTGCATCGCGTCGCGCAGCGCCTTGTTCACCGCCACCGCGAAGATGGTCTGGAACAGCGGCGCCGCGTCCAGGTCGGCCAGCTGGGCCTCACTCAGCCCGTCCGCCGGATAGCTCGGGTCGTCCTTCGGCACGTTGAAGCCGGTGTACAGGCCAGGCTCGTTGTCCGACACGCCGAACATCGGCACCTGGTTCTGCTCGGTGGAGCAGGTGTAGTTCGGCACCGTCGCGACGCGCGCGCTGCAGTTCGTCAGCGCCAGGAAGGTCCGCGTCGGGAACGGTGCCAAGGCGCCGAAGTACACCGGGAACACGCCCTGCGCCGAACCGCCAATGTCGCTCTTGAACAGGGCCACGCGCCTGCCCGGCAGGACCGGCGAGTTGCTGCGCATCGTGCAGGCGTAGACGCGGTGCGCGTCGCCGGCCGTCGGGAAGTTGATCCCCCCGAAGGTGCCGCCGGCGGAACTGAAGTAGACGCTCAGGTCTGCTTCGCAGTTCTGCGTGAACAAGCCACCGATGACGTTGCGCAGTGCGGTGGCACCCGACATGTAGACCTTGACGGTAGCCGCCTCCGCCACCTGGGCCGGCGTCAGCGCGAACGAAGGGCCGGCGAGCGCGGCGAGCGCAGCGGCGGCGACGAGACGAACTTTCATGGACTCTCTCCTGGCACGTTTCTGAACAGAGGATGGACAGCGCTCCGCCGAGCGGCCCCTTGCAGGTCCGCTCGTGAGCTAGAGGTTGACGGTGGCGCTGTAGCGAATCAGCGGATCAGCGCGCGCGGCGCCGGGCCGCCGCGGCGACCGCCAGCAGGCCCAAGCCAAGCATCGCGTAGGTGCCCGGCTCCGGCACCGCCGCCGCGACGGTCAGCGTCGTGCCGTCGAAGTTCCAGACCGTCGGCCCGAACGGGTTGGCGAAGCGCTCGGTCGTCACCGTGCCGATCTGGCTGGTACTCGACCGCGTCACGTAATAAAAGAAGGAGTCGACGCCGATGTCGTTGGTGCTGCGAAACGGCGCCGTCGTGTTGAAGGTGGGGGTGAGCCCGCCGGCCTTGCCGAAGTAGGCAAAGCCCGAATCGGTCTCGAAGTTGAGGCTCGACCCGTTGGCGTCGAAGTCCAGCGGTAGGCCCGGGGTGCCGTGGGTCCCGGTGGTGTTCACCGAGTCGAAGAAGCGGCCACCCTGCGAGCCGCCTATACCGAGCGAGAAGTTGCCGTTCGTCCAGCCGCGCATCTGCTGTTCGACCTCGTCGGCCGACAACAGCGGGTTGCTGAACGTGGTGGTCAGCAGACGCTGCTGGTTGGCGTTGTTGTTCCCCGTGGAATCGATCGCCAGCACCGCCCACCGGACGACATCCGTCATCGCAGTGCCTGCCATGAAGTCGGTAAAGATCGGGTCGTCCATGACCGACCAACTCTGGGCGAAACCTTGGGTCTGCCCCAGACCGCCAGCCGCCGGACCGGCGACACCTCCGAGGAAAGTGTCCATGCGGATGCCCAAGTCGAGCGTGTACGACTTGCGTGCGTCTTGGTTCTGCACCACGAGGAACAACTCGCCGTTGCCCGAGCTGCCCGGCGCGATGGCCGCGATAGCCGGCGCCACGGCGCCCATCAGCGCCACGGCCACAATTGCGTTGAACTTCATCATCTCTCCCAGTTGCTGCTGTTTCGAACCGCTGGTACCTGCACCGCCCCAGCCATCACGGCCGCTTCGAAACCGGTCCTGCTGAGGCGCATCATTTCAAACGGCCGTGACATGTTTACGCCTTTCCCCGTCCGCGTCGATGCGCCAATCGGACTACGGAGCAGCCCGGGCGGCCCATCTGTCTTACCCCCGAGTCGTGGGATTGACCACCGGTCACGACAATTCCCCGAACCGGGAGTTCGGCAGCAAACCGCTGTCGAGCGCGACCGACACTGCGTGCGTCCGATTGCTGGCGCCGAGTTTGCGCAGCAGTCGCTGCAGGTGGTTCTTGACGGTCAGCGCGCTGATGCCAAGGTCTTCGGCGATCTGCCGGTTGCTCTGTCCGCGCCGCAAGCCGATCAGGATCTCGCGCTCGCGCGCCGTCAGGCGCGGCCGCTGGGCCGGTGGACGTGACGCCTCGCGCCTGGCCAGCGGCGTCTGCGGCGCCAGATCGCGTTCACAGGCCAGCATCCGCTGGTACACGGCGTGCACGACGGGCAGCAACAGCTCGAGGTGGTAGGTGGTGGAAGGTGCGACCTGTGCCGACGTTTGGGCAAAGGCGAACAGGCTCTCCACTTCTTCCAGCCGCTCGGGCCTGGACACCCCGTGCACCAGCAGATGACTGCCACCGACCTCTCGCAGGCGAAGCCAGATCTCGCCCTGGCCGTTCGCGGGAGGCTGCAGATCTTCGACCCCAATGACGGTCGGCACGCCACCGCGGCCCACCCACCACCGCACGATCTGCGACATCGCGGCCGAGTCAGCGCCGCTCAGGGCCGTCTGCAGCGCACGGTCAATGACCACACTGTTGAAGACTTCGAATGACAGCTGGCGAATTTGCCGCTGGTAGGCGCCGCAGATGACCAGCGAATGCGGTAGTAGCGGATGAACACAGGTTTGCAGCCAGACGAAGAACTGGTAACGGCGATGCACGCCGGACGCCGCCTCGATCAGTCGAAGCACTGCCTCGCCGTCGTGCAGCGCCACGGCCCTCGAGGCACTACGCCCCGGCGCCGGGAAACCCTCCTTCGTCACGCGCAGCCCCCTGGCGCCAACCGCACCCCATCCCAACCCAAAACGCTAGTCCCGCACGGTGACGGAAGCATTAACACTGCGACTGAGAACGAGCCGAATTCGTGAGCCGTTTGGACCCATTCGTGCGCGGTCGCGTCACCCGAATGTCCCGAGCCTGCGCTAGCGTTGCGACGATGGACCATTTCAGATCGCGACGGGTCGCTGTGACGCTCTGTTGCGCGATGGCCAGTGCGTCGGCCATCGCGGCCGGCACCACCGAGACCGATCGGCGGCCGGCCGACGCGAGCGCGGTGACGGGCTACATCGTCTTGTTGCACGAGACGGCCACCGCGGCAACCGTGGACGAGCGCCGGGGCAGGTTGGCGGCCGTCGTTGGCGAGGCACGTCTGCCGCTGGCGGTCGGCGAACGGGTCACGGGGCGCTGGGTGCGCGCGTCGCTGCCGGCAGCCGTGGCCGGCAGCGACGCGGCCGGGCTGGAAGCGCGCCTGCGCGCGGACCCTCGCGTTGCGGCCGTCGTTCCCGATGTGCGCGAGCAGCGGCTTGCGGTCACACCGAACGACCCACTGTTCGTCGAGCAGTGGTGGCTTCAGCCTCGCCCGGCGAGCGGATGGGGTGTTGCCGGCTTCGCCGAGGCTTGGGCACTGAGCACTGGGGCACCGGTATCGGGCACCGGCGCACCGGTGGCCGTGCTCGACTCGGGCATCACGTCGCACCCGGAACTCAACTCGCGCGTGCTTCCAGGTTGGGACTTCGTGTCCGACCCGATCTACGCGGGCGACGGCAACGGGCGCGACAACGATCCGTCCGACCCCGGCGACGCGATCACCGACGCCGCCCGGCTCGCCAATCCAGTCGCGTTCGACCAGTGTCCACCGCAGCCCGTCTCGAGCTGGCATGGCACCCTCATTGCCGGCCAGATCGCTGCCGTGACAAACAATGGCGAGGGTGTCGCCGCGGCCAACTGGAACGGTACGGTGCTGCCGGTGCGAGTCGCCGGTCTGTGCGGGGCGGCGGTGAGCGACATCATCGATGGACTTCGTTGGGCTGCAGGCCTGCCGGTGCCCGGCGTGCCGTCGAACCCCAATCCTGCACGGATCATCGTGCTTGGCTACGGCAGCATCGATCCGTGCGACACGGACCATGCGGTCCTTGCGGTCCGCGACACCGCGCGCTTGTACGAGGCCGCGCTGGCGGAGGTCCGCGCGGAAGGCGCGATTGTGTTCGCCGCGGCCGGCAACCAGCGCCGAAGTTCGGTGTCACGGCCCGCGAGTTGCCGTGGTGCCTTTGCCGTCACCTCTTTGAACAGGGACGGCTTCAAGGCCTCGTATGCCAATGTCGGGCCCGAGATCCGGCTCGCCACCCCGGGCGGTGACGCCGAGGTCGGTGGAACCTGTGACCGGCAACTGGCCGACAGCGGGATTGTGTCGACTGCCAACCTTGGCGATGTCGCGCCGGGCGCACCCGGATACGCTGCCGCATCGGGAACCAGCTTCGCATCGCCGGCCGTTGCGGCAACTGCAGCCATGATGCTGGCCGTAAACCCCGCGTTGACGGTCGTGCAAGTCGAGAACGGGCTGGTGGCGTCTGCCGCCCCATTCCCCCAGGTGCCGCTGCTCGGCGAGTGTGCTAATGACAACCGCGGCCGCTGCACCTGCAACGGGCTGACCTGCGGCGCGGGCTTGCTGGACGCCGCTGAGGCGCTACGGTTCGCGGCAGACCCTGACGGATACACAGCATCGCTGCGCGAGAGTCCCGCATTGCGGGACGATCGCATCGAAGCCTGCGCGGCTCTGCTCGGTCGGCCGGTCCCTCCGCCGGATCCCCCTGCCCCTCCGCAGCCGCCCAACCCGCCAGCCGACCCAGGCGGTGGTGGCACAGGGGGCGGCGCCATGGGTTCCGGTTGGTTGATCGCGCTGGCGGCAGCCGTGTGGCTTGTGCGGCGCAGCGGCACGCTTTCGTCGTGGCCCAGCGCGCGTTGACGCCATTGAGAGGCCTCCCGCCGGGGTCGAGCGTCGCAAGTGCCCGTGGGCTTCGGGAGAGTTGTGTGGGCATCGTGCTTGACCGGCGCTGTCACGGATTTGCCACATCGCCGCGCCACAGTGGCCGGCGATGACCAGCCCCTGGAGCC
>JRYF01003103.1_pt1 | contig 16177 bp, 12 predicted proteins | sample 235331 | NCBI WGS metagenome assembly JRYF01 (sample SAMN03074217, study PRJNA261475) | activated sludge metagenome | biome: Wastewater Treatment Plant; feature: Wastewater; material: Activated sludge; isolation source: activated biomass of a wastewater treatment plant treating hydrocarbon... ...
GCCCAGCGCGGCGGTCACGCCCAGGGGTTGCAGGCGCAGGATGATGAACGCGCCGATCAGGCCCACCGCCAGGCCGCCGATCCAGTAGGGCCAGCGCCCCACGAACAGGTTGCGCAACACCTCGCTGAATCGCGCCGGTGGCGGTACGGGTTCGGCACGCGGCCAACTCCGCCACAAGCCGGCGGCGAGCAGAGCCAACACGCCCAGTTGCGCCAACAGCGAGCCGCCGTAGCCCAGCCCGTGCGGCAGCCACCAGACCGGCGCGGTGGCGATGGTCGCGGTGTAGAGCGGGTTCCAGGTGATGAAGCCCAGGATGAAGCCGCCCGCCGCGCCCAGCAGCGCGAATGGAGCGACCGCCGAACCTTCGCCCAGGCGATACCAGTGGGCGCTGATGCAGGAACCGGAAATCACCATCCCCAGGCCGAACGCGGCGCCAGCCAGCGCCAGCGCCCAACTGACTGGGCCGATATGGGCGTCCGGCGGCAGCCGTCCGGGGGTAGGCACCGGCAGCCAGTTGCCGAGGATGATGTGATAGCCGACGGTGCCGACCACGATGGCGAGTATGATGGCCAACAAACCCCGAGGATCGCCGCGCTCGAAAAAGTCGCGGGCGTGGCAGAAAAAGCAAAAACGGGAGCGTTGGAGCACGAAGCCCAGCGCGGCGCCAGCCAGCAATGCGAACGCAAGCGTTCGACCGCCCGGCCGGTCGCTCAGAACCTGTGCGGCACCCAGCACGCCCGAGGCCAACGCCAAGGGTATCCAGAAGCTCTTGATCGTCTCCATGGAGCGAGGCAATCTAAAAAAGCGATTTCCGATGATGACCTTAGGGACTATCCAAGAACTCTATTTTCCAGCTCGCCGCTTGGGAAAACCGGCGAGCGACCGGTCCGTTCAAAGGAAAATGTCGTTGACGGCCCCGGCGCCGGTGACCAGATAGAAGGGATTGCGGGCGCCGACGGCGTTAGGTGCGATCAGTTGGGCGACCGGCGCGGTCGCGGCGGCCGCGGGTGACTGTAGCCAGACATCGTAGTGAGTGGGCGTGATGTAAAGGCGCCGGGTGCCTGGGTCGGCGATGAGGCGCACGAAACCGGGCCAGGGAAGGGCATTGCCCGACAGATAATACTCCCGGTAGGCGACTCTGCCGCCCGGAGCGACCGGGAGGTTCCCGAGCAGATCGTTGTGGTTGGTGGGCTGACGATAGCCATGAGTCGCGTCGCGGATGTTGTCCCGATCGATGGATCGGACGACTTTATCGAAATTGGGTCCGGTTAACGGACTGTTGGCCAGCGTATAGTACCGAATTTCGTAAATCGGCAGATTCGTGAGGCGGCCTCGCAACGAGTATCCGGTCATTGAGGCCAGCGCGCCGATGGCGTTGCCGTTCGCGGTGTTGCCGGTGTGGTTGGTTGGCATGGCAATCCTTTTTGACAGGTTCAGATGTGTAGGGTGGATAAAGCGTAGCGCATCCACCAGGCAGGCGGCTGGTGGATGCGGCGCGGAGCGCCTTATCCACCCTACTGGATCAAGACCTGTACCTGTATGGGGACCGGGCGTGTTGGAGTCGTTACTTGGCGGCCCAGACGGTGCCAGCCGGATTCTCGATCGGCACGCCGACCGTGTTGCCATACTCGGTCCAGGAACCGTCGTAGTTTTTCACTTCGTAGCCGAGCAGTTTGGTCAACGCGAACCAGGTGTGGCTGGAACGCTCGCCGATGCGGCAGTAGGTGATGATCGGCGTGCCACCATCGACGCCGACCGAGGCGTAGAGCTTCTTGAGATCCTCGGGCGACTTGAAGGTGCCATCCTCGTTCACCGCCTTGCCCCAGGGAACGTTGACGGCACCGGGGATGTGGCCGGCGCGCACCGCCAGTTCGATCACGCCCGGCGGCGCAAAGATCTTGCCCTGGTATTCATCCACCGAACGGATATCGATCAGCTTGGCGTTGGATTGGCCCTCGACGACGGCGAGCACGTCCGGCAAACGGGCGCGCAGCGCGCTGTTGACCTCGGCGACCTTGAAGTCGGTCGGGGCGTATTCCGGGGCCTTGGTGCTCAACGGATGGTTTTCAGCTTCCCATTTGGCGCGGCCACCGTCCAGCAGCTTGACGTTGTCGACGCCGTAGATGTCGAACACCCACGCGCCCCATGCGGCGAACCAGTTGTTGGTGTCGCCGTACAGGATCACGGTGGTGTCGGGGCCAACGCCCGCCTTGGACAGCAGGGATTCAAAGGCTTCCTTGCCGACGATATCGCGCCGGACAGGGTCGTTCAGGTCGCGATGCCAGGAAAAGTTGACCGCGCCGGGGATGTGGCCGCGTTCGTAGAGGCCGGGATTGACGCTGACTTCAATGATCCGCAGGTTCGGATGGTCGAGGTTTTTCGCCAGCCAGTCGGTGGAAACCAGCGGGCCTTGCGGGATTTCCGCCGTCGCGAAGGCGACGGAGGTCATTGCCAGCAGCAACAGCGCGCAGGCGCCATGAATCCATCGTTGTATCATCCGCATATCGATAACCTCCTCTCGGGATCGGCGGTCGCCGGGTTCGTGGAGGACGCCGGACGCCGCGGACTTGGATGGGAACGGTTGCATGACTGACAGATCGTCGCTAACGAACAGAATCCGCTTCAAACCGTTATTTTGCAGTATATTGAGCTTACAGTTTAATGAAAAAGAATTAAAAAACATTTTTATATTCTATAAAGTTATCTGGCGTTCTTCAGGACTTTTTGAGGCGAAACACCTGGGCGCTCAGCCCATGTTTTTTCATCCAGGACTTTCGCTCAGGCCGGTTGGTAGGCGGGAATACGCGGGTTTCGTAGTCCGAAATCGAAGCGCAGCACCGGATAGCACCGGCCCCAGTCCCAATGCGATTCCAGGTACAACCCCTCGAACAGCTCCCGGCTGCCGGCGAACGCCTCGGCCAGGGTGTCCACCAACAGGCTCTTGCCGAAGCGGCGGGGCCGGGCCAGGAAGTAGTATTTGCCCTCCTCGGCCAGGCGGGCGACGTGGGCGGTCTTGTCGACGTAGACGTAGCCCTGGGTGCGCATCTCGCGCAGGTTTTGCAGGCCGATGGGCAGTTTCTTTTTCATGAGAGCGTCTTCGGAAATTGAAAAACTCGGCGATTTGCCATCCATTCAAGATTCCGCCGATTCGGTTCTTTGCGCGGTTATTTGATTTTATTTATTTTTATGACGAAAAACCTTGGCGCTCAGGCCGTGTTTTTTCATCAGCGCTTGCAGGTGGGAGCGGTTCATCCCTTCGCGACGGGCCAGTTCCACCGCCCGCCCGTTCACTTCCCGCAAACCCTGTTCGAGAAACCGTTTCTCGGCGGCGTCGCTGGCCGCTTTCTTGGCGTCGCTCAACGATGCAAGAGAATCAATGGGCGCGTTTGGCGGTGGAGAGGCCGTCGGCGGCGGGGCGCGCAGCGCGTCGGGCAGATGGGCGAGATCGGCGGTGGCATCGGCCAGACAGGACATGCGGAAAATCAGATTGTGCAACTCCCGGATGTTGCCGGGAAAACCATAGTCGAGCAGAAATTGCCGCAGTCGTGGACTCAACGCGAGCGGGAAACGGCCCAGTCGTTCCGCGGCGGCGTCACAGAAAAAATCGATCAGCAGTGGGATTTCGTCCCGGCGCTCCCGCAACGGCGGCACGACGACCTCGATCACGCTCAGCCGGTAGTACAAGTCTTCCCGGAATTGTCCCGCTCGCACCATGGCCGCCAGATCGCGGTTGGTGGCGGCGACGATGCGGGCGTCGATCTGGATCGGGCGGTCGGAACCGACGCGCTGAATTTCCTGGGATTGCAACACCCGCAGTAGCTTCACCTGCCCCGACAGGGGCAGTTCGCCGATCTCGTCCAGGAAGATCGTGCCGTGGTGGGCGCTCTCGAACTTGCCCTTGCGATCGCCGGCCGCCCCGGTGAACGCCCCCTTGACGTGGCCGAACAGTTCCGATTCCACCAGGTTTTCCGGAATGGCCCCGCAGTTGACGGAGACGAACGGTCCCTGGGCGCGCCGACCGTTGGTATGCACGACCTTGGCCAGCAGTTCCTTACCGGTGCCACTCTCGCCGCGAATCAGCACCGGCAGGTCGGTGGGGGCGGCCTTTTCAGCGATTTCCAGGGTTTCCAGCAGCTTGGGATTGTCGCCGAATACGCCCTCGAACACGAACTCCCGTTCCAGCAGCGCCGCGCGCCGCTGGGCCGCCGTGGACGGTCGCGCGGGCCGCAGCGGTTCCAGTTCCTCCGGGGCGGCGGCCGTTTGGGCGAAGCGCTCCCGGCGCGACAGGCTCATGACCTCCTCGCGGAGGGCGTTGCATTGTCCCAGGAGCCGCTGAATCTCTTCGCGCTCCAGCCGCGTGGCCCAACGCAGCGTGGAGCGCAGGATTTCGATTTTCTCCAGCAGGTCGCCGTAGCCGGGCGCGGTTGATGCACCGAGGGTGAAGGGTCTCATCGCGGATCGTCGGAATCGGAAGGCCATGGCGCGGTGGCGTCAGGCCGCCGCCGCGATCTGCTTGTGGATCAACTGGTAATACATCCCCTGGCGGTCGAGCAAGGTTTGGTGCGTCCCCTCCTCGACGATGCGGCCCTGATACAGAACCAGGATCTTGTCGGCGTTCATGATGGTGCTGAGTCGATGGGCGATGACCAGGGCGGTGCGGCCTTCCAGGACTTCCGACAGGTTTCGAAGGATGTTGGTCTCCGACTGGGTGTCGAGGGCGGAAGTGGCTTCGTCGAAGATCAGCAGCCGGGGGTCCCGATACAGCGCGCGGGCGATGCAGAGTCGCTGGATCTGCCCGCCCGACAGACCGACGCCCCGCTCGCCCACGGTCTGCTCGTAACCGTTGGGCAATTTGCTGACGAAGCCGTGGGCGTCCGCCAGCCGCGCCACCTCGACGATGCGACGTCGGTCGGGATTATCCTCGCCCAGAGCGATGTTCTCGGCGACCGTGCCGGAAAACAGCAGATTGGTCTGCATCACATAGCCGATCTGCGCCCGGTAGTAGTCCTTGTCGATCAAATTCAGATTGTAGCCGTCGATGGAAAGCTTACCGTCGGTGGGCGGGTAGAAACCGACCAGCAACTTGGCCAGCGTGGTCTTGCCGGAACCGCTGTGGCCGACGAGGGCGACAGTTTCCCCGGCCTTCAACTCGAAACTGATGTTTTCCAGAACATAGGGAGTCTCCTTGCCGCCGTAGCGGAAATATACGCCCTCCAGGCGGATGTCGCCGCGCAGGCTGGGCAGCATGATCAGCGAGGACCGGTCCTCGGGTTTCTGTTCCGGCTCCAGGTCCAGCACGTCGCCGAGCCGTTCCATCGCCACTCCGGCTTCGTGCAGATCGTCCCACATCCCGATCAAACCCATCAGCGGCGCCATCACGCTGCCCATCAACATGTTGAAGGCGATCAACTGGCCGATGGTCAGTTCCTGACCGAGCACCAGATTGGCCCCGACCCACAGCACTGAGGTCACGGTCACGGCGTGTAGCAACTGACTGGCGAGCGCGACCAGCGCCTCGAAGCCCTGAGCCTTGTACTTAACATTCAGCGCCCTGGCGTACTTGCGTTCCCACTTCAGCCGGACGGCGCGCTCGATGCCCATGGCTTTAATGGTTTCGGCGCCGTTCAGGGTCTCCATCAACACGGCTTCGGCGTCGGTCGACGCCTCGAAATCGCGCCGCGCGTACTGCTTGATGCGGGGCGTAATGGCGACGGTCAAAATCACCATCGGCACGATCAGGGCGAGCAGAACCAGGCTCATCCGGACGCTGTACATGAACAACACCAGAAAATAGAAGAACACCATCAGCAGGTTCAGCAGCGTGCTGATGGTGGATTGAGTCAGAAATTGCCGGATGGTCTGATTTTCTTGAAACCGGGCGAAGATGTCCCCGGTGCGGCGCTTGGCGAAGAAGGAGATCGGCAGCGACAGCGCGTGCTGAAAAAATTGCGACATCATCGAAAAATCGAGGTTGCGCACCATGAAATTGGTCAGATAGGCGCGCATCAACGCGGTCAACTGCATGAAGACCTGAACCAGGATAAAGCCGATGATCAGGAGATTCAGCAGTTCGTGACTTTGGTGGACGACGACGCGGTCCAGGATGTTCTGGATGATGATGGGCGGCGCGATGCCGAGCACCTGGATCACCAGGGTCGCCAGGATCAAGTAGCCGAGCACCGGCTTGTGGGGGCGCAGCAGGCGCACGAACCGCAGCCAGGGGGATCGGGCGGCTTCGAGTTGCGCCAGATCGGCGCCGGGGACGAACAACAGGCAGGTTCCGGTCCAGCCCTTCTCGAATTCGGCGACGCTCAGCTTGCGAAACCCAAGTCCGGGGTCCGCCACCCAGACGTAGCTTTTGGAGACGCCGTAGACCACGATGTAGTGATACCCCTCCCAGTGGGCGATGAACGGCAGATCGAAGCCCAACAGGGTCTGATAGGTACACTGTACGCCGTGGGTGGTGAAGCCCAGCGACTCGCCCACTTGGGCCAGACTGTCCAGGGTGGCGCCTTCGGTGGTGACGTTGGCCATCTCCCGCAGCTTGCCCAAGGTCGTCGCGATCCCGTAGTGTTTGCAGATCATCGCCAGGCAGGCCGCGCCGCAGTCCATTTCCTCGGCCTGTTCGACCAGAGGAAACCGTTTGAGCACCCGTTCGCCGATGCCGGGTTTGGAACTCAGATCCAGGCGCAACGGCCGGTTACGCCGCTCGGCCAATTGCTTCTGGCGTTCCAGTTCGTGCTCGGCGAACTGGATGCGGGTTCGCAATGTTTCCTTTAGTTCAGGATTGCGTTCCAGGATGGTGCGGACGGTTTGCTGGGGGATCACCAGCAACACCGCGTCGCTGGCGGCCCGCACGGTCGCCGGCTGCGCCTCGTCCAGCAAGCAGGTTTTCTCGCCGAACATCTCGCCCTGACCCAGAGTGGCCAGGGGCAATTCGACGCCGTCCTCTACCCGCGTTTCGCGCACCGTCCCCCGCCGCACCACGTACAGCCGGCGGTCTTCAAGACTGCCCTGCTCCAGAACGACATCCCCGGCCGCCACCTGTTTGATACCGATGCTGTCGACCAGTTGAACGAGTTCGTCCTTATCGACCTTGCCGCGCAACTGGAACAACTGGCTGATGAAGCCGCCGGCGGCGTTGATGCTGGCCTGACGGGCCAACAGGCCGCCGACCTCCGGATGCCGGGCCAGCGCCGGGGCAAGGGCATCGCGAGGAACGAATAACAACTCGGTCTTGCCGGAGGCGCGGGCGGTGGCTTCAAAGCGGTACTTGCGCAACGCGGCGGTTTCGGCCAGCAGTTCGCCGGCGCGGCGGATTCCGATGCTGAGGTCCTTGCCGCCTTCCGTGGTCAACAATCGGACCATGCCGGATTTGATGAGATACAAACCCAGTCCCGGTTCTCCGGCCGTGAAGATCGTATCGCCGAGGTCATAGGTCCGGATTTCCGCCTGGGCGGCGATCTGCCCCAGTTCGTCCCGACCGAGAGGAGCCAACAATTCATTGCCGGCCAGGGTTTCAAGCACAGCTTCGGAACTCACCGGATGATCTCCAGGGCCGGGCCAAATGATGGGTGGGTTAGGTCGGAGGCCGCAACCCAGCATCTTGATTTTGTTGGGTTACGCGCTGCGCGCTAACCNNGGGGGGGGGGTTAGAGCACTTCCAGCCGATGCTCCTGGGCGCGCGCCGCCAACCATTCGCTACGGAGCATCCTGGCGACGTCGCGGGTCGTGGCCTCATCGAGCCGGGCGGGATGCTTGGCCTTGACCTGAAAGATCTCGAAGATCAACTCGTCGTCGGAGGTGAAGGGACCCAGTAGGGCCCCGGCCGGGGCGTTGAAGATCCGGGCTTCCACGTCGTTGGGCAACGCACCTCGCAGCACCTTGCCGAGGTAACCGCCCTTGAATTTGGAATCCAGGTCCATGGAATGTTCGCGCGCCAGTTCGGGGAACAGCGTCGGTTCATCCTCCAGCAGGGCCAGCAGTTCCCGGGCCTTGCCTTCGGAGTCGACGGTAATGTGGTTGAGTTCGATGCTGTCGAATTTTGGGGAATGCAGACGAAAATACTCTTTGATCGACTCCTCGCGGGTGATGTGCGCCAACATTTTTTCCCGGTACAGAATCTCGGTCATGTGGGTTTCGAACTCGTCGAGGGTGACCCCGAGCGACTCCAGAAAGGCAAAGGTGTCCTGCGCCCGGTGCAATCCTTCCACCCGCCGGAACTGATCGACCCGCTCCTGCACTTCGGCCGGGGTGACGGTGATACCGCTCTGCTTCGCCGCCCGCACCATCAGTTTGTCGATCAGAATTGGCTCGATCAGCGTGTTGAACCGATTGTCCAGCCTGAGGATTTTGACGAAGTCGTCGGCGTTGAGGATTTGGTCGTCGATACGGGCAATCTGCATGGTCGTGCTCCGTTAATTGCGTAATGGTCATGAAACCGTGATCGTGGGTGCCGTCTCATCGAACTGGCTTCAGCCGGCGGCCCGGCGCAAGGGGTCCAGGACCAGGTCGATCAGTCGCCGTTGCTGCACCATGATCTCGGCGGTGGCGATCATGCCGAAGCGGAGGGGGATGCGGGCGCCGGTGTCGGGAGAGGTGAAATAGTCCCGCTCCAGACTCACTCGTCCCCGGTAGACCAGCACCCGGTTTTGCGGGTTGTCGCCGGCGGGGGAGACGTTCGGCGCGATAAATTCCAGGATGCCGTCGATGAAGCCGAAGCGCTGGAAGGGGAAGGCGTTGAATTTGATTTTCACCGGCATGCCCTCCCGGAGAAAGGCGCGATCCTGCTCCAGGATTTCGATATGGAGCATGGTGCGGGCGTCGGCCGGGGCGATGCCGGCGAGAGGGGCCTTGGGATCGATCTTGGCGCCGGGCTGCGCGACACCGATCCGGGTGACGATTCCGGCCACTGGCGCCTTGATCAGCAGCAGGTTGTTCTCGTCGATGTCGTCGAAGTTGATCTGGGCGGCCGCCGCGGCTTCCGCCTGGGCCAGTTTGAGGGAGACCGCGTTCTCTCGTTCGGCGGTGGCGAGTTGGGCCTTGCGCTCCTCCAACTGAGCGTAATGCTGGAGCAGACGCTCCGAGCGGGCCTTCAATTCTTCCTGGCGCTTGGCGTACTCCTCGTTCAACTTGACTTCGAATTCGGCCAGCTCGTTTTTGGCGACCTCGAAATCGGCTATTTTGCCCTGGTATTCCTTGAATTTTTCCTCGACCTTGGAACGGGCGATCCCGCCGCCGCCGGGGGATTCGAACAAGCGACGATGCTTTTCATAGTCGTCGCGGGCGAAGGCCAAGGCATTCTGGGCGCCGTCCAGCCTCAGCCGCGCCCGTTCGAGCTTGAGCCGCTGGTCGGCGGCGAGTTGGGCCATGCCTTGGGAAATCCGCAGTTCGTCGACCTCTTCGGCGCTTTCGATCTGAAACTGGATGAGTTCGATGCCCTTTTCCAGCGCCTGCTTCTGCACGGGAAAGGTGCGAAAAGCGTCTTCGGCCGCTTGCAGCTTGAGCTGCGCCATCAGCGCGCTGGCCGCGAGTTGCATGGCTCCCAGGGCGTTGACCCGCGCCACCACATCGCCCGCCGCGACCGGCGCGCCCTCGACGATGTAGAGGTCGGCCAGTTGTCCTTCAATCGGCGCGAACAGCAGTCGCTCGTCGGCTTCCGGAGCCAGTTGGCCTTGGGCCTTAACGATCATGCCCACGGTGCCGAAAAACGACCAGGCCAGCGCCGTCAGCAGCAGGGCGGCCAGCAGAAGGATCGTGGCGCGCATCAAGCGTGAAGGCTCGGCGGCGAGAATCTCGATCCCTTCGGCGCTTTTTTCGCCGAGCACGACGGAGTTCTGAGGGGATTTGGGGTCCTGGGCAGCGATCATGGCGGCGAGGTCCGCGGTTCCGGCAACAGTTGCAGTTTGTCATCCAGCAGCGTGGGTTTCATCACCAGCCGGAGATCGGCCAGGGATTGTCGCTGGCGACGGATTTCGGCCAAGAGGTCGTCGTACAGCTTGCGAGCGGTTTCGGGATAGNNCGCGCGCCTCGGCTTGCCGCTTCATGCGCTTGCGCCAGGCGCTGGGCCTGCTGCCGGAAGGGTTGAGAAACGGTTTGTTCCAGGCGCATCAGCCCGGTGATGCCGCCGCGCCGCTGGTACTCCGCCCAGTGGTTCGCGGCCTGTTGAAAGAGAGTCTTGGCCTCGGCGGACAGCGCCTGACGCTGAACGCGCAAATCCTCGGCGAGAGCGTTCGCGAAGAAGCGATCCTCGTCGGGATGCAGGCTGTGGCTCAAGGTCAACAGACGTTCGCGGTAATCCGGCTGTCCCTGACTGGCTTGTAGCTGTTCGAAAGCATCCGCCACCTGCTGGAAGTGCGCCAGTTTGGCCGCGACGATCGGGCCACCCCGTTCCTGGAGCAGCGGTTGCAACAAGACGATGGCTTGCTGGGTATTGCCAACTCGCCAGGCAGCCAGGGCCGTTTGGTAGCGTTCCAGTACCTCGGGAGGGGGGAGCTGTTCCTCCAGCCACCGAGTCGCGGCCTCGCGCACCCAGGGCGTGGCGAAGGCGACCTCGCGCCAGTCCAACAGATTGCCCAAATCCTGGTTCTGGGTGGCGCGTTGCAGCGTTTCAAATTGCGCGATATCCGCGCGCAATGGCGCCAGGCCCATGATTCTTGGGTATTGCAGCGCGAAGCGTTCCAGATGCGCCAGCGCTTCAGCGGTGTTGCCTTGGGCCAGATGCTGGCGCAGGATCTGTTCGAGTTCGGTGATAGCCTTCAGGTAGACCGTCTGCTCGTTGCGCAGGAGACGTTGCTGGCTCAGCACCCGCCGACGTAGTTCCTGGAAATCCGGTGCCCAATCGGCGACCCTGAGCGACAGCAGTTCATAATCCCTGGCGACGGCGTCCCAGCGTTCCAACAACGCGGCGATGGTTTGCTCGTCCTGAAACAGCGTAAGCGGCGCGTCGCGGCCGCCGCGTTCGGCCAGAAACCGTTGCAAGTCGCCGATCCATTCCAACAGGCCGAGTAAAATCCCAGTGTCGGGAACCGCTTCGACCTGAATCTCCCGCAGTCGGTCGGCGGCGGCGGCGAAGCGGCCGGCTTCGATCTCTACCTGCCACCGAGGCACGGTGTCCTTGATCAACGCCTCCAGGGCCAGGCTTGATACCTCGACATCCCCCGGATGACGGCGCAGGTACGCGCTGGCCCGTTCCAGGCCAGCCTGATGGTCGCCTTGGCTGATCAGCGTCTTGATTTCTCGCTTCGGCGCGTTGTGAAAGTACAGCGCCGCCGCCACCGTGATGGTTACAGCCACGGTGGCGATTATCAGTCCGGTCCGGCGGCGGGGTCGTTCGCTCCCCAAGGCCTCCCGCAGTTCCCGAACAAACGCCCACTTTCTCCCCAGCGACGCGCGGCTGCCGGGACGCGCCGTCTTCGGCTGGTCGTCGGTCACGGTGGGAGGATCGTCTTCGGAGGTTTTATCGGTCAACAGATCGAGGAACGAATTGACCGCCTTGATATAAACAGTCTTGCCAACGTGATAGATACCCGAGGTGTTGGCCGTTTGTTCTTCGATCTCCGGGGCGAGTGATGGCGGATCGTGCTCGGCCCGTTGCATTTGCACCGTATAACTCAGCCGGGGGCTGCCGAAGGCCAGCGTCTTGTCTCCATCGAGCGGAAATTCGGTATAGGGCGGAATTTTTTCCTCTCCGAGCCAGGTGCCATTGGTGCTGCCCAGATCCATCACGTGTAGGGTATTACCCTTGAGAAACAGGAAAGCATGACAGCGGGAGAGGGTTTTGACGGCGGCGGGAGCGGTGGTTTTACCTTCCGCCAGCACCATCAGCATCATGTCGCGGCCGATCAACAGCGAAGGGGCGCCATGGATGGTGATGGTTTCGCCGGCGACGCTGTCGGGCGCCGGCAACAGGGAGACTTGGACGAGCGTCCTGGAGGCGGGAACGACCGGACGTCGGTCGTGCTCGACGCGAAACCGAAATCCGCGGGCAAACCCAATTTGATCTTGGTCGGCGAGCTTGACAGGGCGTTTGGACGGCAGCGTCCGGTTATTGTGCTGGGTCCCGATACCGTTGCCGAGATCCATCAAATAGAAGGTGTTGCCTTCCTGGAGGATGCAGGCGTGCTGGACCGCCAGCCCGGAACTCGCGGCGACCCCGAGGGCGGTGAACGGGGGTTTGCCGCGGCCGATCAGGCACAGGTTGTCGGCGATGGTCAGGACATCGAGTTCGGGGTGCGAGAGGGGTCGCAGGACAATGCGCATGGTCACCAATCAGCGAAGCATGGTCAGTTGGACGGTTTCACGAGGCCAGCCACCGCCCAGGGCCTTGTACAGGGTGACCGTATCTTGCAGGCGCTGGTGCTTGATCTCGAGCAGCGTCTGTTCGGTCGACAACAAGGTGCGCTCGGATTCAAAGACCTCAAGCTGAGAAACCAGCCCGGCTTGCAATTGGGCATTGACCTGGTTGCTGACGATGCGCAGATCATTGAGTTGTTGCTCCAGTTCCTGAAGTTGCTGCTTGCGGTTGGCCAGATTCACCAAGGCGTTTTCCACCTCCTCGAAAGCCCGGATGACGGTCTTGCGGTATTCTTCCTCGGCGATTTGCTGGTCCACCTGGGTGCGCTGGATCTCCAGGTCGAGACTTGGATCGAAGATGGGCAGATTGATCGCCAATCCGATGCCAAGCGTCCAATTGCCCAACAGGCTCGCCAGAGCGGCGCTGGCCAACCCGCCTTGCCCGGTCAGGCTGATCGAGGGGAGTTTGGCCAGCCGCGCCTTGCCGACCAGTTCGTAGGCTCTTAGCACCCGGTACTCAGCCGCCAGGATGTCGGGCCGCCGCGCCAGCAGGTCGGCGGGCAAGCCGGACGGCACGGCCAGGGGTTGCACGGTCCGACTGAGGGGCGCCTGGGGCACTTTCAGGTTGCCGGCGGGAATGCCGAGCAGCGTCGCCAGACGATTTTCCGTGAGGGTCCGCTGTCGTTGGAGATCGAGCAAATCCCGTTGCAGGCCACGGTTTTCCGCCTGCTGTTGCAGCACCCGGGTGGTGGGCACCAATCCCTCCCGTTGTTGGCTCTGCAAGATGCCGAGAATTCGCTGGTTCTTGGCCAGGCTCGATTGCTGGCGCGCAATCTGCTCGTCGAACTGGCGGATTTGAAAATAGGCGCTGGCCACTTCCGAGATCAGCGCCAGGTAACCGGCGCGGTAATCGGCCTCGGAAGCCTTGTATTCAGCCTGTTGGGCGCGAATCCCCTGGCGGGCCTTGCCCCACAGATCGAGTTCCCAATTGAGGCCGGTCAAGCTAACCCCATAGCTCTGGGTCGTGGTACTGGGGGTCAAGGTAAAATCGGTACTGGCGCCCAACCCTAGTTTGGGTTGCGTGCTGACCCGTTCCTGTTCCAGGCCGATGCCGGCCGCATCGATGCGCGCGGCCAGAATTTTGATATCCTGACTGCCGGTGATGGCTTGGCGCACGATGCCGTCGAGGTAGGCATCGCCAAACTGGGTCCACCAATCCGGGCGAATGGTGTCAGCGGCCGATACTTGGCCGTCGCCCGTCAAGGACCAATCTTCCTTGTCGGGTAGCGAAGGACGCTGATAGCCTGGGTCGCTCGAACTGGCGCAACCGGTCAGATAAAGCAGACAGACACCGAAGAGCAGCAGCCCCGTCAGCCTGAGACGCATTCCGGAGACGACCTTGTCCGTGACATCAGGTCCGGTGGAGACGGCAAGCCATTCGCTCGTGAGCTGCATGCGAGTACCAGATCGATTAAGTCGGATTTACTCAGTTGAGTGTAGATCATAATTTTTGTTCGGCTTGCGCGCGGATCTCTCGTTAGCCTTCGCGACTCTCTACCGCCAGCGGTGGAGGAGTTATTAAGCATTAGGCTATTTTAATCAGACAAATTAATTTTTGTTGGTATTTTTAATACCATTTTTGCACCTTTATGGGCTTTTAATGTTGCGATAAACTGTTTAATTTTTAAAAATAATATTTAATATCAAAGAATTAAAAAATTTATTTATAAATTTACCATAGTTGGTATAACTAATGCTTAATATTGGTCGTACCGCACGAGCGGTTGAATCCCAAAGCTTCGCACCCTTACACTTTTGAATGAGGTAACGAAAATGTCCACAATCACGATTCAAGACCTGGACCTGAGCAAGACCCTGGACCGGCAGGCGATGGCCAAACTGAGCGGCGGCTACACCTACACCGGCTCGAGCACCAGCAACGGCAGTTGGAGCTTCGTCAACCAGTGGACCGAGAACGGCGGCTTCAAGCAGATCGGCTTCGTCAAGTACAAGATGGACAAGCTGCACAAGCGCTATCAGCGCACCCAGTACCGCACCGATCATTACGAGCAGTTGACGGTGGTGATCGGCTAATATCACCGCGCTCGCGAGGTCTCGCGGAGGCCCCCCCTGGGCCTCCGCTTGGCGGGGTGAATCGGAATCCTTCCTGTCTCAAACGGGTGGGGGTTCAAGCCAGTGGTGGGATCTTCGCAAGTATCGATCCAAAACAAAAACCCCAGCATCTTTTAGGATAGCGGGTTCAAGCCAGTGGTGGGATCTTCGCAAGTATCGATCTCCTACTCCGCATCGGTGAGTTGTGACGATTACCGCAGCCGTCGAAGTTCTCTTCTCGTCAGACCAGAATCACCAACAACCCATCGGTGTGTTCGATTCCGGGGTTGGAGGTCTGTCGGTGCTCCGGCGGATTCGCGTCGAGCTTCCCCACGAAACCTTGCTGTACGTCGCGGATTCGGGATATACCCCCTACGGCAATAAACCGGTGGAGTTCATCGCCCGACGGTCGTTCGCCATCACCGAATTTTTGCTGGAGCGAGGCGCCAAGGCGATCGTGGTCGCCTGCAACACCGCCACGGCGGCCGCCATCGCCCCACTGCGCGCCCGTTTCGATATTCCGATCATCGGCATCGAGCCGGCGCTCAAGCCGGCCGTGGCCACGACTCGCACCGGCGTGGTAGGCATTTTGGCCACCGGCAATACCGTCGCCAGCGACAAATTCGCCGACCTGCTCGACCGCCACGGTCACCAGGCGCGGGTGCTGGTACAGCCCTGCCCCGGTCTGGCCGACTGCATCGAGCACGGCGACTTGCGCGGTCCCCGCCCTCGCACCCTGCTGAAGCGCTATCTGCAACCGTTGTTGGAACAGGACGCCGATACCCTGGTCTTGGGCTGCACCCACTATCCGTTTCTGATCCCGGTCATCCAGCGCCTGGTTGGGCCGAACGTCGCGATTCTCGATCCCGGTCCGGCGGTGGCCCGCCAGTTGCACCGCCGGCTGGAAGCGGTGGGAAAACTGGCCGGCGCCGATGTGGCCGGTAGCGCATGTTATTTCACCAGTGGCTCCCCCGAACCGACCGCCCAGGTCATGAGCCGCTTGCTGGGGCATCCGGTGACGCTGACCGCGCTGCCCGAACACGTGGCAGTCCCATAATTCCCCCAACATCCCACCATGCGTTTTTTGCCATTTGCCCGTTCAACTTTTTTGGAGAAGCCCATGCTTATCACCGTCAACGGCGTCGAGATCAGCGACGCCGCGATTGTTACCGAAATGCCGCATCACCCCGCGCCATCACGGGACATCGCCCGGTATTCGGCGACGCTGGCGCTGATCGCCAAGGAATTGCTGCTGCAGGAAGCGGCCCGGTTGGGAATCGCCGACGAAGACGAAGACGACCGCATTACCGCGCTGTTCGAACGCGAAGTCCCCATTCCGGAACCGGATGAGGCCGCTTGCCAACGGTTTTTCGCGGCCAATCGCGAACGAATTCGCGGCGGAGATCTGTTCGAGGCGTCCCACATCCAACCGCATCGAAAAACCGAAGGCCAGCCGTTGACTTACGACATGGCGCGCGACCGGATCGCCAGTTATCTGCGCGAGCAGGGGCAGCGCCACGCCGTCAGTCAGTATCTGTCACGGCTGACCGGTCGCGCTGACATTCGAGGCATCGACCTGTTGGGCGCCACTTCGTCGCTGGCGCAACAAGGGGCGCGGCAGTGAAAGTTCGGGACGTCAGTCGTTGGGGTGGTTGGGGTGGCGCGGTTCGGCCACCCGACCGCTCGCGTCGTCTGATCCGTGGCGAATCCAGGTTCTAACTTGATTTCGCCCGGCCTGCTTGGCCGCGAACAACGCCTGATCGGCCCGATC
>JRYF01000013.1_pt1 | contig 16155 bp, 19 predicted proteins | sample 235331 | NCBI WGS metagenome assembly JRYF01 (sample SAMN03074217, study PRJNA261475) | activated sludge metagenome | biome: Wastewater Treatment Plant; feature: Wastewater; material: Activated sludge; isolation source: activated biomass of a wastewater treatment plant treating hydrocarbon... ...
CGACGAAGTCCTGCGGCGACAGGCCGGCCTTCTCGGCCGCGATCATGATCGGCGCCCCATGCGCGTCGTCGGCGCAGACGAAGTGCACCTCGTGCCCGCGCATGCGCTGCAGCCGCACCCAGATGTCGGCCTGGATGTACTCCATCATGTGGCCGACGTGGAACGGCGCGTTGGCGTAGGGCAGCGCCGTCGTGACGAACAGCTTGCGGGCGGGGGCGGCGGGCATGGGGCGGGATTGTAGGAGGGCGATCCGATCACTCCGTGAGGTGCGGCGTGGCCGCCGCGGCGGCGCCAGGGCGGCGCAGCAGGTCGCGCGCCGCGATCAACGCGCCGGCGGTGATGGCGACGCACGCCGCGGCGATCGTGACGGTCATGGCGCCGTAGCCGGCTGCCACCAGGGTCAGCGTCGACAGCAGCGGCGCCGCATAGGCGCCCGCGCCGAGGATCTGGTGGTTCCCGTGCTTGAGGCCGAGGTCCCAGGCGAAGAAGGCCAGGCCGACCGGAAAGATGCCGAGCAGCACGACCGCGCCTCACGCGCGCCCGTCGGCGGGCCGGACGGTCGGCTCGAACAGCAGGTGCGCGCAGACCGACAGCAGTGCCGTTAGGCTGCAGTACAGCACCACGGCTTCCGTCGGCACGTACCGCAGCCGGCGTCACAGCACCGAGTACGACGCCCACCAGAGTGCTCCGGCTGCCGCCGCCACGTAGCCGACGATGTGCCCGCCGCCGATGGCCGGGTCGCTGCCGCCGCCGAGGAGGGCGGCCACGCCCGCGAGCCCGAGCAAGGCCCCGAGCACATGGTGCACCCGCAGGCGCTCGCCGGGCAGGCATGCCGACATCAGCACGATCAACAGCGGCCACGCGTCGTTGATCAGGCTCGCCTCGGCCGGCGGGGCGTTGCGGATGGCCGTGAAGCACAGGGCGTGGAAGCCGAACTGCCCGAGCGTGCCGAAGGCGATCAGGCCCGGTGGCGGTCGCAGCTTGCGAAGCCCGCCGGGGCGGGCCGCAACCCAGGCCGTCGTCAGCAGGCCCGAGAGTCCGAAACACAGCGCATTGAGCAGGAACGGCGTGACCGCGCTCGAGGTGCTGCCCAGCAGGCCCAGGCTGGCCCACATGAGTATCGCCGCCGCTCCGACCAGCGTCGCTCGGCCTCGCTTCATTGCCATTTCCTTCGTTGACACACGGCTTGTGGGCGCATCGCCCCAGAGTGTCAGGAACAGGCCGCGCGCGTTCGACGCGGCCGAACTTCGGCTTGGCACTCAGAACAGCGTGCCCAACAGGTCGATCGTGCGCGGCGGATGCAGTTGGCTCACCGCCGGTCTGAGCATCAGCACCCCGCGCAGCGGCGCGCGCGCCAGCCCCAGCGTCCGGTGCTCGTGCACGCGCAGCCAGGTGGCGCGCAGGTCCAGCGCGACGAATCCGTGCCGCAGGTACAGGCGCGGGTCGTCGGCCGCCAGCAGCAGCGCATCCACGCCACCGTCGCAGGCCCGACGGTGCAGGTCTTCGAGCATCCGCCCGGCCAGACCTTGCCCGCGCACGCTGGGGTCCACGCAGAGATCGACAACGCCAAGCACGCTCGCCGGCCGGCCATCGATGGCCACCATGCGATGGTCGATGCCGGCCTGCGCGACGAGGACACCGCCCTGGCGCGCCAGCAGTCGCCAGTGCGGCAACTGCTTCAGGTAGGGACGTGAAACCGCGTGCGCCGGAAAGCAGCGATTGCGCAGGTCGGTCAGCTGGCGCCGCGTCGCCGCCGACAGGCGAATCTCCATGCAGGCGCGCAGGACCGCCGCAGTGGCAGTGCGTGTGGCTTGCGAAGGCTCGCTCAAGCGGCCGCCCCCAGCCATGCGAAGGCGCGCTGCAGCCGGCCCGGAACGTCGTCGTCGACGACCTGGTCGTGCGCCACCACGACACGTTGCGGCGCCAGCGCCTGGATGCCCTCGACCGAGCGCCGCAGCGCCGCCCGATCGCGCACCATCCACCGCATCGTGCGCGACATGCCGAGGCGGCCGCGCACGCCCAGCGCACGCGCGACCCAGCTCGTCAGCGCCGGGGCATCCGCCCCGAAGCAGAACAGCAGGTCGGTCACGATCAGCGTGCGCGACGGTTCGTGCAGCCACACGGTCTCGTTCAGCACCGGCAGGCCTTCGACGAAGACCGCGCGCAGTTCAACTCCACAGACCTCGGCCGCTGCCGCGACGACGTCGGCATGACCGGCCAGGTCCGGCCGCTTGGCCGCGAGGCCCGGGGCGATGTAGCCCCGCGCCTGCGGATAGGCCTGCAGGAAGGGCTGGAAGAAGAGGTGGTGCGATCGGTTGGGCGCCACGACCTGCCGAACTTCGCCCAGTGCGTCCAGCGCGCGGCACAGCGCGGGTGTCGGCAGGATCGGCGAGTGCACCCACAGTCGGCCGTCGGGGCGGCGCAGCACGGTCATGCGCGTGCTGAGTTCCAGCGGCCCGAAGCGCAGCGCCTGCGTGGCGTGCCAGAGTTGACCAGGCACGAGTACTTGCAGTGTCATGGCGGGTCCAGTCGGGTTCAGCGCACGCCGTCGGCCGCGCGTTCGTCGTTGCCGACCGCACGCAGGTCGTTGGTCCCGGACCGGGTGGTGTTCGCGACGCCGAGCGGCGAAGCGCCGGCGCAGGGCGGCAGTTCGGCCCGCATCCGGGCGGTGCAGTCGGTGATGGTCGTCATGGGGTTTCGTGGTCTCGTGTCAGGTCGAGGCGTTGGGATCGGTCGCCGGGCTCACGGCGCGCCAGGCGCCCTCGGCCAGCGCCTGGCGGACCGCAGCGGGCACCTCCGGCGGGTCCCGTTCAAGCCAGTGCGGTGTCAGCGAGATTGCCGGCGCGAAGACCAGTGCGCTCCACACCCGCATCGGCATCGCGCGCATCGCGCCGCCGGCAACCTGGTCGGCGACCCACTGCCCGAGGGCCGCGAAGGCCTGGGCGTTCGGTCCCGACCAGGGGGCCTCGTCGGCGGACAGCGCACCGCTGCGCCGGAGTTCGTGCAGCAGCCGGGCCTGCACCGGCGCGTCGAGCACCCATTGGATGTGCGCACCGACCAGCGCCTTTACGCCGGCCTCGGCACTGCGTGCGCGGTGCAGGCGCGCCAGCAGGGCGCGGTGGTAGTCGCCGAGGATGTCGCCATACAGCGCATGGGCCAGGTGCTGGCGGGTCGGGAAGTGGTGGTACAGGCTGCCATTGCTGACCCCGGCACGCTGACGCACCTGGTCCATGGACACCGCTGCGGCGCCCTGTTCGGCGAACAGGGCGGCCGCGGCCTTCAGCAGCCGGGAGCGGGCGGTGAGTTCGGCCATCGGTTGCGCGGAGGTCGGGGCGCGGGAGGACATCAGCGCCTCGGCCAGTGTGGGTGCTGCGCCCGCTGCCGCCGCGCCGCGACGATGGCCAGCACGACGACATGGCACACCGCCAGCGTCACCAGCGCGGGCACCAGCACCGCCCGGCCCGCTTGACCGCCCCAGGCGACGCTGAAGAGCAGCTTGAGCAGGGTCCCGACGTTCAGCACCACGAGCCCCCACCACCAGCGCCGCGTCCAGAACGCGGCCGCCAGCGCGACCAGAAAGGCCAGCACCAGTGTCACCACCGTGCCCTGGACCAGTGGTTGGCCTTCGAGCACGAAGGCGCGCTCCCAAGCCAGGTAGGCCAGCACACGCGGTGCCGGCTCGCTCGGTGCCGGAAACCAGAACAGGCTGGTCGGCAACAGCAGCAGCGTCAGCAGCAGACCGGCCGGCTGGCGCCGCCATGCGAACCAGGCGAATGGCAGCAGGAACAGCGGGCGCACGTACCAGCTCCATTCGTTGTGATGGCGGGCCCAAGCCCACTCGGCGAAGGCAGCCCATGACGTCGGTTCGAGGCTCATGTCAGTCGCTCCACCCGGCGTGCCGGCAACGCCGCCTTCGACGTGCACTTGGCAGGTCGGCCGGGCCGCGCAGCAGCTCGCTCGCGTTCATCCGGATGGCCGCCAGCGCCGGTAACCTCTCCAACCGGCAAGGTGCCACCGGCACCCGCAGCGGCGTTGGCAGCCGCCACCGCAGGCCGAGGTCGGCCTGGCCGCGGGTGCGGCCGGCCCGGCGGCGCGGCTTCTCACGCTGCGCGTCGTGGGCCCGCATCGCCGTAGTCGGCTGCATCGTGAAGTCGGCTGCGCGTGCGGATCCAGGTCGCGCTCAGACGAGCCGCCTCGGCCGGTTCGCGGGCCCAGCTGAAGTGCCGACGCCAGGGCGCGTGCGCGAGCACGCCACGCATCGGTCGGTGCAGCACCGTGGCGCGCGGCAGCAGCGACAGCAGCGCCTGCCCGGCCTCCCAGGGTGCGACCGGGTCGCCGTGGATCGTCAATGCCAGCACCGGCGTCGTGACGGCGTCCAGCGCCGGCATGCGCGCCGTCGCCGCGTCGCTCGTGTGCAGCCGGTAGCCGCCATGGCGTGCGTTGTACGACCAGTCGCGCATCCAGCGCCGCGCCTGGTCGCCGCCGAAGCCGAGCCGGCGGCCCGGGAACCAGGGCAGCGCGCGCGACGCCAGCGTGACCGCCAGCACCAGGCTCCATGCGCGGCGGCGCAATGCACGCGGCCAGGCGCCGGCATGGGCGCTGCCGCTGGCCAGCAGCACCAGCCCGTCGACGTGCGGGCCCAGATGCTCCAGCGCAAGCAGTGCCAGCTGGCCGCCCAGGCTGTGGCCGACCAGGAAGATGGCGCGACCAGGGTGCCGCCGCGCCGCGTCGGCGACCAGCGCCGGCAGGCCGTGGTCGACGACGTCGGCGTAACCGAAGTCGTCGCCGCGCGCAGCGCGCAGCGGGCTGCTGCCCTGGCCTGGCAGGTCGACCAGCCATACGCTGCCGCCGACGCGCGCGGCCAGGGCGCGGCCGAAGGGTTCGTAGAAGCCGGCGGCGACGCCCATTGCCGGAAGCATCAGCACCAGCGGGGCACCCGGCGCCGGATGTTCGGGATCCAACTCGGCCGCCACCGTCAGCGCCGGGCGCAAGCGCGCCGGTACGGCGATGGCGGTCCGCCGGCCGCGCCAGGGCAGCAGCGCCGGCACGCGCTGGGCGTAATCGCGGTACGCGTCGCTGAACTCGTGCCGCAGATCGTGCTCCTCGAACCGGATGCCGGCCAGGATGTACAGCGTCAGCGCGGCGGCCAGCACGGCATGCCCCTGCGTGAAGCCCGGCAGCGTCCACAGCAGCAGCAGGAAGCCGCTCATCAGCGGGTGGCGCACGACACGGTACAGCCCCGGCGTGCCGAGCAAGGCCTGGCGCGGCATCGTCGCCGGCCGCCAGGCCTGGCGCAGGCCGAACAGGCTCCAGTGGTCGATCTGGAAGGTCGTGCCAATGACCAGCGCCCAGCCGGCGCCGTGCAGGGCCAACAGGCAAGCGCGGGCAAGCGGCGCCTCGGCCTGCCACAGCAGCGTCGGCATCGGCTGCCACAGGGCCATCAGCAGCAGCAACAGCGCACTGGCGGTGGCCACGTACAGCGCGCGCTCGCATCCTGCGGGCAGACGCGCGGCCAGCCAGCGCCGCACCGCCGGGCGGGCGGCGGCCGAGTGGTGCACGGCGAACATCAGCACCAGCAGCAGATTGCCGGCCAGCGGGGCAAGCGGTGTGAAACCAGGCTCGCCGCGCACGATGGTCTTCCACGGCCCGATGTCGTGCAGGAACGCCAGCAGCGCGACGGTGGTGACGCCGAACAGCCCGTAGGCGAACAGCGCGAGGCCGCGCGCGAACAGGCCGGCGGACGTCGGAGCGGCAGCGGCCGCACAAGTGGCTTCGGAGTGCATCGGAGGATAGGGTGGTTTGCCGGCGCCGCCAGGCGCGATGGCCTATCGGCGACCTGGGTGACCGAGCGAAGGCCGGTGACAGAAATGGAGTATTACTCTAGAGCGGCACTCTGTCAATGGTTTCCCTCCCGCGGGACGACGGTGCGCGGCAGTTGCCGTCGACGTGCAGCTGCGCGAGGGTCGCGGCACAGATGGCCTGCGCTTCGCTCCGGTCGGTGACCAGCCAGTGGCCGGAGCCGGCGCGCAGCACGAAGGCTGCCGAGAGCGCACGGGCCACGCCGCGGGCCAGCGCCGGCGGCACCAGCCGGTCGTGTCCCCCGGCGACCACGAGGGCCGGGCAGGGCAGAGGCGACACCCGGTCGAAGACCGAACCGCGGTCGGGGGCCATCGCCTGCGCCATGGCCGGCCCGCTGTCCGGGCACAGCGTGCGCAGGGTCTCGGACAGGGGTCTCTCGCTGGCGAAGGGCCAGCCGGGATCGAAGCGAATCGCGCGCCCTTCCCAGCGGTGCCCGAAGACGCGGGCGAACAACAGCCTGCGCAGCCAGACCGGCGCGCCCCGGACCGACGGCGGCGGTGCGGGCGCGATCAGGGTCACCCCGGAGGCATCGCCTGCCGCGGCCAGCGCCAGCGCGAGCAGCGCGCCGTTCGAGTGGCCGACGACGACCGGGCTGCAACCCATTTCGGTCCGAAGGGCCCGCGCGTGCCGCCGGGCATCGTCGAGCAGCGCGTCCAGCGTTAACCGGGCGATGGCCCCACTGCGCACGCCCGCTTCGCTGCGCGCGGAAGCGCACAGCATCGGAGCGCGGACGGTCCGGCCGCCGTGGCGGAACGCCTGCGCCAACGGGTCCAGCGTGGGGCCTGTCGAACAGACGCCATGCAGCAGCAGGACCGGGGCGTGCCGGCATGGGCCCAACGGACGGCGCACGACGGTCGTCGCGCGCCGACCCATCGCCGGCCCGTCACCACCCGCCGCGCCGACAGGCCCGGTCGGGCAGGTCGGGGCGCCCTCGCGGCCCGCCGGGCGGGTTGCTGCGTCAAGCCGGGGTGTCATCGCGACCGAAGACCTGGGCGGCCAGTTCGGCGGCGATGCCGCCGCCGTGGATGGCGAAGCTCAGCGGGAGTTTCGACGCGATCGAGCTCGCCACGACCGGTTCCCACATCGTCGCCAGCGTGAAGAGCGGGACCAGGTGGGCCGCGATGGCCAGCACGCTGAAGCGACCGGGCGCCGACCCGTAGGAGCCGATCCACATGGCCACACCGACCAGCCCCATCAGCGGGTAGGCCTGCACGTAGCCGACGAGGATCAGCGGCGGGTCGGCCAGGTTGGCGTAGGGGCCTACGCCGGCGTAGAAGCCTGCGTAGGTCAGCGCGGTCAGCGTGAGGGTCAGCAGCATCAGGAAGGCGGCATGCGACCTCAGGACGATGCGGCGGTCGAGGGTCATGCCGCGACTCCTTCGGTGCTGGCGACAGCGCGCCGCGGCGGCCCGACGGGCGTGGCGGCTTCCACGGGGGTGGCGAAGCGCGCCAGCGCCTGCCGCGCTTCGGCGTCCATGCGGCGCACGATCTCGGCCGCCGGCAGCACGGCGTCGATGTTCCCCGCGCTCTGGCCCACGGTGAGGCAGGCGCGGTCGATGTCGCCCTCGAAGTCGCGCATCGGCAGGATGGCGCTGAACGGGGGCAGCGGCACGCGTGCGCCACCGAGCCCGACGCTGCCGATCGTCGCGTCCATGCTCCCGTCCGCGGACGGGGCCCCGCCCTGCAGCGCCGCCTGCAGTTCGGGGCGCAGGAGCACCCGCATCGGCTGGTCCGGCCACTCGGGGCCGAAACGCGTGGTGATCACTGTGTCGCCGACGTCGGCCTCGACGACGCGCTGCTGGTAGCCGGCGTGCGCATCGGCTTCGGCGCTGGCCAGGAAGCGGCTGCCGCACCAGACAGCGTCGGCCCCCAGCATCAGCGCGGCGGCCATCGTCGCGCCGTCGACGATGCCGCCGGCGGCGGCCATCGGCAGCGTAGGGTACAGGCGCCGGATGCGCGGGAACAGCGTCATCGTAGACGCCTCGGCGCGGTTGTGGCCGCCGGCCTCGGCACCCTGGACGATGAGGCCGTCGACGCCCTGCGCCACGGCGTCGCGCGCCTCGGCCACGCTGCCGACCTGCATCCACACCGCGCTGCCGGCGGCCTGCAGACGCTGCACCCACTGCGCGGGCGGCGTGGTCCAGAAGAAGACGACGAGGGCGACAGGTTCTTCGACTAGCACGTCGATGTGGGCCTCGGTCGTGAAGTCGCCGATGAGGTCGACGCCGAAGGGCCGGTCGGTCAGCGTTCGCGTCTCACGCAGCATGGCGCGAAGCCCTTCGGGCGGATCGATGCCGTTGCCGATGGTGCCCAGGCCGCCGGCCGAACAGACCGCCGCGGCGAGCGCGGGGCGCGCGACCATCGCCATGCCGGCGTTGAGGATGGGGGTGCGCAGCCCGAAGCGGCGCGTGATGAGGGTCTGAATCATGGGGATTGGAAGTCAGTTGGGGGTGAACAGGAGGCGAAGACCTAGTCTCGGCGGTGCCGGAATCGCGCGTTGTCCGGCGGTGTGTCCGCCTTGTCGTCGCTGTGTATCCGGCACTTGGAGGTCGCCCCGGGTGGCGGTGCGGCGCAGCCCGCGGAGCACCGATCGAGGTCGTCCCATTCGCCGGACGCCTCGTTCATGCCAGCGTCTCGGCGTCGGCGCCGACGACCTCGCGCACGGTCTGGACGACGGCATCGGCCTGCGGCACGCCGGCCTGCTCCAGCACCCAGGACGACGCCGCCGGCGCATCGGGCCCGGTCAGGCGGCGCACCGGTGCCTTCAGGGCGTCGAAGGCCTCGGCGGCGACGACCGCGGCCACCTCGGCGCCGACGCCGAAGGGCCCGGCGGCTTCGTGCACGACGACCAGCCGGCCGGTCTTGCTCACCGAGCCCAGCACCGCGGCCCGGTCCCAGGGCTTGATCGTGCGCAGGTCGATGACTTCGGCCTCAATGCCTTCGTCGGCCAGCGTCTGCGCGGCAGCCAGGCAGGTGCCGACCGTCTTCGCGTACGACACCAGCGTCACGTCGCGCCCGGCCCGCCGCAGCGCGGCCTGGCCGATCGGCACCAGCGCGGCGTCGCCATCGGCGACATCACCTTCAGTGCCCGACAGCGCCAGGTCGACGAAGAACAGCACCGGGTTGTGGTCGCGGATCGCGGCCTTGAGCAGGCCCTTGAAGTCGGCCGCCGAGCTGGGCATGATGACCTTGAGGCCGGGTGCGTGGGCGAACCAGGCCTCGACGTTGTGGTTGTGCTGCGCGCCGACCGCCCAGCCGGCCCCGGTGAGCGCGATCGCGACCAGCGGGAACTGAAACTGCCCGCCCGACACGTAGCGCAGCTTGCCGGCGCTGTTGACCAGCGCGTCCATCGCGTAGGTCAGGAAGGGCGCGAACAACAGGTCGACGACCGGGCGCAGCCCGCTCGCCGCGGCGCCGACCGCGGTGCCGGCGATGACGGCTTCGGCCAGCGGCGTATTGCGCACGCGCGCCGCGCCGAACTCGGCGGCCAGCGCGTGGTGCTTGGTGGCCACGCCTTCGCCGAGCAGCAGCACGCGCTCGTCGCGGCGCATCTCCTCGGCGATCGCGTCGGCGATGGCTTGGTTGACGGTGATCGTGGTCATGATGGTGGGTCCTTTCGGTGAATCAGGCGTAGACGTCGGTGGTCAGTTCGCGCGGTTCGGGCCACGGCGAGTTCTGCGCGAACGCCGCGGCGGCCTCGATCACGGCCATCGCGCGTGCGCGGATGTGCTCGATCTCGGCCGGCGTGACCTCGCCGCGCCCCTGCAGGCGCGCGCTGTGCAGCGCGATCGGGTCGCGTGCGGTCCAGACATCGAGTTCGGCGCGGTCGACGTAGGCCTGGTCGTCGGGCTCGAAGTGGCCACGCTGGCGGTAGGTGTCGAGTTCGACGAAATACGGCCGGCCGCTGGCGCGGATCGTCGCCACCGCGTGCTGCGCGACGGTGTGCACGGCCTCGACGTCGTTGCCGTCGACGGTGACCGCGTCGATGCCGTGCGCCTCGGCCCAGGTGCGGATGTGGCGGATCGGCATCGTCTCGCGGCGGTGCACGAAGGCCTGCCACTGGTTGTTCTCGCACACGTACAGCAGCGGCAGCTGCCAGGTCGCGGCGAGGTTCAGCGACTCGTGGAAGATGCCTTCGCAGGCCGCGCCGTCGCCGAAGAAGGTGGCGACGATGCCACCCGGCGCCGAGCCTTCGGCGCCCATCTTCTGCGCCAGCGCGACGCCGGTGGCCATCGCCAGCTCGCCGCCGACGATGGTCGAGGTCAGCACGACGCCGAGCTCCTTGGCGGAGATGTGCAGCGAGCCGCTCTTGCCGCGGCAGTAGCCGTCGACGCGACCGAGCACCTCGGCCATCAAGCGGCCGGGGTCGGCGCCGCGCGCCAGCAGGTGGCCGGCGCTGCGGTGGTTGGTGAGGATGCGGTCGCGCGCGTCGAGCGCACGGACGACGCCGACCGCACCGGCCTCCTGGCCGACCGAGGTGCAGGTGCCGGCGGCGCCGGTGGCGCGGTTGATCTCGACCAGCTTGTGCTCGTAGGCGCGGATCAGCAGCATCGCCTCGAGCATCGAGACGCCCGAGACATCGTGTTTTGTGGAAGTCATGGCAAGGCTTCTCCGGCGGGCCAGCCAAGGCCGGCCCGTGGTGGTGGGTTGAAGAAGGGGAGTGAGGGTCAGGCCGCGCCGGCCTGCATCGAGGCCATCATGGCTTCGAGTGCGGCCTGGTCGGGGCCGACGAAGGCCGGCGCGTCGGCGGCTTCGCCGAGGTGCTGCAGCAGCTGCTCGGTGATGCCGCGCGCCGGCTGCAGGTGGCTGCCGAGGATCACGTCGGCCTGCAGGTCGCGCACGCGGCCAAAGGTGGCGCGCAACAGCGCACGGTCGGCCAGCTGCAGCCAGGGCGCGTCGACGCTCGTCCACAGCTTCATGCCGTCGCGCAGCGCCGTCGCATCGATCTGCGCCGCGTCGTCGACGATCGCCTGCTGCACCGCACCGAAGCTGTCGGCACAGAAGAGCGCGCGCGTGCGCCGGTCGAACAGCCCCGTCGTCTCGGGGGCGTCGAACGACGGCGGCACCAGCGCGGTCAGGCCGCGGTCGCCGACGTCGAGCGTCTGGCCCGGGTTGAGCAGCCAGGCGCGTTCCTGCGGCAGGTCGAGCAGGCCCATCTTGCCCATGCCGAGGTAGGTGGTGACGATGCGCGCCTGCGGTGCGCGCTCGAGCACGGCGCCGAGGTTGCCGATGTGGTCGGCGTCCATGTGCGTGATCCAGATCCAGCGCAGGTCGGCCGGGTCGATCAGCCGTTCCAGCGCGGCCATGAAGTCGTCGCGCAGCGCGGCGACACCGGTGTCGACCAGCACCGGCTGCGCGGCGCGGATCACGTAGGCGTTGGCCGGCAGCACGCCGAGGCCGGGGATGGGAAGCCAGCTGCCGAGCAGGTGGGTGTCGTCGGCGACACGGCGGGTTTCGAGCATCAGGGGGGCTTGCACGTTCTTGATCTCCAGGTGGGGGACGAGGCGACGACTGGTCGTCTAACTCAGTGAACGACTGTGTGCACTGAAATGAACTGTAGTGCGGCCTCGGCTGGATGTCAAGCATTCGATGAACATGTATGATTACTTAAATGGAGAAGCGCAAATACACGCTGCGCAAGCGGGCCGAAACGGCCGGCGAGACGCGCCAGCGCATCGTCGAGGCGACGATGGCGCTGCACGAGGAACTGGGTCCGCGCCTGACGACGATCAGTGCCATCGCCGAACGCGCCGGCGTGCAGCGGCTGACCGTCTACCGCCACTTCGAGGACGAGACCGCGCTGTTCCAGGCCTGCACGTCGTGCTGGCTCGAGCGGCATCCGCCACCGCCAACGCCAACGCCGCCGCCCACGGCGACGGGCGCTGCGCGCCCCGCCGAGGCCTTGACGCGCGACGGCCTGCTGATGCTGTACCGCTACTACGCCGGCACGCGCCGCATGTGGGAGGTGTCGTACCGGGATGTCGACCTGGTGCCGGCCCTGCACGGGCCGATGCAGGCGCTGGAGGCCTACCTCGCCGCATACCGCGACGCGCTGCTCGCCGTGTGGCCGCGGCCGGACGCGTCGGCGCTGCGCGCCACGCTGTGGCTGGCGGTGCGGTTCACGACCTGGCGCACGTTGGCCGACCAGGGGCTGGACGACGGGGCGATGGCGTCGCTCGTGGCCCGATGGGCCAAGGCCGCGAGCGCACCGAAGTCCGGGCCGGGCGAGAGCTGAACCACACCCGGTCGTGTTGCCGGCCCTGGAACCGCGCCAGCTGTTCCAACGACCGTCGTGTCAGCCGCCGCCGCGCTGCATGAACAGGTCGAAGTACTGCATGAAGCGGCGCCGCGCCGCGATGTCGACGCCATCGAAGCGGTAGCTCACGGCCAGCCGCGGCATCGCCAGCAAGGCGATGCGGCGCGGCGGCAGGGCGGCCCACCTCAGGTGCAGCCAGCCGTCCCCGATCTCGACCTCGGCGCCCTGCGCCCCGGTGTGCCGCCAGCGGTGGCTGCCGACCGCGCCGGGCAGCCAGCCGAGCCACTCGACTTCGTTGCAGCCATGCTCGCGATCGAAGGCCGGCGCGACGTCAGGCGGTGGCGGCATCGCGAGCGCTCCTCCACGCCCTCGCAGAGCTCGGGAGGTTCGCGAGGCGATCCAGAGCGCGCAGGCGCTCTTGCTCGTCCACGCTCACCCCCCCGCGATCGGCGGCCAGATCGCCAGCACGTCGCCGTCGTTCAGCACGTGCGATGCGCGCCGCTCCGGCGGGATGAAGACCCCGTTGACCAGCACCAGGTGCACCAGCTTCTCGGGCAGCGCGAAGGGCGCGATCACGCCGGTGATCGTCGCGCCGGGCGTGATCTCCAGCGTCATCGCGTTGCCGTGGCGCTTGTCCGACGGCAGGTGGTCGCCCAGCGATGCGTACAGCTTGAAGGTGATCTTGGGCGTCATGGTGTTCAGCGGCGAGCCGGGTACTTCGCGCTTCGGCTCAGGCCTTGACCAGGGCGTGCCCGGCCTGCGCCTGCGCGCGCGCGAGGTAGGCTTCCATCAACAGCGTCGGGTCGGCGAGCAGCCTGTCCTTCCACGGCCCCAGGCTGACCTGACCTTCGACCAGCCCGCGCATCACGCCGACATGCTCGGTCCAGCCGATCGCGTTGCAGCCCACCAGCCGGTCGCCGCCGAACTGCAGGCACAGGTGGCGGCCCTTGGCGCGGTCGGTCAGCTCGACGTGTTCGCCGCCCGCCACGCCCTCCCACAGCCCGAAGCTGGCCGAGATCAGCCCCAGCGTGTCGAGCACGTTGATCTGCGTCACACCCTTGAGTTCCGCCGGCCGGCCAACCATGTTCAGCGCCGCCACCCGCGCCTGGTCGGCGGCGTTGGGCTGGATGGCGCTGACGATGGTCTTGCCGCTGATCTTGTCGAAGGCCTCGGCGCAGTCGCCGGCGGCGTAGATGCCGGGCACGCTGGTCTGCAGGTGCTCGTCGGTCAGCACGCCGAGCAGGCATCGGACGCCGCTGTCCTCGAGGAAGCCGATGTTGGGCTTGACGCCGGTGGCGCTGATCACGAGGTCGGCCTCGAGCACGGCGCCGGTCGACAGGCGGACCTTCATGACCTGCGTGGCGTCGCGCTCGATGGCGTCGACGCGCGCGCCGGTGTGCACCTTGACGCCCTTGGCCTCGCACCAGGCCTTGATCATGCCGCCGGCGGTCGGGCCCATCATGCGCGGCACCATGCGGTCGCCCATCTCGACCACGCTCAGGTCCACGCCACGCGCGGCCAGCGCCTCCATGATGATGCAGCCGATGAAACCCGCGCCCATCTGCAGCACCTTGGCACCGGGCTTGGCGAGCGATGCGATGGCGCGCGCGTCTGCCAGCGTCCAGCAGGCGTGCACGCCCGGGCCCGCGATGCCGGGGATCGGCGGGCTGGCGGGTGACGAGCCGGTGGCGATCAGCAGGCGGTCGAATCCGACCCAGTCGCCGTCGTCGAGCTGGACCTTGCGCCCCGCCGTGTCGAGCTTCACCGCCCGCCCGCGCCGCAGCTCGATGCGCTGGCGTGCATAGTGGTCGCCGGCATGGCGCAGATGGGTGCCCGACTCGTCGATGTTGCCCATCAGCAGGTAGGGGATGGCCATGCGCGAGTAGGGCGCCTCGGGCTCGTCCCCGACCAGCACGATGGTGTCGTCGGGCGCGTGCTTGCGGATCGTCTCGGCGGCGATGACGCCGGCCGGGCCGGCGCCGAGGATGACGTGCTTCATGCGTGCAGGTCCTCGAAAAGAAAACGGGCGGTCCGGCTGAACCGCCCGTGGCTGCACCGGGCCGTGGGCGCCCGGGTCAGACGCCCAGACGCTCGCGCGTCTCCTGCTTAAGCTGGCCGTCGGCGTCCCAGCCGCGCAGCTCGTAGTACTTGGGCAACATCTCGGGCAGCTTGTTGACCAGGCCCTTGGCGGGGCCGGTCTTGGCCGGCTCGTTGAGCAGCCGTGGCGGTAGGGTGTCGTCTTTGCTGGTGAAGCCGGCGCGGTTGTTGAAGTCGCGCTCCATGTTCCAGATCCGCTCGCCGATCTTGGCCACGTTCTCGAGCGTGAACTCCTCGCCGATGGCCGGGCGCAGCTGGTCCGCCAGGTCCGGCAGTCCCCAGGCGAAGGTGGTGAAGATGCACAGGCCCGAGGCATCGTAGGCGGCGGTGGCGTCCTGGAACGCGATCACCAGCTCGGGCTTGCCCTCGGCGGTCAGCGGGTCGGTCTTGACCGGGATGCCGAGCACCTCGGAGGCGACCGTGTAGCTGCGCAGGTGGCAGGCGCCGCGGTTGCTGGTGGCGTAGGTCAGCCCCATGCCCTGGATGCCGCGGCTGTCGTAGGCCGGGAACTCCTGGCCCTTGACGCTCATGCTCAGCTCGGGGTGGCCGTACTTGGCGGTCAGGCGCTTGCTGCCCTGGCCGATCTCACGCCCGAAGCCCTCGCCCTTGGCGGTCATCTCGGCGAAGCGAGCCAGCGCGGCGGCGGAGCCGAACGGCGCCTCGACGCCGAGCTGCTCCTTGCTCAGCACGCCCATCTCGTAGAGCTCCATCACCGCGCCGACGGTGGCGCCGAACGAGATCGGGTCCATGCCATGCTCGTTGCACAGCAGGTTGGCGTACTGCAGCGCCTCCAGGTCGTTGACGCCGTTGGCCGCGCCCAGCGCCCAGGCCGCTTCGTACTCCAGGCCGCCCGAGGCGCCCCAGTACTGCGGCTTGTTCTCGACCGTGAAGTGGCCCTTGTCCATCTTGCTGATGCGGCCGCAGGCGATGGTGCAGCCGAAGCAGGCCTGGTTGGTCACCAGGTGCTTCTTGCCGTCGCTCGCGCGCGGGGTGGCCATGGCCTCGGCCGAGATGTCCTTCGCGCCTTCGAAGGCGACGTCGCGGTGGTTGCGCGTCGGCAGGGCGCCGATCTCATTGATCACGTTCATCAGCACCTGGGTGCCGTAGGTCGGCAGGCCCTGGCCGGTGACGGCGTTGTCGCGCAGGATCTTCTTCTTCTCGGCCGTGACCTTCAGGAAGGCCTTGGGGTCGGCCAGGTTGCCCACCCCCTTGGTGCCGCGCACCGCGACCGCCTTCAGGTTCTTGCTGCCCATCACCGCGCCCACGCCCGAGCGCCCGGCGGCTCGGTGCAGGTCGTTGACGACGGCGGCGAACAGCACCTGGTTCTCGCCCGCCGCGCCGATGCTGGAGATGCGCAGCAGCGGATCCTGGTGGTCCTTCTTGAGCTGCTCCTCGGTGTGCCAGACGGTGGTGCCCCACAGGTGGCCGGCGTCGCGCAACTCGGCGACGTCGTCGTTGACGTAGAGGTAGACCGGCTTGGCGGACCTGCCCTCGAAGATCACCATGTCGTAGCCGGCCATCTTCAGCTCGGCGCCCCAGTAGCCGCCGGAGTTCGAGCAGGCGATGGCGCCGGTCAGCGGGCCCTTGGTGATCACCGTGTAGCGGCCGCCGGTGGAGGCCATGGTGCCGGTCAGCGGGCCGGTGGCCCAGATGATCTTGTTGGCCGGCGACAGCGGGTCGACCTTGGGGTCGACCTCCTCGACGAGGTACTTGGAGCCGAGCCCGCGCGAGCCCAGGTACTCCCTGGCCCACGCCATGTTCAGCGGCTCTTTCTTGACCGTGCCGGCCGTCAGGTCGACACGCAGGATGGTTCCAGCCCAGGACATGATGCGTCTCCTCGCTTCAGGCCGCGGCCTGGTTGCCGAGCTTGCCGGCCCAGGCCTTCATGCGGTCGATGCCGGTCCAGTTGGCGTCGACGTAGGTGATGGCGCCGGTCGGGCAGGC
>JRYF01000632.1_pt1 | contig 16150 bp, 13 predicted proteins | sample 235331 | NCBI WGS metagenome assembly JRYF01 (sample SAMN03074217, study PRJNA261475) | activated sludge metagenome | biome: Wastewater Treatment Plant; feature: Wastewater; material: Activated sludge; isolation source: activated biomass of a wastewater treatment plant treating hydrocarbon... ...
TGAGCAATCAATTCAAAAAAGTGACCGGCCTGACACCGAGTTATTTCAAAACCATTGGCCACTCGAAGAGAAATACCATTGACAAAGTGGTAAAACCATAAATCTTGCAAATCCTTCCAAAAGTCTTGTAACGTCCCGCCCTGCCTGCGCCCATAACTTTGTACCATAAAAAATAATCAAGTTATGGAAGTCAGGAAATCACTCGAAATTATTCAAAGCAGGCCGGCAAATGGCCAAATTCTTAAGAAAACTTACCCGGTGACCGGCATGAGCTGTGCCTCCTGTGCGGTCAGTACGGAAAGTATCCTCAAAGCCCAGGATGGAGTCATCAACGCCGAAGTCAATTTTGCCAATTCCAGCGTAGCCGTAGAGTTTATGCCCGAGATTATCGGCCCCGTAGAAATGAAAACAGCCCTGCAAATGGTAGGCTACGATTTGGTGATTGACGAAAGCGAGGATGCGCAGGCGCAGTTGGAAAACGAACAGGCTGCCAAACTGAAAAGCCTGCAGCGCAAGACTTTGCTGGCTGCTCTGTTCAGTTTTCCGGTGGTCGTCATCGGCATGTTTTTCATGGACATGCCTTACGGGAACTGGATTATGTGGGCACTCTCGACGCCGGTCATTCTGGTTTTCGGCAAACAGTTTTATGTCAATGCCTGGAACCAGTTCAAACACCGCAACACCAACATGGATACGCTGGTGGCGCTGAGTACCGGTATCGCTTATGTGTTCAGCGTTTTCAATACCCTTTTCCCGCATTTCTGGCACAACAGGGGGCTGCACGCTCACGTCTATTTCGAGGCGGCAGCGGTCATCATCGCCTTTATTTTATTGGGGAAATGGCTGGAAGAAAGAGCTAAGGCCGGCACTTCGTCCGCCATCAAAAAGCTGATGGGACTGAGTCCCAAAACCGTCCGGATTATCAATACCGCCGGTGAGGAAATGGAAGTTCCCGCTGGCACGGTGCAGGTGAACGACATCATCGTTGTCAAGCCCGGCGAAAAGGTGCCGGTGGATGGCGAAGTGACGACTGGCAGTTCTTTCATAGACGAAAGCATGATTAGCGGCGAACCGCTGCCGGTGGAGAAGAAAAAAGACGACCCCGTCTTCGCCGGAACGGTCAACCAGAAAGGCAGCTTCCGCTTCCGGGCGGTGAAAGTGGGCGGCGAAACCGTTCTCGCACAGATTATCAAAATGGTACAGGAAGCACAGGGCAGCAAAGCACCTGTGCAGAAACTGGTGGATAAAATAGCCGGGATTTTTGTGCCGGTGGTGGTGGGCATTGCGGTACTGACCTTCTTCACCTGGCTGCTCCTCGGCGGTGAAAATGCCATAACACAGGGGCTACTCGCTATGATTGCCGTATTAGTAATTGCCTGCCCCTGTGCATTGGGACTGGCAACGCCAACCGCCATCATGGTCGGTGTCGGGAAGGGCGCTGAAAACGGCATACTCATCAAGGATGCCGAGAGCCTGGAAAAAGCGCACCGCATCGACGCCATTGTGCTCGACAAGACAGGTACCATCACCGAAGGAAAACCCGAAGTGACGGAAATAATCTGGCAGGAGAGCATTGATGAGGGCGATAAAAAAAGGCTCGCTTCCGTGCTGCTGGCCATGGAATCCCGCTCCGAACACCCGCTGGCAGAGGCAGTCGTGCGGTTTTTAAAAACACAAAAAACACCGGAGGCTGAGTTGGAAGGCTTTGAAAGCATCACCGGCAGGGGCGTAGAAGCACACGATGGCAACTTTGCCTACATCGCCGGGAATCAGGCTTTTCTTTTGTCAAAAAAAGTCGCCGTGCCGGAACTTCTTCGTGAACATGCCGAAGGCTTGCAGGAACAAGCCAAAACCGTTATCTGGTTTGCGGCAGATAACAAAGCCGTCGCTATCATCGCCATAGCCGACCAGGTGAAACCTACCTCCGAAAAAGCAGTGCGAACGCTGCAGGAAATGGGAGTAGAGGTTTACATGCTCACCGGCGACAACCGGCAGACCGCCGCCGCAGTAGCTGAAAAGTCAGGCATCCGCCACTACAAAGCAGGAGTCATGCCCGCCGACAAGGCAGACTTTATCAAAACCCTGCAAAGTCAGGGCAAGGTAGTCGCCATGGCCGGCGACGGCATCAACGATGCCCACGCACTGGCCCAGGCCGACGTCAGCATCGCTATGGGCAAGGGTACCGACATCGCCATGGACGTGGCCAAAATGACGCTGATTTCATCGGATTTGCTGCACATCCCCAAAGCCATCCGCCTTTCGAGGCAGACCGTGCGGCTCATTCACCAGAACCTGTTCTGGGCATTCATCTACAACCTTATCGGCATTCCAATAGCAGCAGGCGTGTTGTACCCCTTCACCGGCTTCCTGCTCAACCCCATGATTGCCGGGGCAGCCATGGCGCTGAGTTCGGTTTCGGTGGTGAGCAATAGTCTGAGGTTGAAATTCAAACGGTTAGGATAATTGTTTGACGTGGTTTGAAAATGGTTTGAGTTCGTTTGATAGTTGTTGCGCAGCGACTTTCAAACCATCTTTAAACAACTCTCGAACAACCTTCAAACAATCTATTTATCACTTTTAAATTTTTTCAAAAATGGAAAAGACACTCAAGTTCAAAACCAATATCAACTGCGGCGGCTGCCTTGCTAAAGTCACCCCACTGTTGAACGAGGCGGAAGGCATCTGCCACTGGGAGGTGGATATTACCAAACCCGAAAAGACGCTGACCGTGAAAGCTGACGGCATTCTGCCGGAAGAGGTAGCTGCCGTTGTGAAAGAGGCGGGCTTCAGCGCTGAGGAGATACCAGCGAAGTAAAAAGCCAAAAGGATTTTTAGGAGAGCCGTTATCTCAAGCAACAGGGGTAACGGCTTGCTTTTTGTACCGTAAGACATAAAGCTTTTATATATTTGCCGCCGATGAAGTTGCTCCTGCATAAAACACTTGTCTTTATTGCCTTCAGCCTGCTGCTGGCGCACAACTTCACGCCGCACCACCATCATCATGCATTAGAAAGTGAGCAGACTTATCATCACGATGAAGGAGAACACGGCCACCACCATCATCCATTTTCTTTCTTCTCGGTAGATGAAAACTTCGTTTTTCAATCTTTTAACCTAAAAATAACAGCCCCACCAACGATAGCAGCTGTTGTCCCTTCTTTTGGTGATATTGGAACAATTACCAAAGCAGCACATCCTGGCTTCATTTCCACACCTTGCGGGCATCCGCCTGCTCCGCCATTTTTATTGGCCTTTTCCTTTCGGGGGCCTCCCAAAGTTTAAGCTTTATTTTTTTTCAAACTGACTGCCATTTGCCTCCCGCAAATGCAGGTTTCCTGTGTTGCACTGCACTTTTTACAAAGCGCTTGTGTCACCTTTTTAAGCTTAAATTTTAAACCCAACAATGAAAAAAATAGTCATTGGCCTGCTTGCCGCCCTGTTGCTGGCAAGCTGCCACTCGCACGACCACGAGGGTGGTCATGCCCACCATCCAGATGGCAGTCATGTTACTGCTGACGAACCTGGCCTCGAACCTTTAGCTTACACACTCTACACAGACAAGACAGAACTATTTGTGGAGTTCAAGCCGCTGGTAGTAGGCGAAGAAAGCCGCTTTGCCGCCCACTTTACTTCGCTCGGCGAGTCGTTCAAAGCCGTCGGCGAAGGCAGCGTCACACTTTCACTCACAGGTAGTGCAGCCAATCAATCCATCACCGCCGATGCGCCCGAAGTGCCCGGCATCTTCCGCCTGCGCCTGACGCCGGAAAAAGCCGGGCATTTCAAGCTGGTGTTCGACATCAAAACGCCCGCCTACGCCGACCAAATCACGATTGAGGACGTGACCGTTTACCCTGATGAAAAAACGGCGCTCGAAAACCAGTCCACGGAAGGCGGCAGCAGCAGCTCCATTTCCTACCTGAAAGAGCAGGCATGGAAAATTGACTTCGCCAACATGCCCGTGGAACGCACCGCTTTTTATGATGTGGTGAAAACCTCCGGCATGGTCGCCGCTGCTCCCGGTTCGGAACAAACGGTGGCAGCAAGGACGCCCGGTATCGTTTCCTTCGCCAACAGCAGCCTGATGACTGGCTCGGCAGTGGGCGCAGGGCAGCGCCTGTTCACTATTTCGAGCAAAGGCTTCACCGGCGACAATGCCCCGCTGAAATTGCAGGAGGCAAAAATCGCCCTCGACAAAGCCAAAGCCGACGTGGAGCGCCTTCAAAGGTTGCTGGCCGACCAACTGACGACCCAACGGGAGTTTTTGCAGGCAAAAACGGAATTGGAAAACGCCCAGGCATTTTACAACAGCCTCTCCGGCAGCTACGGGCAGAGCGGGCAGAGCATTGCAGCTGCGCAGGGCGGTTTTATCAAAACCCTCCTCGTCACGCCCGGTCAGTTCGTGGAAGCGGGTCAGCCGCTGGCCGTCATTTCAAAAAACAACCGCCTGACGGTGAAAGCGGAACTTTCGCAGACCGCCTTTGCCAAAATTGCCAGCATTACCTCCGCCAATTTCAGGGTGAACAACAAAACCGTTTACCCGCTGAAAGACCTGAACGGCAAAGTGCTGTCCGTCGGGAAATTTGCCGGCGAATCCATGTTCATCCCTGTCTGGTTTGAGATTGACAACCGCGAGGGTATCATTCCCGGCACATACATCGAGGTTTTTATCCAGACCAATGCCGTGAGCAATGCGCTGGTCATCCCCACTTCCGCACTACTGGAAGAACAGGGCAATTATTATTGCTACGTACAAACCGGAGGTGAGAGTTTTGAAAAAAGAGAACTACAACTCGGCGGCAACGATGGTAGGCAGGTACAGGTACTTTCCGGTATCAGCGAGGGTGATAGAGTGGTGACGAAAGGCGCTTACAACATCAAACTGTCCACTGCTTCGGGTACGATGCCGGCGCATGGGCACGAGCATTAAATCATTAACCAAAGCAGCAATCATGTTAAACAACATCATTCAATTCTCGCTGCAAAACCGGTTAATGGTTTTGGCAGCCGCCGTCCTGCTCCTCGTTTGGGGCAGCTACACGGCTTCGCAAATGGAGGTGGACGTGTTCCCCGACCTCACCGCCCCGACCGTCGTCGTGATGACCGAGTCGCATGGCATGGCCCCGGAGGAGGTGGAAAAACTCGTGTCCTTTCCCATCGAATCGGCGCTCAACGGCGCTACCAATGTGCGCCGGGTGCGCTCCTCCTCCTCGGCGGGCATCAGCATCGTGTGGGTGGAATTCGAGTGGGGCACGGACATTTACATCGCCCGGCAAATCGTGAACGAGCGCCTCCCCTCCGTGGCCGAGCGGCTGCCGGAGGGAGTCGGCAACCCGACTCTTGCTCCGCAGTCGAGCATCATGGGTGAAATCATGCTCATCGCCGTTACAGCAGATTCTACCAGCCTGATGGACATCCGCACCATCGCTGACTGGAACCTGCGCCCCCGCCTGCTTTCCACGCCCGGTGTGGCGAACGTAGTGGTCATCGGCGGCGACTACAAACAGTACCAGGTACAGGCAGACCCTCAGTTGATGAAGCAATACAGCGTATCGCTCGACGAACTGCTTGAAGCCTGCCAATCGTCCAACCAGAATTCTTCAGGCGGTTTCATCAACGATTTTGGGAACGAATACATCGTGCGGGGCATCGCCCGGACGAACAGCCTGAGCGAACTGGGCAACGTCGTGGTGAAAAACATCGAAGGCGCCCCGGTAAAAATCTCGGACGTGGCGGAGATAAAAATCGCCGCTGCCAACAAAATCGGCGACGGTTCGATGGAAGGGAATCCCGCCGTCATCCTCACCGTGAGCAAACAGCCCAACACCAACACGCTCGATTTGACCAAAAGGCTGGACGAAGCAATGGCGGGCATCCAGGAAAACCTGCCCGGCGACGTAAAAATCCATTCGGAAATTTTCCGGCAAAGCGATTTCATCGAAGCGTCCATCCGCAACGTCAACCGCTCGCTGTTCGAAGGCTCCATCTTCGTCATCGTGGTGCTATTTCTTTTTTTGATGAACTTCCGCACCACCATCATTTCGTTGCTCGCTATCCCGATTTCGTTGTTGGTAGCGGTGCTGGTGCTGCAATGGCTCGGTTTCACCCTCAACACCATGAGCCTCGGCGGCATGGCCATCGCCATCGGTGTGCTGGTGGATGACGCCATCATTGACGTGGAGAATGTTTTAAAAAGGTTGCGGGAAAATGCACTGAAACCTGCGGGTGAAAAAAGCCCGCCGCTGACGGTGGTCTTCAATGCCTCCGTCGAAATCCGGGCGTCCATCCTCAATGCCACGCTCATCATTATCGCCGCTTTCCTGCCGCTGTTTTTCCTCTCCGGCATGGAAGGCCGGATGTTGCAGCCGCTGAGCATCTCGTTCATCGTGTCGCTGTTTGCCTCGCTGGTAGTGGCGCTCACGGTCACGCCCGTGCTTTGCAGTCTTTTATTGACCAATGAAAAAAGTCTGATGAAACAGGCGCATGGTAGTTGGCTCGTGCGCAACCTGAACCGGGTGTACGGCGCTTCTTTGAAAACCGCCATGCGGTTCAAAGGGGCGCTGATTACGTCAGCCGTGGTAGTTTTTGTGGGTTCGCTCGCCGTCTTTTTCACGCTGGGCAGGAGTTTTCTGCCGGAATTCAACGAAGGTTCGCTGGTCATCAGCGCCGTGAGTTTGCCGGGTATTTCACTGGAAGAAAGCAACAAAATCGGCGCACAGGTGGAGCGAGCATTGCTCACCGTACCCGAAATCAGGACCACCACCCGCCGCACCGGACGTGCAGAGAGCGACGAACATGCCCAGGGCGTGAACGCCTCGGAAATTGACGCCCCTTTCACGCTTGGCGACCGCAGCCGGGAGGATTTTATGGAAGAAGTCCGGGAAAAGCTGGCGGGCGTCACCGGCGCAAACATCACCATCGGGCAGCCCATCGGCCACCGCATTGACCACATGCTTTCCGGCACGAGGGCGAACATCGCCATCAAGCTGTTCGGGACGGATTTGAACAAAATGTTCTCGCTTTCCAACGAAATCAAAGCCGCCATCGAGGGCATTGACGGGCTGGTGGACTTGTCGGTGGAACAGCAAATCGAAATTCCCCAACTGCAAATCAAGGGCAACCGGGAAATGCTCGCCCGCTACGGCATCCGCACGTCGGATTTTACGGAGTTCGTGGACGTGGCAATGGCCGGTGAGAAGGCCGGCGAGGTATTCGAGGGCGAAAAACGCTTCGACCTCGTGCTGCGATACAACAACGAGCACCGCTCCACCATCGAACAAATCAAAAGCACGATGATTGATGGGATCCCGATAGCTACCGGGAGACAGAAGGTGCCGCTGGCTGCGGTAGCGGACATCGTTTCTACCTCCGGCCCCAACACCATCAACCGGGAGAACGTGGCACGCAAGGTGGTCATCTCCGCCAACGTTGCCGGGCGTGACCTGCGGGGCGTAGTGAACGACATCCAAACAGCGGTGGGTGAAAACATCCGGTTGCCGGAAGGCTACCACATCGAGTACGGTGGGCAGTTTGAGAGCGAGGCAGCCGCCTCGAAGTCGCTCCTCCTGACCTCCATCATCGCCCTGTTCGTCATCCTGCTGCTGCTGTACATGGAGTTCAAAGACCTCACGCTGGCAGGCATTATTTTGCTCAACCTGCCGCTGGCGCTCATCGGTGGCGTGTTCAGTGTGTGGCTGACTTCGGGCATATTGAGCATCCCCGCCATTATCGGTTTCATCACGCTGTTCGGCGTGGCGACCCGAAACGGGATTTTGCTGGTGAGCCGCTACGACGCCTTGCGGCAAGAAGGTTTGGGCCTGTACGACACCGTTATCAAAGGTTCGATTGACCGCCTCATCCCCATTTTGATGACAGCGCTCACGGCGGCATTGGCGCTCATCCCGCTCGCCCTTGCCGGCGACGAGCCGGGCAACGAAATCCAAAGCCCGATGGCGAAGGTGATATTGGGCGGGCTGCTGAGTTCGACGCTGCTGAATGTTTTCATCATCCCTGCGGTGTATTTCATCATCCAATCAAAAAGAAAGAGCAATGAAGCTACGATATAAACTGCTTTGCGGCTTGCTGTTCCTATCGGCCAGCCTTTCGGCGCAAAGCACCCTCGACCAGTTGCTCGCCTCTGTGCAGGCGAACAACAAAACCATACAGGCGGAACAGCGCCGCATCGAGGCAAGCAAAGCCTTTTTTCAAACGGGGCTTTCCCTGCCCGACCCTTCGGTGAGCCTCGACTGGATGCGGGGTTTCCCTTCGTCGGCAGGCAACCAGACCGACCTCACCGCCGCCCAAGTTTTCGACTTCCCGACCGCTTACAAATACCGCCGGGAGGTGGCGGATTTGAAAACGGGTCAAACCGCTTTCGAAGGCGAACTGGTGCGGAAGGACATCCTGCTGGAAGCCAAACGCACGGCGCTGCACCTCGTTTACCTGAACAAACGCATGGCGGAACTGGAAAGGCGGCAGGCGAGTGCGCAGCGGTTTTTTGACAATTACCAAAAAAAACTGGAGCAGCAGGACGCCACCATTCTGGACGTGAACAAAGCCCGCCTGCTGCTGGTCAACGTGCAGACTGAACGGCAGTTGCTGGAAACCGAAATCGCTGCCAACCAGCAAACCCTGTCCGGCCTGAACGGTGGTATCCCGGTCGTTTTCACCGATACCATTTACCCGCCAGCGCCGGAACTGCCCGATTTGGAAACCCTCGTAAACACCATCGAGCAGGCCGACCCAATGCTGAAATTCCTGCAAACGCAAAGGCAAACCGGCGAAGCGGAGGCGAAGCTGACCAAAGCCATGTTGCTGCCGAAATTCGAGGCGGGCTACCGCTATCAGGGTTTGTTGGGGCAAACTTTTCATGGCGTCCATACGGGCGTGAGCATACCGCTTTGGGAAAACAAAAAGCGCCTGAACTATGCCGCCGTGCAGTTGCTGGAATACGATGCCCGCATCGAGGAACACCGGACAGCGCATTTCAACGAAATCAAACGGCTGTTCGAACAGTACCAGTCGCTTCGCCAAAACCACGAGGCATACCGGGGCAACCTGCAGGCGGTTTCCAACACTGCCCTCCTCGACAAGGCTTTGCAGGCTGGGCAAATCACGGTGCTGGAATATTTTCTGGAGGCGACGCTGTACTACGAGAGCGTGGACAGGTGGATGGAACTGGAGGCGGCGTGGCAGAAGGTGGGGGCGGAGTTATTCAAATTCTCGCTTTAGGATTTTTTATACCGCCTGTCGTTAGCTATTGGTTTTTAACAGCGGACTTCAGTGCCAGGAAAATACCAGCGAAGTAAAATTTCAGGAGAGTTGCTGTTGCCCATCGCACTAAAGATTCAGCCGTCTATGTAGTTGACATGCTGGGCAGACGGGTCAGCCAAAAAGCGGTTCGCCTGGAGTATGGGTTAAACCATTTCTCCCTGCCGCTCGACCCGTTGTTGCCCGCCGGTGGTTATCAAGTCATGATGTACGACACCAACAGCGTGGAGATAGCGAAATTCGTGAAACAGTAACCTGAAAAGCAGCGGAAAATTCAGCAAGCCTGGGGCATGTTACCGGGCGTAACCTTTGTTTTCATAAATTGGGTTATGTTAAACAACATAATTTACATCACCCCTCAAAAGCAATCTCCCCTATGAATTTTTTCCCGGAAGGGATATTCTGTAAACATCCACATGGTGCTGTTTGAAATGAAATTGTGAGCCGTTGTGACGGAAAGATAAATTCGTTTCAAGCTATTTCCCGAATTGTTACAGTCCCTCGTTTCTTTTCCTTTGACAACACCAGGCGAAACTTAGGCTTGAATTCAGGTACATTTAGTTCAACCACGCCCTGAAAAAAATGAACGTCTTTTGGGAATCCACTTATGGAAGGCGGCGGGGTGTGGTCTATCCAGTTTTTCTCATCAAATACTTCTTTGTAATCATACACCGCCAATTCCGGGACATGTTTTTTGCTTGCTTTCCAAAGTTCTTCAATCCAGCTTAAATCGAGCAGCCGAAAGAGAGGGATTGCAGGCCGAGGGTGCAAGTCGAAAAAGCCGGGCATAATCCACTTGAAGTTTAAGGCATCGAAGTATTGATGCTCCAATAAATGGGCATTGACCAATGAGCAGCCGAAACAGTCATACTCGAAACCAAGCTCACCTTCCCAACCCACAACATCCTGCCACTTGGGGTGGTAGTTGTATAGCAGGTAAAGCGGAATTCCCTGCCGCTTGGCGGCGTATTCGAGCAAGGCATGGATTTGAAACTTACCGCCCGACTGGTGATTAATTTTTTCGTATTTGCCGGAGGGGTATAGGCTCTTCGCCTGGGTCGGAAAAAGGATGTAACCGCCGCCATGCCGGACATAGATTTCAATATCGTTGCCGTTGGCACTTTCATCAAGGGCTTCCAAAAGCCGGAGTTGTGGGGTTCCGGTCAGCCGTGCAAATTCCAGCATTTCAAAAATGAGGTTCTGGGTGATGGTAGTCTCGTAGGTCTTGACTTCGTTCTTGAACTGCTGGCAGAAACCGAGCCTACGCCATGTCTTAGAGGAAAAGGCCCTGAGGAGATCTTGGATTTCAGTTTTTTTCAGCTTTTCTATGCAGGCGTCTTTCATAGTATTTCATTTATTTCCGGTTGTGTTCATGCCCTTCCTCCTTGATTTAATGAATTGATTACATCTTGTTCAAGCACTGGCAGAGCGTCAAAGATGTCCTTGGCGAAAGTATATATCCCACAAAAATCTTTGATGAAAAAACTGGAAACAAAAGAGGCTTGCATGATGATTACGTACTCCCCGATTATTTTCTCTGCCTCGGTCAAGGTATCGCTTTGGACAACACTCCAATAACAAGTGTGGGCATGAACAGAAGCAAAGGAATACCAGTCTTGAAAATGGCTGTCTTTCAATCCTGTGTTCTTTATCATTTGCTCAATTGACAGCCTCCATTTGCTTTTATCGTTGCTGCTAAGTGATGATACGGTGAACCTCCATGCAGCCTTGTTCATCAAGAAATCCTGCCTGCTTTTATCCAATTTTTGAAAGAAGTAAAAACCATTGATGATACGCTTTATTTTCTCCATTTCCTTTAATTCTCCAGCCAAATCTACCTTCGTACCTAATGGCCGGGCATAACCTTGCCGGGTTTTTAGCCCATCTAATTCCCATAACCTGAAACGGATGATTTTCTCCTCCATGCCACACTTTTTATCTCCGAAAAGGTGGTAAAAAACGGCGTGGGCCTCGAACTGCGTCCTCAATAATGTGACCAAGCTTGAAAAATCAACGAACCGTGTTTCCTGCCCCTTGCTGATTAAATAAAGGTCGTTAGAGAGCAAGCTTTCCAAGGTATAGGCTTGGGTTAGGAATTTCCGGGCGATTTTTTCGGCAAAAATAAACCATCTGTTGTCGTCCCTATTCATCTCCTCAGCAGCATCCACCATCTGACCAAGCACTTTGACTGCCAATTTGTATCTACCAAAAGCATTGGCGATTTCCTCTTTCGAGGGAGGGGCGGTTGCAATCCGGATGCTTTTCGAAGTATTCATTTTTATCGTTGCTCGGTAAAACGGAGTGGGTATTGGTCTTTTATGGATTGAAAAATCCTCTCATAGAGGCTACTAATGAAGAAAATGCAAGTCCAACCTACGCCGATAATGGTGTTGATGTCATACTCAGTCATCTCGTTTTCGGAAAAACACAGTTCTTTTGAAATGGGAGTTATCCGAAGGTTTTTAGATTCTACCCCCTCCCTCCTAAGTTCAAAAGTCAGCTTCTTCCAGTCGCCATTCATCAACTGTAACTCGTGGTAATATTCGACCCATTTCAACCGCAAACATGGGATGGATTTATCGTTGAAATCCACTTCATGAACTATTCCATTCCTATGAACCAAGCAGTTCCTTGCATTATTGATTGATGAAATCTCCTCCTTCAGTTCTAATTGATGGTTAAGTAATTTTTCTATTTGCTCGATATGAACTGGCAAATGAGCTTTCTTGGATTTGGTTGCAATGCTCCTTTTTAGTTTTTCAGCTTCCTCTGCGGAAGCTATAGGTTTGACTTTACTTTCCTCCGCCGCCTTTCTGAAATGAAGAAACTTGTTCGCTTCCTCAAGACACATCAAGATGGCCGCTACAAACTCTTCAAGTGCTTTTTGGTTAAGCCAATTGATTGAAAGTCTTTTCAAATCTTCTGTAGAAAGGTTCTCAGATTTGATGCCCCCAATGATGAATGGAAGCTCATCCGTTGGCAGGGGTGTTTCTTTGTAATCAGAAACATTGATTGTGTTATGGTAAAGAAATTGGGCATATCTTATGGTATCCCCCACATGCTCCAACGCCTTATTGGCAATGTCCGAAAATGCAAACTCAAAATTTATCTGTTGAATAGGCTGTGACATATCGTTATTTTTTTATTTTGACATATACAAAGAGAATCTGACAACAAAAAATTCCCATTAATCCAGAAATTAAACAATTTTCAGCCGACCGGGTGGGCAATAACTACCCCGCCGCAAAGTCCAGCCTTGGGCCAAGCTGCGACACTGCTGCCGGGTGGGGGAGGCGGTGGCAAAACATCATCATTCCATTTTGCGGTCAGCCCGGGCTACAAGGTTCGCAGCCATCGAAACCCGGTCGAGCCATAAAGCAGGGGCGGCGTCCACCGGATGCCGCTCCTGCTGCGGGAGCGCCGCCGCTGCCTTGCGTGTTGAGACAGGTTTGTCGAGCGGGCAAGGCTGCGGCGGTGCGTTGGGGGTTTTGCTGGCTGCACCGCTGAAAACGGGTGGGTGGGGGAGGTGGTGGCAGTCTTCAGTCCTCAGTTGGCAGTTGCGCCGCTTTGTCCGTCAAACCGGACAAAGCGGCGTTTCCATTCAAGCAGGCACCTCATCGAGCAAGGGCAGGACGTGCGTGGCGTTGAACTCCGCCAAGTCCAACACGAGGTCGAAGCTGTCCTCCTCGATGGCGACGAGGAAGCGCCATTTGAAGTCCTGATAGACCCGGTGGGCGATGTCCTTGCCGTAAAGTTCGTGGCAGATGGCATAGGCAAGTTGAGCCGGGCCGCTGCCGCCATAGCCCCAGTTGAAGCCGTCGGGCGAATGGCTGACGTGTTTCAGGCTTTTGGCGTGGCTCAAGGCTTTGCCATCGAGCCAGACTTTGCAGTTGCCGCCGTGCGCCATTTCGCTGCGGCAGCCTTTCAGTGTTGCGGTGGTTGGTGTGTTGTTTTTCATAGAAAAAGGTTTTGAATGATGAGTGTTGGATTAGGCGGCAGCCTGACCGGATTGGTCAGGCTACCGCTCCGGTTTTATGCTGACATTTCAGGTTGTGGGGCAGTCCCGGCAATTTCCAAAGGGGCAAGCAGATAATCGGCGGCACGTTGGGCGGCGCTGGCGGCGGTCATCAGCAGGCGGGCGTCGCCATGCAGGACGTTAATCCAGGATTGCAGGTAGGCGGCGCTGTTCTCGACCAGTTCCTCCATGACAATGCCGCAATGGGCGCACAGGAAGCAGGCGGACATTTCAGCCACCAACTCCTCTTTGCTGTACTTTTCATCACCAAATTTTGAGGGTTCGATGCGGTTCAAACGGTTGGGGTGCCCCGTCCAATGGCTTAATTCGTGGAAGTAGGTGAGGTAATAGTGTTCCCGGCTCTGAAAGTCCATCAGGGCAGGCATGTTCACCACATCGAGGAGGGCGTTGTAGGCAGGTTCGCCGGGGCGCAACCCGTGGGGGTTGGCCGTCAGGACGGCTTCGCAATCGGTAATCCGGGCGGGTTGTTCGGGCTGCTGCTCCTTGAACATATCAGCGGTGAAGCCCTCGATGTCCAACACATTAAAAACCCTGTATTCGTAAACGAAAGGCACGACTTTTTCCGCTTCCTTCCTCGTGTCCACCCGCTTGCCATCGGCGTCGAAAAATAGCATTTTCCAGAAATAGACGGGCAGTGATTTTGCACCTTTTTGGATGCGTTGCCCGGCGTCGCTGATTTGCTTGAAGGTGGCAAAGCGTGTCACGTCGTGACCATCAAACAAAAAACGGTTGATGCCCGTGTAAACATGCCCGCTAAAATGGTTGCAGGGTGCGCCCATCTGGATACGGTTCCACGTCTTGCGCCACGGCACGACGCCTTTCTCCAGTTGGTCAATAATCCGGGCGGTCATTTCCTGAAATTTATCGGTTGACTTTTTCATGGCTGTTTGTTTTATGGTGAAAGGAAAAACCCGCCGTCCGCCTGTGGCGTGGCGGCGGGTGCGCTCCATCGGAGCGGCTGACAAACGACAACAGTTCCTTTCAGGATGACAAGGGTTCCCCTGATTCCTTGAATTTTCGCAACAGGTAGCGGTATTTCTTCCTTCCTTTTTCGATAAAGTCGCTGTCCCGGTGGAAGGGGACGATATGGACGGCGTAGGGCGGGCGCTTCTGCACCCCAACGAAATAGAACCATTCGGCACGGCTGCCGTCGAGGTAGAAAGCGGCCTGGCGGTCGTAGTCGTACACGTCGAGCAGTTCAATGAAGCGTTCTTCGCTCCATGCGGACGTGGTTTTCACATCAAAAACCGCCTTCCGGCAAACGATGTCGTACTGCGCTTTGCAGGGCAGGCCCGTTGCCCGGTCTTTCCAAACCCTCGGCTTTTCGTAGGAAAGCCTCCTGAACTTCGGCTGGCTGGCAAGGAAGCCGCCAAAGTCGCCGATATAGGCGTCCCGCATTTGCCGGATGGCTTCCCATTCGGAGGGGCGCAAGTTCCAGACAGGGTCGCCGGTGGGGGCGTGTTCGAGCGTGACGGCGTGGAATGCCTGACCGAACACGAGGCAGCGCTCCGGGTAGCGGATTTCCTCGCCCTGCAATTTGGCTTTGAAGCGGGTCAAGCGGGAATTGCTGATGGCAGGAATTTTTCGGATGTGTCCATCCGGCAACTCGGCAAGCGGCACGGATGCCTCGAAGCCCAAATGGCTGTACAGGTTCAGGTAGTTCACAAGGCTGGCACGGGTAAGGCTCTCGGTTTTTGCCGTCCATTTTACCAGCATGGTATCCAGCGTTTCGGTTGTTAGGTTGGTGTAAATATCGCCGTAAAGCGTTTCGAGGATTTGGCTGGCAGGGGCAATAGCCAGGTCTGCCAAGCGGGTGTTGGTGGTTGTCATTGTCTTTGTTTTTAGAGAATGAGAGGGTGAGAGCGTGAGAAAATGAGAGTCCACTACCCTACCCTTTCGGTGAATGGTTTTTGAAAAAGCGGCGGCGTCCTGCGGGGAGCAGCGACCGCCGCCGCTGCAAGTAGATGGCTGGATGGTCTTTTGTTCAAACTATCCAACCACTACCAAAACTCATGTATGCTCAGGCTGCGACCGCTGCCGCTTCTGCCTCCGCTTCTTCGGGCTGCCCGTTCAGTTCGATGACCGGGTGGGGCGGGTTCCAATTCAGCGAAAACTCGATGCGGGCGTCGCCGGTGGTGGTTTCTTCCCGCCAAAAGTTGATGCCTTCGGTCACTTGCAGCAGGGTTTCCTTTTCGCCCTTCTCCATCTTTTTGTAGCTGAACTCCGCCATGAAATACTTCTTGCCGGGGGCTTCCGGGTCTTTGCACTCCTTCTCGACCGGGCGGGCGGTGAGGATGACATCGCAGGGCGTCACGTCGTCGTAGAACATTTCATTGGCAGCCAGCCGCATGAAATTTTCGACGCTGTAACCGTGAAATAACACGGCGCACACTTGCCGGGCCTCGTTGAGGAAAAAGAACTCTGCCCAACGCTTTTTGCCCATGCCCAAAATGTTGTCGTTGAAGATGCGGTAGGCAAGCGGGATGAAGGAAAACTCCTCCCCTTTTTTGGTCAGCGACACGTCGCCGTTGAGGTTGAAATTGCCCTTGCTGGCGTCGAAACGGATTTGGCGGGGGTAGCCGGGGAGGTAGCGCACGGCGTAAACTTCGCCCGTCTTTTTGTCAATCAGGTTGCCGTTGGCGCTGGTGATTGGATGCAGATTTTTCATAGTAAAATAAATTTAAATTGTTAAAAATTAGATGAAATAGAGTGGATTTACAGGGATGCTCCTCCCCCTGCCCAACCTGTTGCCGCACAGGGAGGGAAAAGCGGTTTCTCTTTCAGATTTATTCCGGCTATGCCCGGAAAAGGCTATTTCTCAAAGGAAGTTCTACCGAAAACTAAGCC